>Ga0325404_1007817_pt1 | contig 11102 bp, 5 predicted proteins | sample PopdelMetagenome_18_FD_205664 | JGI IMG/M metagenome (GOLD analysis project Ga0325404, IMG submission 205664) | Populus deltoides microbial communities from Bellville, Georgia, United States - Xylem-Control-R1 | ecosystem: Host-associated > Plants > Phyllosphere > Stem > Wood/Secondary xylem...
GTAATATTTAAATGAAAATTTTAAATCAATTGAATTTTTTCAGAAAACCGCCAAATAACACCGACGACTTTTCAATCCGTCGGTGATTTTGTCCGTAAAGAACAACAATTAACAATGCAATTGGAAAAGTGAACAGTTCTGGAGCTCTCTGAAAAATACCGACGGATTTTGTCTGTCGGTGATTCCCTTTGTAATTGACATGATGAACAGTGTAAACAAGGTTACCGACGGATTTTACCAACGGAATTTATTCTGTCGGTAATTCCGTTGATAAATCCTGACACGTCATCATTTTTTTTGTTTTGTTTTAATTTTTTTGTCCCTCCATAATTTTCTCGGTATATATTGAGGGAATATGTCCGTCGGTAAAATCCCTCGAAAATTTATCGACGAAAATATTCTCTCGATATTTCCATTTGTATTTATCGATTTTCTGGTAGTGTTATAACCTCCTGTAAGGGAATTTTATAGTGGAATTCATATAAAATCACAGGATAATAAATACATAACAGGTTTGATTAAGGTGTCAATGGCAGCAAGGGTCGAGGGGACTTTGTCTCGGTCAATCAGGCCATGGAGCATCTTCTTATCTTTGAAAAGGATTATCCTTTGCTTAGATAGTTGACTTGCATGTGTCATTTGGCAAGCATGGCCATGAACAGCCCCACACACAGAGACGGAAAGATATCTACAGCTTGTGTCAGAGGATGAGAACAAAATGAAACTGTTGTACTCGGTGGTTGCAACTCAGCTGATGCTGATGTGTTGTTCTAAAACATTATGTGTTTAATTTTCTTTTATAATAAAAACAAAACATTGGCGTGTTTTAATTAACCTAAAAAATACACAGATATTACCTTAGTTATTATGTTTCTCTTGAACATGGTTGTAAAATAAAGCAACTGCTAGAACAAAGAATATAAAAAATAATGATGATGAAGAGAACAATTTAATTTGCTAAACATACAAAGAAAAGATGTCAGTGAATTATTCCAGATTTTATTTACTTATAAAACCTGTACAAACAATAATTAAGATCCTCCTGCTAAAAAGCTAACGGCGCCTGCCTAACTGGATCAAACAAAGGAAATTAAAAAGAAAAAAGAAGAAGCAAATCATGAGTAGAGGAGGAGGCAAATTGAACTTGGAAGGAATGAATCAATGACGATCAGTTTGCCCTTTGTACAAAAAGGGTTTCCAAGTCAGGGGGGGTAAAGAACTCCCTAACACCACTGGTATAATTACACTTGAAAGTAGCTTTTCGCTTCCTGGGAGCCGGAGGGCACACCAGTCTAGAAGGAATTCTTGCTTCTTCACTGGTAGGCGTTGTTGAAGCAGTAGTACAGTTACTCTGATCATCATCTTCGTTGATCTCTTTCTCCACTGGATTTGTAGATATGGGCTTTAAAGGAGCTCTTAAAGGAATCCCAGCAATAACCCATCTCTTACCACCATCTAAATCTAAGCCACCATCCACGGCTGGAGGCTTCTTCGAGAACCCCATATGGTATGTTTTGGATCCAAAACTAGCACAAACCAACAGTGTTATTATAGGAGTAGCTAGGTAGCCAACAAGGAATAAGGAATAAAGCTTGCTAGCACACAGAGAATAAATAAAGCTGAGAGGTTCTGTGATTTGTGTGGGGATCGGTAGAGAATCAAATGAAACCAGGAGGAAAGTGAACAGCAGAAGAAAAGTTGTAAAGGGAAGATGAAAGAGGAGATTTGGTTAGATTCTTGTGAAAGAGTCTTTGTGAAGCTAGCTAGGGAAGCTACGAGCTAGGAATAAATGGAAGAAAGGAGGAAAGGATAGGAACGCAGTGTACTAGTTAAGCAAAAAGCTTTAAATGTGGAGGTGGGCTGGCTGGCTAGCTAGATCAGTGATGTCCAATGTTCTGTTTATACCAACCAGATTCTTCGTGGCTAGAGTGAGAAAGAAAAGCAAAGAAAGAGAACCCGAGGTCGAACCTCGTGACATAAGCTGATCTATTTAAGATTTATTTAGTAATTAAATCAAAAGATAATATTTCTCAATAGTTGGCAGTGGAGTCGTGGTGCTGAGTAGTTTATGAAAATATTTTTTACTAATAAATATATTAAAATAATTTTTATATATATAATTTTTATTTTTAATATTAGTACATTTAAAAAACACTAAAAACTATTAATTTAATATATTCCTAAAACAAATATATTTTTTAAATAATAACAAACAGAAGTGTGTTTTAGATTTTTATTTTATTTTAAATTAACATTTTTAAATTGTTTTAACATGTGAATATTAAAAATATTTTTTAAAAAAATATTATTATTTTTATATATTTTAAAATAAAAATGAACTTAACGCCCGTTTGTTTTATATCAAGTAGTTTACTAAAAATCAATTTCCAAACTTTCTTATATTTTTTTTGCCAATAGAAAAATTAGACAACAAAAAATATTTTTCAGTCAAAGAAAAATTTGATTTGGTTTCTAGAAAAGTGTTTTCCTTTTATTTTGAACGGAAAACACTTTCTAGAAGTTGTAAAAAAATTAAAAATATCATATTATTTGTTGATTATATCAAATTTGATCCTCAAATTTTTTATTGCTATATATTTTGTTTTGATTTTTTTTTCAATTTTATCTCTTAAAATTTGATTTAATTTAATTTTTATGTTAACTTTGATCCTTATTTTATGATTTTTATTTGCTTTTCTCTTATTGTTTTTTTAATTAAAATTTTTTATATATTAAATTTGATCATCTTTCTTTTAATTGTTATTTATTTTATTTGAAATAATTTATAAAATTGTAATTATTATTATTTTAATTTCATTATCTTTTAATTTTTTTATCTATTAGATTTTATTTTTATTATTTTAATTGTTATTTATTTTATTTGAAATTAATTATAAAATTAAATTTTTTTAAATTTCATTCTCATTCAACTAATTTATAAGATTTGTTTCTTATTATTTTAATAAACTTAAAAAAAATTAATAAATTATTTTTCATGACATAACTAAATACCAGAAAATATTTTTCAATTTATTTTTTATTTTCAAAAAAATATTTAAAAAATATATATATATTTAAACAAACAAAAGTTTTTAAAAAAAATGGAGAGTGGAGTGCCCGTGAAACAAGCTGGCCAATGGCAGCAGAACTTGAAAATAGAGATTGATTGACTTGGATTTTGGCGCCAAAGCTTTTGGGCATCACATCGGGATCATCAATCAATCACCACTGCCTCTTTTTCCTTCCTTTATTGCACCCAATGTCTTGTGAAAATTCTTAGAAAAGGACGTTACAAAGTTAGTGTCTTTTTTTTTTTTTTAATTATCAGTACTATCACTAGGATAATTAATATTATTATAATTTAATCTTGAAAAGTAATATCAATTCGAATCTTATAAATATCAAAGCTATTAAAGATTTATATGATCATTAATTTCAAGGCCTGTAAAATTAGTTGAGATACACGCAAGTTAGCCGGACACCTACATTAATAAAAAAAAATATTATTGTAATTTGAGTTAGGTATATTTAAAAAAATTAGAGTATTAATAAAATTTATATTATTTAACCCAATTGAATCCATTAAAATTAGTTAATATGAATATATAAATGATGGTAAATAAAAACAATTTAATAAATAGAAATCATGATTTAGAATATTTAAAACCAGCTTAACCTGAGTTAATATTTATATCTCATTGAATATAAGTAATGCTAGAAAATTCTTGGTATCAATAGCACTTTTCTTGGTAGCTAGCTATAAAATATTAATAAGAAAGTAGAGAAATCTGATGTGTCTTGTAAACCTAGGACAACAGCTATTAATTTCATCTTTTTCTTTCGCAAAGTTACTTCTTTTCCGGCCACTTGAATAATTTTGCTTTCAAAGTTATGCATATTACAGATAAGAGTTCTACCGGTCCGAGAAAGCAATTCAAATGTATCTGATAAAATAATTTATTCAATTATCTGTCTTTGTAAGTGCATTCTTCTTAGGATCGTCAAAGAATAAAGAATGTTGTATACTCACTTGTGGATATCTGTAAAATTCACAAAAAAAATTATACCAACTTGTTTGAGTTCAAAAAATTTGAAATGATGGGGTTGATAATTTATAAAATATTAAAAATAAGGTTGATTATAATTATAAATCCAAACTTGGTCTAATTATGTCCATGAACACCTCTAATTTGAGTTATATGCTGAACAAGATAATTCGAGTTAATTCAAGTTAAATAATTTTTTTATAAAAAAATGATGTTTTTTGAATTATTTTTTAAATAATAATAATTATAATAGTTTATTCTAAGCTTACGAAGTTTATTTGATTATTTTTTTATGGGTTACTCAAAGAAACTTTCATTTGTCAAATATATATGAAAAAAAAACATGGCATCATAATCATAAGAACATTCATTATACTTTGTAGTTTATAAAGATGGACTAAAGCAATTCTAAAGGGGTGTAGTTCAAGTGCCAAAGATTTCAGGATTACTAAAAACTTATATGGTCGTTAACTTCAGAGTTTTAAAAGATTAGTCGAGATGCGTATAAATTATCTTGAATATCAATGATTAACCAAAAAAAAAAAGATGGACTAAAGCTCTCTTTCAATCAGCCTGTTTAATTTTTCATATATCTTCAGGCTTTCAATGGTTAATTTTTCTAGAAGTGCACGATTCAATCTATTTATATACACTTGAACTCAAGCCATCTCCTTCATCACTTGTGCTAGCCCTTAGGTTATGTACAGTATAGGTTGTTTATACCTGTACAAATACCTTGTGTATTTGTAGATGTAAAGGATCTCCTACAGAGCTATCAAGATCATTAACTAGAGACCCTTTTCAAAATTCCACAAACCCTAGTTTTGCTTTGGATTGGAACATTAATTGACTAAATGATACTTGAAAGTGTTTTGAAGCTTACAATATTAATAGAAAATTCGATTCCACATACTACAAGCACCGTGTAACCTTTGATTTCTGCTCCTGAAATTTCAGACATGCAACTTGCTGGAAAAAGCAAGCAGGGGTTCAGGTCCCTTTCACTTTTACCATGACCACTTTTTTTTGCTGATCAATTTTCTTCTACCAGTCCTTTGCCCTTTTCACTGGTTACTTCCTTTCCGTATCATGTACATTCAAATTTGGTTATAATTATTTTTTAAAATATTTTTTATTTAAAAATATATTAAAATTAATTTTAATATCAGTGCGAGAGTGTGGTTGTAATATCAGTGCGAGAGTGAGCTTATATCATAGTCAAAATGAAAGGGAATGCAGCATTAAAGGGTGGCAGACCTAGAGGGCAAGCACTTAAGGGAGGTTGTATGCCTTATTTACGAGGAGCACACAAGAAGCGAGGACTAAATTTATGTTAAGCAGAAAAGGGAACGAAACGCTTAAATCCCAGGCCCACTAATGGTTTTATTTTATCAGTTGCTTAGGGCAAGATATTGATGCGAAGAGGCAGAGGTAGGCAGCCATTTAGTAGCTAGCTCATCAGACTAATTAAGTGAAGCTTGAGCTTTCTTCACCTTTACGAATGACAGTATTAGATGCCAGATTAAGTACACATTCATCCAGTCGATTGTTATTTGAGTGATGATTAGCAGCAGAATGAGTCTTCAACAGAATTTAGTTTATATAGCCAAATACTGGCAATTCAAGGAAGCATATACGAAACAGCTTGCAATTGCCCAATAATATGATACAATTTGCAGAATTTGAAGGATTTCTTACAGCCTTGAATAACCACTGCGGTCATCATATTGCTCCATGAACTCATTGTTGAACTTCTTGAAACTGGCCATGATTTCTGGCATTTCTTCCTCTGCTGGTAAAATGGTTGTCCTTAAATGAAAGACCCTGCAAGAAAGCATAACAATCAGACACTAGCATTTAATTACAGTTTAGGAACAGACTCATCTAGAGACGTGCTTTTGCACACCCACAAAAGAAAAGGATGGGGGGGGGGGGGGGGGTTGCAAAACCCCCTTTTGTGGCAGAAGCATACACGTAATCTTCATAAATATATGATTCAAATTATGATGCGAATATAAAAAAAATTCAGTATGTGGCCAAGAAATCAATCCGCATGAAGAGAAACATAGCCAAGAGAATTGGCTGAACTTTTCAAGACAGTTTTCTTTTGTTTTGTCTCATATGTGTCTGTGTGCATGCATGCTTGTGTGTTCAAACCCTGTAAAACTATTAAAAAGAATGCAATAGGAAAATGGCATTTAGCTACAGCTAAATCCAGAGTTTAAATCAAAAAAGAAAAATCAGAAGTTACCCTTCTTTTTGTCCGAATCCTGAACCAGGGACTGTTGAAATGCCAGTGGCTTCCAAAAGCTTGAGACAGTAGAAAACATCAGGAACTTTTCCAGCCTTTTTGGCAGCCTCTATTGCTTTAGGTGGCAATCGTATTTGAGGAAATGAATACATAGCACCTAAAACCAAATTCTACAATGTCATACAACATCCAGGTACAGATTGGGAGTGAGATCACAAAATGCAAGATGTTAAAATAGCTAAGAAACAACAATTTACCTTCTGTGAAATTGCATATCACATTTTTGCAGCTGTTGAATCCATCAGTCATCATCCTTGCTCTTCTCCTTAACGATTCAATGATTCCTTTGCTGCGTTGTTTTGATCATAAAACATTGTTATTCCTTGCTCAAAGTAGACAATTCTTTGACTTGACAATGGACATTAATAGTATCCATTTACTAGTTTGGAAATCAGATTGACAGTTTAGCAAATTAATAAATCAAAGGGGAATGTCCTTGGTTCAATTTCATTTATCATCGTGAATTCTGAATTAACTCAGAAACTAAATCTTAGCAGGCGTACCTTTCCCTAATGAACTGCTCATATGAAATATCTCCAGGTTTAAGCGGGTTGACCATCAGCCCCATCTGTAAATAGCTTGAGTTTGTTTTAACAGGAACTGGAGCACTAACGAGAAACAAGTACTGGATCTCCCAGCTAAATAGATAAAATTACCACAGCAGAAAGTATGCAGGTCTACTTACAAATATCTGTGCAGGGACATTTGGACTGAGTGATACTGATGCAACCTTATAAATCTCATCAACAGTCTGCAGCATAAATCATTATAAACAAAGATGACTTTTGAATGTTTGTGGTTCAAATACTGCTCGAATTGAAAGATCCTTCTAATGTTTAATTTCCATATTGCATGTCATAAAACACATGAGATTAAAAACATTGAACATTTATTATGAAAAAAAGAAATCTGTTTTATCAATAGATAGAATAAAGCTAAGAGAATTTGTGAATCATATGAAATGATATAAACTAAGAGAATTCTAGTCAACCACATCTTTTTTTTTTTCCCAGCTTACTGTAAATTTTATATTGTTCTGTAGTTCTTTTATATTTTGTTTGGTTATGAATGCCTAATTGTTTTTATTGTATGAATGCCTAAATTAATATTTGCAAGAAACACATAACTTGCAACTCAAAGAAGGATGCAAATATATATATGATAAAAAGCAAACCTTTGGAGGAATGTTTGTCATCTCAAAGTATCCACCCCGCTGCCCACATTCACCCCAATATCCTTTGGACACAGTGTGGAAAGAAACAAGCTGGACTTCCTTGCTTATGGGTGGGCCCATGCCCATCAAAACCTTTCAAAGTCACGGCAAAAATATTATTAATAATTTAATACCAGTTGTAACTCCAGGTAACAAATACTTGAATTTAGAGGCAAAACAATAATTAAATTACCTTTCTAGAACTAATAAATGGACGTTCATCCTGGTAAATGTTCTGCTGATAAACTTCATCTCCAAGAAGAGCCAAGTTTTCTTGGTAACAGAAGCGCAATATTTCCTTTAAATTAGCTTCACTAAGACACTGACCAGTGGGGTTGCCTGGGTTAATAATCACCATTGCTTTTACCTGACCATATATCAAATATATTAAAGATTTAGTTTGCGGTAATGAGCATTATAAGACACCTTGGGTCAGCAGCTGATGCATGCACATATAATATTAAGATAGAAGCAGACAATAGACCAGTCTTCACGAGTAGATAGAATTTCCAAGAGTAATCATCCAAATAACTGGTCAATACAAGTAAAATCCAGGCAGTTAAAATCGATACCCTATCCATTCTGTTCTTCCAGTTTTATGTTAAATTCTAAGGTTCTGATTTCCAAATAGATATCAAGCAATTGCATGTATACAAGGTATATACAAGGATGAGTCAAAGCATACTAACAGTTATTCCTTTATAGCGAGCTTGTGCAACCGATTGTCTAAGGTCATTAACATCAAGACCCCAGTTTTCTGTCTCTTCTAGATAATATGGAACGAGGGAACCGCCAAATAGAGAAATTGCAGCAGAGTAGAGCGGGTACTGTGGCACTGGAACCAAAACCTGACAAATACATGATTTTTTTATTAACAGGCATTGTCTGGTAAATGATATGATAATAACACTAAGATAAAGAAAACCTCTATCATTACCAACAAGAAAGAAGGGGCTGGGAAAAGATTTAGAAGAAGCCTACATTAAATCCAAGAAGGAGACAGTAGTAATTCCATTCATTGCAGGGAAGTATACTTACCCCGTCACTTTCACCGCGGATAATAGTATTCAAGATCTGCATGACACCTTTACTGGCACCATCAGTGAGAAATATGAGTTCTGGGTCACTGTCAACAAAGTGAGCAGCAATGTGAACTTATGCTTAACACTTGCAGACCAAAGACAACAGATATTTATTCAAAACACAACCGCACACGGAGAGATAGAGAGAGCAGAAAATGACCATCGTATATAACAACATCACCTTGGATATCCATCACGCCTTTCAATGAAATCTGCAACCTCCTTCCTAACTCCAGGCATACCTCGAGAGTCACTGTAAGCACCTAAACATGTGAACAAGAGTAACTTTAATTTGCATTGCAGGTTCTCATGGCTGTGTCACAGTGGAACTACTCTTTAACTAGCTAGAGCAGCAAGATATTGAAAACCATAAAGTTCTCAAGGCAGGAACATCTAAGAAAGGAATATGAGAGACAATGAAATGACAATTAGGAAAGGAACGTGTGGAGTTGGCATAAGGTGAAGCATCTAGAATACAACCACCTAAAAAAAATTCTTAATGTTTCAGTACTTGTGTGATTTAATAACCCTCCACTGACCAACCTGTAAATGCAAGATACCCAATGCACTTGATAATGTTTCAACCCTTTTCCAAAACTTATGCAAGGAAAGGCAGGTAAAAAGAAGATACCTAGACCACCAGTAGTCATAGCAAGATAATGCTTAGCTTTTGCAATAGCATCTGCAGGGTATAGCAACCCCACATTTGGATCATCTAGTAGAAATGGTGCTTGGCAGAGAGCAACCACCTACAATAGAACTTTCCATGGTTCAACTCAGCTATATAGACAAGAATCCATAAGCAACTCAAAACAGTTCATTTAAGCAGTAAATACAAAAGATACATATACAGAGATTTAAGATACTGCAACATTACCTGGCGAGGAAAGGTAAGTGGCTTCTGTCCAAGAGCATGAGGATTGCCGACATTGGTGAAAATAATCTACAGAAAAATTTGAAGCAGTGAGACTCGAAGAAATAGGCAAAGGATAATGACATTTAATACATACATAAAATAGACACACACACACACACACATACACACATATACATACATACATACATACATACATACATATTAAATGTTTTGTACTGGTCGATTTAAAGCCAAAATACAGACATCTTCCCATGGTTTTACAAGGAATTAAATCACATGTGAAGTAAGATTTTACACATAAAGTAACAGGTTAAGGCACTAGAATCATATTAGAAGGTCTAACATTCAAGATTATCGTTGATTGCCTAGTGCAAGATCATGGAGCATATATCGCTATTGCAGGGCTCATGGCTGTGCTACAAAATATGCAAGTACATGTAATGGCAAAACATGCTGTACTTTAACATACAAATTATATGGAATACAAAATATAACTGAATATGCATCTCCTATAGGACTAGGTTTTCACAATTGATGAGAGAAAAAGCCTCCCTCTAATGAAAAGCGTGCGTTACATTTGACAAATTCCTTCATGAATTCAAAAGGGAAAAAATATAGAACACAAACAAGAGGTGCATCCAACAAATGAATTGGCAGTGACGTATATGAACACTTGGAAGACAATGAATCAGCAACCGGAACTAGAAGCAGTGATGGCAGTGCTAGTAATAAAATTGGCCAGCTGATATGTGTGAAAATCGACTAAAAATCTCCAGTTGTTGCATCCACATAAATTCAGTAGAATTTCAACACATTTATTTAAGTTAACTTTCAAATCCGCGAAACATCATAAGCTAAATTACCAACAACAATATTTCTGAAGAAAATTTGATCAGACTTAATATAATATAATATAATACAATATAAATACCTTCTTCCCTTCCTTTTGAAGCTCAGAAGCTCGAAGATATAACTCGCCTCTTACAGCATACTGAACCTTCTTGACATTTTCATTCAACGATTCATAGTCTAATGCTCTAGGTGCCATGATGGTTAGTCTAGCTTCTCACTCAGTCTGAAAAATCAGGCAAGAGAGCAAATTCTGCTTCTAGTCAACAATTTTCATCGGTAAACATTGGAATGAAAACAAAACAAAGCATTAAATGAAACACCAACACGGCCACTCAAATCATAAGAAAAAAATACACCCAATTGTCAGAATTTTAATCTAACAATAACATTTCCACCTACGAATTTACAGCAACCAATGAATATTCAGCAAATGCGTCAGAAATTTCAATAACAAGCATCAAATTAAGATTCTAGAATCAGACAAAGAATATATTAACACAACTTCAAAAGGGACAAAAAAAAAAAAGAAATCAAACCCAAGATTGTGAAAGAAAAAACCAAATTACAATGGTGACGCATGCGAAGCACTGAAACTGGGCAAAACTCCAAAAGAAGCACAGTATTGTTTTGCTAAACAAAAATAATCAAACAACAAATAAATGAATCTAAGAGGTGAAATGGGCCAACGATTGAATTCATTTCCAACGAGACTTTCCTTCAA
>Ga0325404_1007819_pt1 | contig 11102 bp, 6 predicted proteins | sample PopdelMetagenome_18_FD_205664 | JGI IMG/M metagenome (GOLD analysis project Ga0325404, IMG submission 205664) | Populus deltoides microbial communities from Bellville, Georgia, United States - Xylem-Control-R1 | ecosystem: Host-associated > Plants > Phyllosphere > Stem > Wood/Secondary xylem...
AAAAAAAAATGTATTTAAAATGCACTATTTTAATTATATCAAGAACTTATTTAAAAATCAGTGGGATCGATAGAGACTTGAATATTGCAAAGGCACAATATATTTTTATTTTTTAAGAGGAAATATAGTGATTGAACTTGAAATATTCTAACTTCTTCTTTTTTATCAATTTATTGAGATTTTAGATTTAAACATTTTAAAACAATATTTGGTTACTGTTTGGGGATAGAAAATATAAAAGTATTTAAGACATATTTATATATTCCTGTTTTAAAATAACAAAAATCTATATACTCTGAATTATTCCTATTTTCTAAGTATATAATAATAATTTATGTATATTATATTGAAACATTAACCGACACAACCTAAATATCTTCTTTGAACCCTAACCTCTATCTTAATTGAATGTAAGGAAGAGGATGTTAAGAATCGTTGATTGACATCTCCTGTACAGTAAGTGTCTGATTAGATAAAGCCAATCAAATATCTCAAAGAAGATTAGAAGAAGCAATTAATGCGGACAAAACAATCACTTGGTTTGAATCTTTGAATTTAGCCTTTGTAATAATAATTAAGAACAAGACAAAAGGATCAAAAAGTTGTTGAAACTAACCATGATGAGATACAATAATAATAATAATAATAATTAAACCATGACGGCAAGCATATATATATATATATATAAAGTTATTAAAGTTTAGGCATATAGTGTTTGTTATCATTTTATCATCGTCGTCATCATCTTAATTAATGAATAAGTTAACCCTTATTTAACTATATAACCCCAAAGAATGTTCTCCCTCGATGCGCTCTGCCCTTACTAACGCGGTGATCAATAGTTTAACCCCAACCTTTTTAGTAATATTTAATAGTTTTATTCGTACATGGATTCAACTGATTCTTTTAAAAAAACATATATATTTGTTATTAAATAATTATAATTTATAGTTTTTTTAAACTTACTTTTATCAAATCACAATCACCTAAAATTATCATAATAAAGCATAAAGATCTCATTTAGTATTATAGTAGTGATTGTTTTTTAATGTGTTTTTTACTTAAAAATATATTAAAATAATATTTTTTTATTTTTTTTATATTTGATATTCACATATCAATAAAATCTAAAAACATTAAAAAAAATTAATTTAATTAAAAAAAACTCTTTTTTTTATGTATATAAAAAAGGAACACAGTCGTCGCTGAATTATATATTACCATTTACCTGCCCCTACGCTCTGCTCAGCAGTTGCTTCTCCACAACCTATTAACTAGTTCTATTGGTGGATATGTATTGACTTGCTGCCCAAAAGAAACTATAGTCATCATGCATTAATTAGACTATGCATAGGGCTGGTAATAATATACATTGACTTGCCTTAATTAACTATACAAGTCCCCCCTGCCAAGTAAGAAAAATATTGGCTTCCATGGATCATTAATAATGTGCTTGGAAAATATATAGTTTACTTCCATATTAGGAAATTGGGTGCATGGTTTTTAATAATTATGAGATCTCCTTCCTCATTATGGCTCTCTATTTGATGATGCATTCTGCTTTCAAACAAATGATAATTAATAATATCAATAATAAATGCAATTACTTCGTGTCCTCTTCACTAAGCTAATTAATGCAGTCTGCATCATATATATATCGTGAAATGACCGACTTCTTGACATGTCGTGCACTCCTTTAGAAAAATGTAAACGTGGTTTGGGATCCTTCACTTGGGCTAGCTGTGGGCAGGGCAGAAGGGACCAAAGTGTGACACATGGCAAGGAATGATCCAATAGGATAGGCTGGGTGGCTCCTGATTGGAAGGGAGACGAGATCAATTCTTACAAGCATGCATTAACAATAATCGGAAGACAAGTGTCGCACGTATGCATGCCTCCACCTGGTCGGTCAATAGAGAATATTGTTGATCATCAAAACCCTAGCCAGCCAGCCTGAGTCGTCAAGGTTTAAAGCTCAGCAAGATATGGCCAAATGCATGGATGTTGCTATCTTTATTCACTGTGAATGTGTGGATGCCAACTTTGAACTTTATTCCACTTGGCCGCATGAGTCTAGCTCTAGCAAGCTACTTGCCCGTTTTATCAAGTGGGAGGCTCAACTTCCCATTTATCTCATAAATATTTGTCCATATTCTGCTCTTCCTCCCTCCCACCATCATTATGCACTCATTTCGTCGGCCTCTTCGTCACATTAATTAATGTTAGCTGGGAAACAAAAATACTGAAAACAACAAAGCATTTTGGGGCCTAACACATATGGGAGTTCATTTCATGAGGACAAATTAAGCAATGGTCACAGCCTTTCTATGAAGAAAAAATACATAAGATAAAGGGGTGTTTGGCTGTCACTACCATTCAAAAAGAGTTGATGCATATACTCCACACGCACTATCCACCTCAAACAAGATCGACTCGTAGCCAAGCTATATATATTACCCTTTCCCTTTTTGCTATGCAACTCATTAATTTCTTATTTATATTTGCATGAACAAATTAATTATTATATCATTTGGGGGGCAAGGAAATCTTATATAATTGAGCTTATTTTACTCGATTTGATTCTACTAGATTATCATCAAATAATATATATATATATATATATATATATATATATATATATATTATGTTAATTAGTGGGTGAAAGATTTAGCAATATCTATGTACATTAATGCCCAAATTGGGATGGAGGAATCAATAGATCTTTCGTTTCTTCTTTAGCCTAATCAATAACAACAATTAATTGTAAATTATGTAGACAATTTTTCTCCACAATGATCCACCACTATCCACACCATCCACGTTTATACTAGGTAGCTAATTTTATCTTCTGTGTATTTATTATTTACCTTTGGTTATAGATAATTGATAAATAAAATAGAGTTTGATTGTTGTATTGGAATATTGAAGACAAAGATAATGGAAATAAAAATAATATATTTTATAATGGAAATAAAAATAATATATTTTCATGCATTTCATGTTTTAAAAGTATAAAAATCTACTTTAAAATTATTTTAGATATTCATTTATCTTGTAACTATGTTTCTTTGTCTTCAACCAAATATATTCTATATTTATTATCTTCATCTTTCTATTTTAAAATAGTAATCAAACAATACTTAAATAAAAAAAATTATAACTTTGATATTTTTATTATAGAATATCTTTAGCCGTGTTTTTTTCTTTTCACAAAAAAAGCTGAAATCCAACAAACTATTTCAGATATAGAGAAGAAGTTATAATGGAAATATATTAAGTAATAAGCTAAAAGGTGTGGAGAATTTACTATTTACCCACAACTAATGCACTGTGGATTACAATAGTAATCCACAATGCATTCCTCTTTTTTCTTTTTATTTTTTTTTCATCTTTTTTTTTCTAACTTTCCCTTTTTTTTTCTTTTTTTTTTGTTTCTTTTTTTTCTCAAAATTAACTTTTTTTTTCCAACTTTCCCCCTTTTTTTATTTTTTTTCAAAATTATATTTGTTGATTTTACTTTTTTAATATTAAGCTAGTTAAGAATTTTGTTTTGTAATTTTTTTTCTTTAAAAGCTAAAAGATATGAGGAATTTACTGTTCACTCACACCCAATATATTGTTGATTACAATAATAATCCACAGTGTATTATTTTTTTTTCTTTTTTTTTCAACTTTCCCCCTTTTTTTTGTTTATTTTTTTTCTTTTTTTTTCCAAAATTACTTTCTTTTTTCCCAACTTTTCCCTATTTTTTTCGTTTATATTTTTTTCCAAAATTATCTTTGTTGATTTTAATTTTTTAATATTGAGTTGGTTAAAAATTTCACTTTTGTAATTTTTTTCTTTTAAAATATTGTGGATTGCTACCGTGTTTTTTCACATGGATTTTCTATTTTATTTTTTTATTTTTTAAAATTTTTTTATTGTTTTTTTTAATATTGAGCTAATTGAGAATTTAGTTTTATAATTTTTTTTCTTTAAAACATTGTTAATTGCTACAGTGTTTCTCCGCATGGTTTTTTTATTTTTATTTTTTGATGATTTTCTCTGAAATTATCTTTTTTGATTTTATTTTTTAATATTGAGTTGGTTAAAAATTACAGTTACAATATGTGAGAAAAACACTGTAACTTTCCTCTTAAATTACTGTGAGTTGCCATAGTATTTTTTCCCACATGAATTTTTTTCCAGTTTCTTTTGTGTTTTTTTTTTGTAATACTTTTTCCCAAAATTATCTTTGTCGATTTTATTTTTTTAATATTAAGCTGGTTATAATTTAACTTTGTAATAAAGTTTAATCATGTGGAGAAAGTATTGTAGCTTTCCTCACAAAACACTGTGAATTGCTAGAGTATCTCTCAACATGGTTTTTTTTCTTATGATTTTTCAAAATTATCCTTGTCAATTTTATTTTTTTTAATATTGAGTTAGTTGAAAATTACAATTACAAGTCATTATAAATCATATGGGAAAATACTGTAACTTTAATCACAAAACACTATGAAATGCTACAGTGTTTCCAACATGGTTTTTTTTCCTGTTATTTTTTTTGCTAAAATTATTTATGTCGATTTTATTTTTTTAATATTGATCTTATTGAGAATTTAGCTTTGTAATTTTTTCTTTAAAACACTGTAAATTGTTGCAATGTTTTTCCATGTGATTTTTTTATAATTGTTTTTTAAATTATCTTTGTCAATTTTTTTTTTAATATAAGTTGGTTAAAAATTATAATTACAATAAAGCTAAATCATATGGTAAAAATATTGTAGCTTTTCTCACAAAATATTATGAATTGCTACAGTATTTCTCTAAATGGTTTTTTTTATATAATTTTTTCTAAAATTATCTTTGTCGATTTTATTGGAAAAAATACTGTAATTTTCCTTACAAAATATTATCAATTGCTGCAACATTTTTTCTCTTAAGTTTTTTTCCTTCCAAAATTATCTTTTTTGTTTTTTTAATATTAAATTAGTTGAGAATTTAGCTTTATAATTTTTTTTTTGCTTTTTATTAACATAAAAGTTAAATTATATAATAAAAATACTGTAACAAAACACCATGAATTGTTATACTAATTACCTTTCAACTCTAATATTTCAACCATTTTCTTTTTATCCTGGCATCACAGCACTCTGTAACTTGCTTTGGACAAAAAAATATTTGTCCACAACATGGCAGGCATCTGCTAGTGCAACATCCAAACACGCTCGGCCATAACGAGTGATGTCAGTCTCCCCACAACATGCTCACATCTACTTCTCATACCGTAACTAAAATTCATTCGCTTCAGAAAGTTATATACCACCGGACCACCTTCGTGGTACTGTTATACATCCCTCTACCATGGGAAGAACGTTTCTTTTAGGCAACCCAGAATTTGAGGAAACCTTAGTTTTATCATGTATAGCGAGGGAAACTGGTTTGAATTTAAACAGTACACTCAAATTACATAATTAGTATTATGTTGTGTTGTTAAACAGTAACTTACGATCAGATTAAAAGGCATAAAGATGATTGGAAAGCTTCTTCCACTGAAGACATCTCCTATCATCTTCGAGATGATGGCTTCTGCTCTCTACATTACTCGATTATCTGCTGAAATAAAGAAAAGACCACTTTCAGAATTTCATTCTTTTGGCAGGACCTTGATCAATGATCGGATCAACAGTAGGAAGTTGTGGCTCTCCTCCTTGTTGGGTTTCGGGGCCTTTCTCTTCTTCTGTGGTTGGTTGGGGTACATAGCCTTCAGGAAACGATGGTGGTGGAGGGGCTGGTGGTAACTGCAAAGAAAATAAAAGGAAAGAAAGAAATCATCAATTGGTATCTAATATCATTTCACAACCCTCAGATCTGGTGCTAAAGTAAGCAATGATGGGTGATTGGACAAGGAAGTAAACAACAAATAACAACAAGAACGCCATGAAAATAAAAGTTTTATAAGCATACATTTTTCATCATTATGGATGCAATAATTGTCAAGGCCAAATCATCACAAAGAATCATGACTGTACATAAAGCCATGACGTGCTAACTTTTAACAATAATGGACATTTTCTTGCCCTATACTTGTATTATCTTTTATTACAGGACCACACATTTTGGTCAGATATGTCAAAAGTTACCTTGCGCTGTAAGGAGGCAAGAATAAGATCTATTCGCTTAACTTCCTTGAAGTCAATTACTTCCTTACCAGTCTTTGATTCAGAAGCAGCGCCCTCATTTTCAGAATCAACTGCATCAGAAATCACATAAGAATTAAAATAATGAACTCGAACATGATAATGATGTCAAAGAAGGGCCACAATAATACCTATTACACAAGAGCACACACAAAAAATAGGAATAGCTTTCTGTTCAGCACTATCACCCTTGGAGTTAGGGGTGCCAATAGACCAAGGCCAAAAAAAGAAGTTCATATGGAATTCCAGTCAGTATTGGGAAACGTAGTAGACAACACTTGTAATAAAAAAATTCTATCATCTCCCATTGTCTAGAGAGCATTACGGATACAAAGGTATGGGTTGACTTTTCATGCACCATGCAAAATACTCTAAATGAAAATGCAGGTTGAAATGACCAGTATTACAGGTTGTTTTGCAGGAAAAGGTTATGCATCTACACTGCTTTAGAAATTGGTTAAAATTGATGTGGAATATGAATTTAGGATATATAAGCTGCGTTATAAGAAAAATATCAACCTTTAGTGAACAATCTGCAAATTAGTTAATCAATCATCCAGCAAATTGGAATATTTAGTGAACAATGTCAAGTGTCATGAGAAAATACTACCATGGTAACTAAAATTGATAGGAAAATGGGAAATGGCAACCAATTTTGCATACCAAACTGACTAGATATAATGCTACAAAAAACAGAGTCATCTCATAGAAAATGCTACTTCAAATACATAACTCATTTATTCATGTGAAAACCCCACAAATTATTCAGATGGAAATCATCAAATCTGATAATGTGAAATATCAACACTGAAACTTCATTTTGAAACAAACAAAACAAGGTGTCAATTACTTGGAAAAAAAAAAACCCTCCAAAAGACAACCCAGGGATGCATTTCATTCAAACTGAAAACATGATATATAACCTTCAATAACAAAACTAATCTGATCACTACGAGATAAAAGAGAAAGGTGAGTAGTAGTGCAATACCGTATCCAATCTTCTCCAACTTTGATGCAGCAGTACCAAAAGCCTTTGATATATAATACAAAGCCCGTCCCTGCCATATGGGTACAATTACTTAAGACTAAGTGTGTTTTGGGAATGTGGTAGAGATTACATTTCAAAGTGTTTTTTATTTGGAAATGTATCAAAATAATATTTTATTATTATTTTTTAAAATTCGTTTTTGACATCAGCACTTCAAAAAAAAAAAATATTAAAGCTAAAAAAATTTTCAATTTTTTTCAAAAACATGATTCAACCACAATCCTAAACACTCTCCGGGATTATGTTGTGTAAACAACAACATTGTATCATCTTGCTACATTATATCATCCAACCATTAATACTTTAATCATTTGCCGAGAGTACAATCTATGAATATGCTTTCCAGCCAAACTTGGATCACAAAGAATAACATTATCTATACATCCTACATCAGATTCTATTTCATTTTAACACTTCCTCCCTGAATGTGCTACTTGGGATGCAATGAATTTAACTCTAAACTTCTTTGTACCAAAAAGACTTGCCTTTTCTTTCAAGAAATTATTCCTATAACCATGTTTAATATGCAAATCCTATTAAAATCAATCATGAATGAGCTAATGGTAGTGTTATTGCGGGCAAATCACAAACACCCAAAAGAAAACTAACACAAAAAGACTCACAACTCGAGCTGCAAACACACTGCAAAGCTGTGGTGCTTGGTATATTGACCCATCCAACACATAATAAGTCAACATTGGGGTAACTTTCTCTGCACTATCCCTCTTCTGTTTTCGAAAAACAAACAAATGTGGCTCCATCACTTCACTCAACATATACTCTGTGCCTGTCATCTTCCTTACAAAAAAAAAAAGAAGCAAGTTCATTCATCCAAATTTGCAAATTCTACACACTAAAACATGAAAATCAACGATACCCAATTGAATTATAAGTACTTACAATAAGTGGGAGAGATCAAGGGGGTGAATGGATTGCGACCGAAGCTGCTCGTTATTACAAGTCCAATCATAGAAAGGGGACAAAGCAAAGTAATCAAAGACTAAGTTTCGATCGAGAGGATATGTGTTTAGCCAAAGCTGGTCCCTAAAGCATATCCCTGTCATGTCTGTTCCTGGTGGCTGCTGCGGCGGTGTTGGCCCCATTGGAGGAGGATTTGCTTCGAAGTTGGTTGGGAGTTGTGGTAGTACAGGTGGTGTTGCCATTTTGAGGGGGAAAGAAAGCAGAGAGACTAACTAGTAAAATAAATAAAATTAGTTTACTTCAATATTTGACACCCACATATATAGCTAAATTTTAAATTTATTCTAAAATAGCTTTATTTACTTAAAAAAATAAAAGTATTGTGATCCAACAGAACTTATTTATATTAGTATTGAACAACTTTATTTAGTCATGTATAAAATTTTTATTTATCATGGCTTACCCATTCTTTTACATTTTAAAAAAATTATAAAAAATTTATTTTCATGAATTAACCTATGATTTAAAACCTTCACGGAATATTCCCTTCTATATTAGACCAACTTCGCTCAAATTATGCATTGGCTGTATAGTCATGTGAGTGCGAATTCACTAACAGTATAGTACTATCTTACTTGAAGGGGACAAAATTATTGGTATTTCCATTCTAAATTACATCTTTTTTTCAATTCAAGTTTTAGAACCCGTTTGGGAGTGCGGCAACCACTACTTTTGGGTGCTTTTTAAAAGTGTGTTTACTTTGAGAAAACATCAAATTGATGCTTTTCTTTTTAATTTTTTTCGTGATTTTGACTAGCTGATATCAAAAATGAAAAAAAAAATCATTTTGATGCATTTTCAAGTCAAAAACAGTGGTGACATGCACTTAATATATGTGAATCTAGAAGTACCAACAATACAAGTATGAAACTTAGATTAAAGATGTATGAGATCATTTTTAACATTACTAAGTACCAATAATATTTTGTTCTTACAGTTGAAAAAATATGTGTGATCTTTTCAATGCACCCACAACATTGGATACAGTGAGATCCCACAATCATGCACAGGCAAACCAAAAATCAAGCAAGATCCTCCTATTTTTACATTTGATATCAAATCCTCTATGTAAATTGAATCAAATCAATCCCTTTATTGAAACTAAAACTAAAGGTATTGATTTGATCCAATATATTCAAGACGGATATTAACTGTACAAATTATATGCAGCATAGTAAATGGCCTCTTACTTGAAAAAAAAAAAAAAAACTTAAATTCCTTCTTTCCTTTCAGCATTAGAAAACAATATTTAAGGCTTAACATGTAAAGAGACGAAAACTAAAAAAGATGTGATTTTACAAAAACCTGAAATCAAATCAATTCATAATAGTTGTTATAACTCCCAAACAATTATCTTGTTTTTTTTTTAAGAATATAAAGAACGGATATGTTAAAGAAAATGCATAAAATTTGTTAAATAAAGGAGAAAATAGAATTAAATAACTCGGTCCTAGGAAAATAATAATAATAAAAAAAGAAAAAACAAAACGTCTTCTTCCTCGACTACACTACTTCGATGCGTTACTAATACGTCAAGCCCAAGAGGGAAATCATGAAATAGGAATAGAAATTGGCTATGTTTCCTCTAATTTTCTTCTACGCAACCAAACAGAAGGCAATTTAAAGAAAAAAAAAGTAGGGAGAAAGTACCGTACAGAATTGGAATCGGCTGCACGGATCGCTCAACGAAATCGTCCCACGAAGTTACCTAAGCCAGTGAGAAACAAATTGAGAGAGAATTGCTTGATTTTTCACGAATGGGGAACTGCCGTCGACACTGACTAGGTGAAGCTTGAAGAAGAAGGGGCAGAGAGAGAGATTTTGCTGGGTTTTTAGGGGTGGGCTTTTTGTTTTTTTTTTTAAAAAAAAACAATTCTTACTTATAGTTAGGCCCGGCTTACGCCAATCGAGTCTTGCCATGTAAACAGAAGGAAAAGGTACGGGACCGGGGCTTCTTAATATAGGAACGACGTCATTTTATTACGGCGGCTTCCCACTAAAACGGCATCATCTCTCACAGTTGAAAGGAACGATTTTCAAATTGCTCAAAATGTTCTTCGAACATTCAATTTTCAATGACTTTGATCATTCTTTTCTTTATACAAGAAAGTAAGAAAAAATCCGTCCATTTATTTCATTGTCAAATGGACTCCTCACTTGTTGTAGTGTTTGTTACTTGCTCCACTGGAACACCACGAGGCTGCATAAAAAATGGAACTTAGCAGAGAAAATATATCATTGACGAAGAAGAAGCAGCCTCCGTAGTTGCTGTTAAAGTAGAAGGACAGGATGATTCAAGAGAAGATGATCAAGGCAAAGGCACTTGGAAACACGCAGCAGCGTTCCCTGCTGCTTATGCTCCCTCGTTCAGTACCTACCTTTTGCTCTCGCTTCTCCAGGTTAAATTTCTTCTACTTGAGAATATGTCTAGAAGAGAAAAACAATGATCCGATGAAACCCGGATCCTATCCCATACCATGAAATCGGGTTTTAAAACTATGCGTCTCCCTGGATGGGTAAAAAATCACTTTTCAAAAAAATAAAACAGTCATTTATACGGAGCCCATGCATGCATAAGTAATGAAAAATTAACTTGTTTTATTCTTCTCGAAGTCATTTATATTCGATCATAACAGTCATGCATATTCGCACCCATGCAAAAGCAATGAAGAACTTGTTTTTGATCCTCTCCTCCTTTAGGTTTTCATCATCAGAAGTAGTCCATTATCTTTTTATTATCTGTTTTTATCGGCACTAAACCACCGATCTGTTCCAGGTTTGATCTTCTTTCTTTTCTTTTATATAATATTTATAAGAACCTCTTATACTTCTCCATTTATGGTTTTGTTTGCTTGCAATAACCTAGATTTTGCGTATACTAATAGGTTCT
>Ga0325404_1007824_pt1 | contig 11098 bp, 9 predicted proteins | sample PopdelMetagenome_18_FD_205664 | JGI IMG/M metagenome (GOLD analysis project Ga0325404, IMG submission 205664) | Populus deltoides microbial communities from Bellville, Georgia, United States - Xylem-Control-R1 | ecosystem: Host-associated > Plants > Phyllosphere > Stem > Wood/Secondary xylem...
GTGTTTACAAAGAATGATTCTTTAGATTATTTTAAAGCACACCCAAACTCTGGCCTGGAGCCTGAGCTGCACGCGCATACGACTTCAACTCAAAATTCATTTTGCCTAGATCCATTATTTTCTAAAAGATTTGGTGATATTTGGGCTCAATTTTAATTTTTTATTTTTCCCTTACATAAAACAAGAAAATCTTATTTATTTTGCATATAAGATAAATTTTTTTAATTTTAAAAAAACATGTCAATCAATTATTATTTGAGTTTATTTTTTTTATTTATCTTTAATTTATTTTAATCATGATAATTTTTCTTCCTAGAAGGTTTAATCAATTTTTGTTTATTCTGTAATCCCAAACGGGCTCTATCATTTCTCTTAAAATCTAATGGCTAATCAATTCAAACTTTCAGGGAGATTTTCAAATCTCGTGGAATTACTCTGGTGGATTATTGAAATAATATCGAATTAGTTCTGCTGTGGTTTCTAAACTAGTACCTGTTGAATATCTGCGGTGGTTGGTGGGCTCGAGCTGCTCGCCCATCTACCGCATGATGCGCCCACCTACTCCCACAATTCTATATGCAACAATAACCTGTGCACTCACTAAGCATTGGTATTTTAAAATAAATAAATAAATTGTCAATAGCCATTGCTTTTTTGCTTTTAGCAATTCGGGTATTTGAGAGTTTAATAAGTTATTTTTAAAGAATTTTTTATTTATAAATATATTAAAATAATATTTTTTTATTTTTTAAAAATTATTTTTTCACATTACCACATATTTGAAAACATTAAAAAATATTAATTGAAAATAAAACATTTTAATTTTTTTTAAAATACTCTTAAAATATAAAAACAAACTGTTTTTTTTTAAATACTCTTAATAGAATTGATTTCAAATATTTAAATAAAATGATTTAATTCACTAATTAAAATTTTTTAAATAAATCTTAAATTTCATTTAATTTGAGTCAGTAAAAATACAATACATCTCTAATTCATATTTTCAAAGGAAAAGGACGGCGCATGAAAACTAACCACCGGAGAAACAAGTCCCGTCAGCAAGGATGTACAGAGAGAGAGAGTCTGTCAGCAAGATTGTTTTTTGAAAAAATGAAGATATTTAATTGTGAGATCCTGTAACGAGAAACTATCTAGTACTTTACATTCTCTCAAACTAGTAACAGCAAACAATCACCAAAACCATCAGATTAAGACTTCATCATCGCCCGCCGTCCGATTCCCCACTACGACATCATGAGATGATCTCACAACACAAGTGTACCAGCTAACCAGGTTTCCAGTCATTATTCCATTCCAAATTGTAAAGTCATAGTTGTCTTTCGTGGAGTCAATGAAAAACTAATATTATTAGTGCCCACCCTCTCAAATAAATAAAAATATCGGAAAAAAGTACGCGCGGAGTAATTATCATTAATAATAATATAATAAGAAAAAAAAAAGAGTAAGTGAAGAAGGTGGTGGAGGTGGCTGTTTTGATCGCCATTCCCTCATCTCATCTCCCCTACCAGAACATCAGATCCTGCTCTGCCTGTGAGAAAAAAATATTTATTTATTTGTTTGATCATCGCCTTAAACAAGGTGCTCTCACGGCTTCTGCTTTTTTTATTTTTTCTTTTACAGTTCTGATTTTATTTATTTATTTGAACTTTTCCTAAACTCCAGGTTTTTAATCATTTCGTTTTGTTTGGGGATGCAGTTTTTGAGGTAGAGAAAGAGAGAATATGTTTGGAATTGTAAGGCAAAAGATTAGTGCCGGAGGTTCTCCGCTCCTGGTATTATTATTATTATTATTATTATTTTATGTGTTTGTATTTTTACTTTATTTTTTGATTCATTTAATTTGTAGCTTTTACATTTGCTATTTTGTTCTTTGTAATTTTTGTTCGTTTGTGTGTAGGCTTTTGGGCAGAGGATTCGCCCTGCGGTATCGGCATGGAGAGGTTATTCATCTGCAGCAAAAGAGGTAAATGCAAAGCCATTTTCCTTTTCATTGTAAATTTATCGGATGTGTTATATATATCAGGAGAATTTACTTTTTTTGCTACTATAATTGGTAAAAATATTTTTTAATTGATTGTTTGTAAATCTCTTGTCCAGCTTTTCGTAATTGCCAGTCTTGTATTGGGTTTTGAACACCCCCCCCCCTTTTTTTTTGTTGGGGTTTTGGAGTTACATTTTTAAATGCTGCTGTTATCTCTTAGCTAAGGTATGCTTAGTTTTCCTGGAGAAGATAAAACTGAGATTTTTGCACTTGGTGAATCTATAATTGTGTGCAGATAACAGTTAGAGAAGCGCTAAACACTGCCCTCGATGAGGAAATGTCAGCTGATCCTAAGGTCTTTTTGATGGGTGAAGAGGTGAGAATAGCCTCCAATGTTTTAATGGAGTTCTTTTTTTGATGTTCTCTTCTTATGTGTCTTGTGTTTGTGTGAAGTGCAGGTTGGTGAATATCAGGGTGCATATAAGGTCAGACTTTCTTTCCAATGATATAAATTTGAGGTTTTCCATATTTGTTGCTATCCCTCTCTTTCCTCATCATTATTTTTTTCTGTTGACGAGTCTGATGGTCCATTTACCTTGAATTTTTCATTTTCTGTAGATATCCAAGGGGCTTTTAGACAAGTATGGTCCCGAGAGAGTCCTTGATACACCAATCACAGAGGTTGGTTTTATTGCTGGACTTTATGATGTGGAATTTGATGTTTTGCTTCTATTCTTTGGTGATGGTTGTTCCCTGACCACCATCTGCTTTTGTTACATGTCTAACAGGCTGGTTTTACTGGCATTGGAGTTGGTGCTGCTTACCATGGTCTCAAGCCAGTTATTGAGTTTATGACATTCAACTTCTCTATGCAGGTTTGTAGGTTTCCTATGGTTTATACCTTGTGCAAAGAGATTCTCTGATTCAATAGTGACAAATAAATGTTTGGATGCCAAATAGTACATTGATTGAACATGTGTTTTAGAGTGATGTTGATGGAGTATATTTCTTTGACATTTCAGATCTCTTATGCCAAAATTATATTTGTTTGGGATTTCAGATGGGTTTTGCTGAAATTGTTACTGGTTGCTCTTCAATTTTGGCTTTTGATGCAGGCAATTGACCACATCATTAATTCGGCTGCAAAATCAAATTATATGTCTTCAGGGCAGATATCAGTGCCCATTGTTTTCAGAGGGCCTAATGGTGCTGCTGCTGGAGTTGGTGCTCAACACTCTCACGTATGGTGGCTGTGCTTTCTTATCTATCTGTCATTTTGCAAGCTCTCCCATCTTTTGTGTCTCTGTGAATGATGACTTTGTAGTTTGATACTAGAGTATATGGCTTGATGGCTTAAATCATTTTTGTCATGTGGTCATTGGTTGTTGCTCCAGAGTCCAGTGTATTCTGAAAAGAAGCTGCATGCTTTTTATTTTCCGTCTTATTGTTTGGGTTTTATAATTGATCATATTAAATCTTGGAGAGGACAGCAACATTGTTCTTTTGTTTTAGGAGAATCTTGGTTCAAACACAATTATTGATTACAACTGATTCCCAGTATTTGATAGTGGAAAGGGGGAAACATGATTGTTGAAGATGTTGTTTAGCAAGTTCTGTGTATATGCGTGTGTAATTGCCAAATTGTTCAGAGTAGTGATTGTAACTCAGTTTATTGAGGGCTAAATGCTCGACGACACTCCTTTCAGTGTTATGCTTCATGGTATGCCTCCTGCCCTGGGTTGAAAGTGCTGGCTCCTTACTCATCTGAAGATGCCCGTGGTCTGTTAAAGGCTGCCATAAGGGACCCTGATCCCGTTGTTTTCCTTGAAAATGAGTTGTTGTAAGTATCTTGATAAGTGGTGATTATTACATTTTCCTAGGTTGATGTCCATAGTTGATTGATCTTTTGCTATTCAGATATGGTGAGACATTCCCTGTTTCTGCTGAAGTACTCGACTCCAGTTTTTGCGTTCCAATTGGGAAAGCCAAGGTACCCCTCTTTGAAGTCTTAAAGATTATTCCTCTCAATGTTTCTGCAGTTATCTGCTATTCAGTTGTGCTCTTTAATTATTTATTTCTGCATTTACATTTTCCCGTCAAATTGTTTACTTCAACAGATTGAGAGAGAAGGGAAGGATGTGACCATTACAGCCTTTTCAAAAATGGTTGGCTATGCTCTCAAGGTTTGTTCTGTGCTTCAAATGTTCTCCTCTCAATGATTTAATATTTTTTTACCATCACCTATCAGGAGGAAAAAGATGATGGCTATTATAGTGGTCTTGCTTCTTTTAATGACGTGGCATTGCATTAATATTCAAGCCCCCATAACTGATGGAGTTGAATTTGGGTGGAGGTTGTGGATGCTGCTTTCACTTTAATGTTGTGATGTGACATTGTATTGTTATTTTGTTGAGCCCCTCTTTTGGGAGGCATCCTGTATTTATTTTGTAGTGCAGAATGGGATGTGTTTAACATTCTGATATGAAACCATTTGTTTAGAGAATTCCCTGTGCCCAGTTGTTGTATATAACACATGCAATGGACAAAACATTTCCCCCTCCATCTGAAATCACAAGGTTGTTTGTTTCACAGGCTGCTGAGATACTTGCAAAGGAAGGAATCAGCGCTGAGGTAAACCATTGCTAGGACAGTAAAGCCCATACAGCTTATAGCACTTTCAGGTCTGATGACAAAAGTAACTGATCTTGTTAATGCAGGTGATTAACTTGCGCTCAATTAGGCCGCTAGATAGAGACACAATCAATGCTTCAGTCAGGAAAACTAACAGACTGGTGACAGTTGAAGAAGGGTTTCCTCAGCATGGCATTGGTGCTGAAATCTGGTTCGTATTCTTTCCACTAATATATTTAATATCTCCTGCAAAATTATTCTGGCTCCACATGTATTTTTTCACAATATGCTATTTCGTGGGCAGTGCGTCTGTTGTTGAAGAGAGCTTTGGTTATCTTGATGCCCCAGTTGAGAGAATTGCTGGAGCTGATGTTCCCATGCCTTATGCAGCTAATTTAGAGAGATTGGCTGTTCCACAGGTCTGCTGTATTTCTTTCTTTTTTGGTTTTTATATATCAATTCTTCTAGTTTGATCATTTTCTGGCGCGTGCCATAGATGTGCTTACTACCTTAGATATTTAAATTCTTAGCTGTTTCCACTGGACTTCCAAAACCTATTGGTTAGTTAGAATCCCTTCAACATTTAATAAAATTGTATCCATATAAACAAGCTGTGAATTAAATCAGATAGATGTCTTTGCTACTTTCCTCTCGACAGAAATTTTTCCCCTATGAATCCTTTTCCTCCAAGTACCGTTTTCCTCCAAGTACTGCTTTTATGTGGCCTTTTGTTTTGTTCTCTTTATAGCTAAAGCTTTTATATGTTGACTTATTTGCATGATGGGAATTTCAAGCACGCTGCATTTTTGGGTTTTTTTTTATCTTTTGGTTCATGCCATGTGCAGGTTGAAGATATTGTTCGTGCAGCAAAGAGAGCTTGCTACAGATCTGTGCCAATGGCTGCAGCTGCTTGATGATACTCATTAAAGTCTAGAAACCCTCATAAATTCAGGTCAGTTTACTGCTGGCTGTTTGCCCATCATTGGTTAGTTTTGTCTTGTAATATTTTGCATAATATCTTCACTTTTATTTTGTTATTCGAGTAATGACAAACAATGATGCTTTCAGGAATCTGAGAGATGTACATTTTTCCCCTTCTGGTTACTGCTGGGAAGGAACAGCTCATTGAATAACATGGAGTGTGTTGATGACAGCGGGAATTTTTGTCCATGCTTTGTCAAATTTGGTACCTGATATGAACCCGTTTCACACGTGAGCCAATAAATATGTTTACTTGTGGATTTTTAGAGCGCATTCTCCTTTGAAGGGTCCGTGATGTTTACAAGTTTATCTTCATATGATCAATTTGATTCCCTTTTATTCATAAATTGATGTGTTACATGCTCTTCATGACATCAGCTTGAATTTTAGAGCCCCTAGTTTAATAAATTAACGTGTTCTGGGTGTTACTCGAGTATATTATGTGAAATGCACGCATTAGACAAGTTTCATCTGCTTTTCTGTTTAACATTGCTAGAAATACAAAGGTCATTGAGATTAACACATGTTCTCTTCTGGTTTTTCTTGACACAAGGGCACAGTTATTTAACCAGTCACAGCCTGCACTCAACCTGTGTGTTCCAAGATATTTCGTTGTTTGGAGCTTAACTCCCTCCGAAGTTATTCCTATCTCTAGATATCAATCCATTTTGCCGCTCCTTTTTTGTACTTAAGAATCTTGTGATGAACTGGATAGTACATGGGGTTTATCAGGAAATGACCAAAATCAAAGTTATCTAATCAATTTGGCAATGTTTAGCTGTTCTCCTTTATTCCTTCCTATCTGCTGTCCTCTTGTCTTCCGTCCGGATTTGGTTAATTAAAGATTCGGGTGGATTTAGGTGGCCTGGATTCGTCTTGTCAGGTTCCCCACTGAATAGGATGTTATTACGGTAATGTCCAGGACCCTCCCCGGTATAAACGCTCAATTTAGTCATATTTCTTGTAAGTTCGTAAATAAAATATAGATAAACTTATTAGTATTAGATTTTTAAATGTCCAAAATGTTCGACTCTGGTTTGGCTGCACGAATGAAAAAACAGGGTTCATTGCTTGCTGGACTTGTAAGTTTTTAGCATGGAAATGGTCCAAAAAAGTGTCAAAATTTTGGTTTTGGATGAACGGTGCTCTTGTTCAACCTGCTATTCATTTGAATTTTAGATATTTTTATTATTTTAATGTATTAATCTTAAAAAAAAAGTTAATTTATTTGTAATTAAAAAATATTTTTACAAATCACACTGTCTTTCATTACTAATCAAACATTTGAAACGCTGGCAACTAGGCCGTCCCATAGTTTGGATTAGAGGTTGAGATTTGGTTGTGGAATCCACTAAAAAACTATGAAAAACAAGAAATAGTAATTTTTATGGTTAAGTTTTGTGTATAATTAGATTGTATCTAACCATAACTTTAATCACAAAAGCTAAACCAAACACATTCGAACGCAATAAACCACAATAATAAATAATTCTTGTCAGTTATCTACCACAATAATAAATAATTCTTGTCAGTTTGAAAGTGACCAAACATCTAACAGTGATCAACAGTCTTATAAGTAAACTGTGGTATGCCTAATTTCGGCATAACATTTAAAAGCTTTTGCCAAAAACCATAGCATTGATGGACAGCAACAGACCATAAATGCCGTGATCTTGATAGAATGATCTTCAGAAGCAGTCCGGACGCAATAAACCAATGCATCTGAGACCAACAAATGAGCTGAGGTTCCGGTATCAGAGGAAGAAAAGAAGTTTTCCTCCAACCAGATCGCCGGCAAGGGAGTCTGGTGAGGTTTTTCAACAATGAGATCCATGAGCTCTGAAAGTAGCTCCAACAGAGGACTACAAACTTGGGTTATAAAACTCAGGTGCAAAAATGGTCTTTTGAAATGCAAGGTTACATGAGACCAGATCAACTTGCCTGGAAAAATGAAAATCAAATAATTTGTAATAAGTAGATGATCTAGTATTACTCAAGAACACAATACGAAATTATCATAAAGAAAAGCAAAACAAGGAAATTGCTACTCCTTACTGGTAGTTTCCAAAATAATAATGCCGGGGGCTGATACCTACTCTCTGGTTGGCTTGACCCTAGCTGCCTCTCATCAGAATAATTGAGCTAAGAATGTCTAATATAAATTCCAATTCTATTCTTATCTCTTTGTCTGCACTGTATCTTAGAACAATTTAATCTGGCTCCGGCAAATTAAATCATTCTTCTATGTTCACTCATGACGGGCCTTCTATTCAGCTGTTTTCCTTTTCTCCATCCCTGAACCTCTCAAATATTATAAGTGATGGGAAGCAAAGTATCCAAGCATGAAAAAAGTTGCGGAGAAGGGAAGCAATAACCAGGAAGTTCATTGGTTGTGGAATCACAGTAAGAATAGACAGAGCAGTAAACCAGTTAGTGCAGCCCATGTTAATACCGTGGTTTTAGCATTGTTTTATCGACAAGCTTATTAAAAAAAAATGGCTTACTACTAAATTTTGCCAGCCTTTCAGACTAAAATTCAGGGTGCTTATTCTGCCATTGAAAGAAGCTTGTTTCAGCACTAAATTCCCCTTCACAACCAAGATTCTTGTTCTTTAACGAACTTTGGCCCTAGAAGTTCTCAAACGCACATAGCCTTTCATTTCCTTCATCATTTTTTAACATCTCTCTCCCCTTAAACTTAGACACATAAATGTTAATAAAATAAAATTTTGAATTAAAAGTAAAAGTTTTAAACTAAAGGGCTAAAAAGAAAATGAAAAGTCTCCATAGGCCAAAATCTTTGAAAAGGTGCTCAATGAACAGTTAAAAAAATTGTGAATAGTTACCTCACTTTCACTTTTGTTCTTCTTATTATTTAATTTTTTGCCAGTAATGAAAACAACTTTTTTTAATAAAATCAAGTATGAATTCAATATAAAAATATTTTTTAACACCACGATAAGCATATAAAAAATAAATATAAACAAATTATCAAACATAAACAAAAAAAAATAAAAGAAAATATTATTACAATCTATAGTATTTCTCCTTACATGCTATGGTGTATATAAAGTAAAAACACTACACCATTTAGTTTCTTTTAATAATACACGTTCATTCTTAAAATTTATTTAGGCTTTAAGCATTTTTAAGAGAAAGCTAATATATATTAAACATTAAAAAATATTGTACGAAGAAAATAAGAAAACACAAATGGATCATTAGATTACTAGCGAAACCTACAAGCAGGTCCAAGTTTATTTATTATTATTTTTTTTTGACAAAGATAGGTATTTCATTAAATTAAAATTGGAGAAGACTTCGACATCTAGATATGAAGTCAACCCTAATACAATAGAATTCTCTATATAGAAAATGAAATGATTTAACATGTCATTATAAGGACGTCCAAATAAAAAATACAACGTGAATTTTGCAAAGAAAACTAAAGATCTAAAATTCAAATATAAAAAAAAATCAAAATCATTTTACAAATGGACGAACAATTAACACTTTTTTTTTCAATCAGTATCGATCTATCAGTAGCTATATACACTACCTTGATCTTCCACTTGATACGCCTTTTTACTCAAAGGATCAAAAATTAAAATATTAGCAATCTACATATAAACCTTCATTACATTCCAAATTAATACCCATAAAAGGTCAAGAGGACACAGGAAACACAAATAATTAACAGGTAATTCAAGGCCAAGCCTTAAACTAAAGAAAATATCAGATAAGCTAGACAAATATGATATAAAAATATATTAGATCTAGAAGAAAGAATACTAAATCTAGGACTATTGAATGAAAAATAAACAAAATAAAGAAGAAGAAGCCTTGCTGTTGAAATCAAACTACCTCAGGACGACACTTAATAAAACCCTAAAAGAAACCCAGATTAATTATAGAGAAAATGAGAGTAGGTCCCAATTTAAGATTATAATATACTAGTTTATATTTAATTTGTATTATCTTAAATATATAGCCAATTATTGCAAATATATATTTAATGACAATAGATCTAATTAATGGCATTTAATTGGAGCACATGCTACCAAGTTTTGCTGGGATTTCCATAAAAGCTCTTACATCCTCCGTTGGTAAAGATATATCATGAACAATTAAAAGGACACAATCTGCTCTATAATTTAATTTCATGAATAACTAAAATGACACATTAATCTCCTTAAAGTATAATTAAATCTGCTTATCTACATTTTAAATTTATATTTTAGCTCATAATTTTCAAATCTAGAAACTATATTAATGGGATAAATGGCTCAATTTGTATCTATATAATAAGGATATAATATAAAATTTTATGTAGATTCCTTAAGAAATAAGAAAAAAAAATACCCAGCCGTCATTTTTTTCTTAAATAAAATTATTTTCTTATGTTGCTCGAGGGAATTTTTGAAATGTAATATATAATTTTATGAAATGACAGCATAATTTCGGGTCAGCAAGCATATTGGATTTTTTTCTTTTCACATCATCAATCTCCTAGTAAAGTAAACGCCAGTCAAATAAGACATACCTGGGACTGCTTTTGACTCATCATAGCAAATATTACCGGAGTCGCCGACGCGGCGGATTCATCGTTCGAACCTGAAGTGGAAGGTCATGGAGGTTGAGAGGAGGTTCCTTAACTTAGACACCAAGGAAGGCGATTTTGTTGACCATAGAAAGTCTACGTCTCCTGGCTTTAATCATTATTATAATAAAAATTTATAGAAATATACATGCAAATAATTGGAAACCGTAGAGCACACATTATTGTCCCCTCCAGCATCTGAACAACAATTCCCAGGCTTCCCGTCTGTAGAATTGTTTGATTGGGGAAATGAGAGACTAAATGACCACTTTCCCTCCTCTGTGGTCAATATTTTGGTACTCGAACGCGGGACGTGATCCATTAAAATTTAAATTTTCAAAGCTCTGACGTCAATCCTACATCAAACCGTGTCTCCATCTACACGGTTTCTAGTTTAGTTGCATACAGGATTAAAAAAACATAGTTTAGTTAAAAAAAAATATTAATTTATAGAAAGCTTCATCCCAATTAAGCTGTCGCTAAATCCCATCTTGATTAATCATTAATCTGTAATTACGAGGTGGTTGTGGCCCGACTGGTAAGATTTTGATACAAATTTAAAGACTCGAATAAAATTTGAAGCCGTGGACTGTTTGTTCCTTTGTTTACGCGGGTTATTTGTACCAACAAATGCGTAATAGATAAATAAATATTTTTTAATTCAAATAATGGTTAAATTAAAAAGAAAGAAAGAAAGAAAGACCAACCATGTAGCTTAAATAAATTCATGTATTGTAAAATCACATGATATTTAATTTTAATTAATCTTAAAATATATTTTTTCCCGCAGGTAGCTTTGGCTGAAATTGAAAGACGTCCATGAATTCAATGTTTGAAAACTCTTACGGACATGAAACTGTAAATAAAAATAAATAAAAAATAAC
>Ga0325404_1007827_pt1 | contig 11095 bp, 4 predicted proteins | sample PopdelMetagenome_18_FD_205664 | JGI IMG/M metagenome (GOLD analysis project Ga0325404, IMG submission 205664) | Populus deltoides microbial communities from Bellville, Georgia, United States - Xylem-Control-R1 | ecosystem: Host-associated > Plants > Phyllosphere > Stem > Wood/Secondary xylem...
TTCTTCTCATAACAATTGTTACAACAATAGGCTCCAAGTTGGGTTGCGACTGTTACAAGAATAGGTTTTAACCCTTGAATTGATGAATTGACTTGAGCTTATTGAGTTTTTTTTTTCAAAAAATAATATCATTTAAAACAAAAAAAAATTAATTGTTGACCTAGCTTCCAGATTTTAATCGGATCACTTGAATTTAACTAAATCAACTTCCACTACACTTCAAAAGAAAACTCAATCGAGTTATGATCTAAATCAGTAGATAACTAGATAGGCTATAAAATAGGGTCGAGTTTGATAATTATGCTTCTACCATAGATTTGCAACACACAAAATGAAAAACTATACTTTGATCTTTTAATTATACAATTGTGTAATTGATCATATTGAAAAAATAAGTAGATATCCTGAAAAATAAAGTTGTGTTAGCCAACAAGAAATATAATATCCCTCGTTAATTATCTGGATTTGAACATATAATACACAGTCTAGCTGTGGGATAAAAAACAAAAACCTGTAAATTTGTTAATTAGAGTACTAAATAAAATTGATAATTTAAAAAAAAAGTAATTGAAAGACATTAAAAAATTATAATATAAATTTTACAAGCATAAGAACATTAACAATTAGAGTTAATAAAACATTTATTGTTGAAGGCAACACTTTATAAATATAGTTATCAAATTTAGAATCCTAAAGAAAACATACTCCTCTGGAAAATTGAAAATGAACAGTGTATTAAGCATATCTTACATACAAGGATCATAGATCTAGTTAATAGATCAGGTTTACCTGTGGAAATAAAAAGAATTATAGTATAATATTTAATACTTATAGCCTGTGATTAAAAATAAAAACATACAAAAAGACAAGATAAGCTAGAAAAAAAAAAACAAAAAAGAAAAATCAATGGTCACGATACATCGTGTCATAGAATTTTGTGAAACATTTGTATCACTTTCCTTATACTTGAGAAACTCTAAATATACAATGTTGTTCTCAATAATCACACTACGGTCTGATTAAGAGTATAATTATGGTTGTTTTTTAAAGTATTTTTTATACTGAAATATATTAAAATAATATATATTTTATATTTTAAAAATAATTTTAAAATCAGCGTGTCAAAACGATTCAGAATACAAAAAAAATTATTTTTTAACAAAAAAAATTAAATTCTTTTGGAAACACGGGGACAACCGCGTTTCCAAATGCTCACTGAATCAGATGGAATACGTGGACAAAGGTTGTTGGTGTAATAAATCTTAGTGGAAATATTACTGGGTTTGATGAATAAATTGGCTAAGTTATTGCCTAAGTTATTAATATTTATAGTAACTTCAATAAGGTAGAAGACTAACTATTTGGTGATGGATGTTAATATCAAATAGTAAGTTAGTAGGCATTCATGATTGTCAGAAATGGCTGAACAGAAAGCCTCTAAGAAAAACTCTAAATGGTCTCATATATATACCTATTTTTAATAGTAATAGGTCAAAATCATAATCCTTAAAAAGAAAAAAAAATCTTAATAAATAATTATATAGTTAATATAGGAATTCCTAAATTAAATAAAAACCATTAATGATAATATTTATTTATATTATTTTATTTTAAATAATTCTATTACTAATCTTTTATGTATTTTGATGTTCCTAACCATCCACTCATTTTTATTTTTACTCAATTGCTCAGCAGCATTACAGTAATATATGTGTGTCTACACACACACACACACAATAATAAAAATTCACTAAGGTTGATTCTTTGAGCCCGCTTTCAAGCCAGTATGACTAATCAATTAATTTTACTAAATGAAAAAATCTTCTTTGTTATAGAAAATTTTAACTTTTCTAAAAAAAATTCTACATCAATCTTTTTAAGATGTAAGGAATTTGTTGTCAAGTTTAAATTATTTTCCCTCAAACTCATGAATATTCACTACTAGAAAATTAAAAATAAAAAACAAAAACAAATACACCACGATAAATATTTCATCATGGTTTACCGATGAGAACTGTGATAAAACATTTTGCCAGTAGCTTAAGACAAAAAACAGAGACAAAAAATCATCGACAATTCTATCGACATTAATGACATGTGACGAAAATCTCATTGATGATATTAAGAGAAGTTAAAACCCAACAGTCCTCTCCACAACATATCTTCTTCTTTCAAAAGAATCAACAACCCTTTCACTCAAAAATTCTAACGGTCACCTTCACAAGCTCCACAAATCCAACCACCACAACTTCCTAACACTGACACAACATCTCTTCAAATGCCTAAACTTCTCTCCTTTTATTCCATTTCTCATCCACCAAGTAAGCAAACCCACTCATTTATATTTTAAGTTAATTTATTAAAATTTGTTTGTAATATTTATAATTTTCATGAATATTTAAGTATTGTATTTGTTTGATAATGATAATTTTGTTGTATTAATGTATGATATGTATTTTAGGGTTTGTTTAAGATTTGGAGGAAATGGATGTAATTTGTCACTTGATAAAATTGAGTGTAATTTTGTTACTTAGATGTGTTAGAATTGATGAAATAACTAGTAATTTAATGGATACCAATTATTTTTTTTGTCAATTTTATGGTTATATTGAAAATTTAAGGGGAAATAATTTTGTGTGGAATTGATAAAAATTAAAGGTATTCATTTCGGTTCAATAAGTTTAAATTGAAGAAATTATAGATAATTAGATGGGTACAATTAATTTTAGTAAATTTAGAATTTTATTGAAATTTTATGATTTAGTTAAATTAATGTGTAATTGATAATAATTAGAGTAATAATTGGTTTTATTTATTCTTGAACTGAATAAATAATGAGTAGTTAGTTTTGTAACAATTATTTTTTTGTCAATTTTATGGTTTAGGTAAAAATTTAAGGAAATTTGATTTTGTGTGAAACTGATAACAATTAAGGATTAAGTATGTTTTAACTTATGAAGTGTTTGATAGTTATTGGATTATGAATTATATTTTTCTATATTGAAAGAATTGAGTTACTTTGCGATTAAAGAAATGGTGGATGTTTAAGTAATTATTTGGTTTGAATTGGTTAATTGTGATTTATTTTTAATAAATAGTTGAATTTGTTATATTTATATTTGTTGGATAATTCTTTTGTATATTTATCTAATTTATGTTTATTCTCTCTTTTTAGATACCATGTTTTCAAGAAAAAACAAGTTCAAGTTCAACAAGAATGCTCTACTTCATCAAGTAGTAGTATCAATGATTATGCCATGAATCCATCGGAGGATTATGAAGAGAAACTTAATGTAAAAGTTAACGACTAAGGCTCAACCATTGAGAATAAATCAAGGATTCTGTCATTATAGAGCCCACTATAAGAGACTAGATAGCAGAATAGAAAGGCGACCTCTCAATGTAAATGTTTTGTCTCATAATTTTTTTTTTTAAGTTATTTTAAGTTTTATAAATATATGAAAATATCTTCCTTAAATTAATTTTTAGGTTTACCAATGTTGAAGTTGCTTCATCATATCTACGATGAAGTGGTCATTTGAAGAACCATTGTTTTAATAAAGTCAATTTGGTAACTGTCATGAATGGATGTATAGGATAGATGCTTTGCGAAGAAAGTTTAAGGTTAGATAAATAATTTCATATTTGAGTAACTAGTTTTTAAAATTATGAAAACTAATTCATGTATTAAATCAATTAAGAGATTTTTTTTAATCGAATAACAAAATCGAGGCGCTTGTGAGGAGAGTATTGAAAAACCAAAATGCAACTAGGTAAGTTTAAAGAGCCAAGATTCAATATTTTCTTATAATTAAATGTTATTTTAATGTTATATTATTCAAAACCTATTTTTTATTAGTTGTATCAGGTTATATGGTTTTTGGTATGATGCATGCAAGAGCAATAAAGAAAGCCACTTAGAATGACATAGAGATATGGAAAAATTATAAACCAAAGTATGTCACATACCATAATTGGACAATGTTTCTTGAATTTGTGGTATTAGAAAGTTTTACAAAGCGCTCAAAATTTGATAAACACAATCAAAATAAAGAAACTCATAGTTCGATAAACAAGCATAATGGAGGAGCGATTTTGTTTAACCATTATGCAAAATGCCTAGTAAAAGTTTATTGTGATATATTTTATTATTATTATTGAATTTTTAATTATGTGTTTATTAGTGAGACTTCTAACAAACTATTTAATTTACAGGAAAAACAATTGCATTGATAACTGACTCCAATGCAGTTATATGATTAAATTGATATAAAAAATGGGGATATGGAGAAAAGGTGTGTCAATAAAAGAGTGGAAGTGTTCATTGTAAGTGTTTTGATAGTCATCATTAATTTAAGATTATTTATTCGCATCAATAATATAAAATGTAACTGAAATTCAAAAATTAATTTTTTTTATAGAAGAGATATAATGCTAATATGGTTGAAAAATTTGTCAAAGACACTTCCACCAATCCTCCTCATGATCCTCAAATGTGGTTGGAGGTTGCCACAAGTGATAGACCCAATAAAAATTGGATTTATCCTCCTGCTTTCGAACCTTCTGGTTCAATCTTTTCCTTCTCGTCCACCTTTTCTTTCAGCACCTCAAATATGATGTACCATGTGTACTTCACCTTGTTGATCTTATTGTACTTTAATTGGAATTTGAGTAGTTTTCTATCGGTATTTTTTATTATTCATTTCTACTTTTTTTTTTACATGTTTGTGTATTGAATTCTATCTATCTTATTGTTGTGCACTATTTATATGAATTTTCTAATTAAATCTTCCAACTATGAAAACTTATAGTTCTTCCTATATAGCATTATTCATTTTGAAATTTATATAAGTCAATTTTTGGAGATGAATTTACATTATTTGTGATTGAAGATTGTTATGGGTATACTTCACCTTCGATGCTTTTTGCCATGGGTTTATTGTATATAAATTTGCACTATTTATAGGCGTGGATTTATTACAAGTAAGAAATTATTGTCTTAGGGATCATAAAAAAAATCTTCAATGGAATGGAATCGCATATGAAATCAATATTTTATTGACATTTCTGTCAAAAATTCCACCAAAATATTCCAACCCACTTAAAAATTTTGGTAAAGCTTACAGAATGTGTAGTAACTCGGTGATGGGATCGCTGATGAAATTTTCTATTAGAAAAATAAATGGCAATGGAATTACTGATAGAAAATTGGCAATAAAAGCTTATTTTTAAGTGTGAATATTCCATTAGTATTGGAAAATACCGATGAAATTGTTGATGAAATGAAAAATCTAACAAGTTATTTTTTTACAGTAGTATTCCATCACTGTTTTTGTTGGCATTTTTCAATACCGATGGGATATTCCCTATAGATGGATGAAATATATCATCGTTATTTTTTAATTTTCTAGTAGTGATCCAATCAAAACTTTTTCATCAATGTTATACATGTTAAGGAGATGCACTATGAAAACCAAGTATTTAAGAAGTGAATTTAGACAATATATAAAGCATACTTTACTTACTTCGTTCTTCAAGTTTGGGTTGAAACTTCTCTTTTTATTAGGCAAACAAATCTATGCCACAATGCACATTTTGATTGCTTCTTTAATATTAACAGAGGAAAACATAAGTGAAAATTGTCAATAAGTTCATTAATGGAGATTATCCTTGAAATACCAAAAGTCTGAATGAAATAGAAACACTTTTGAGCACCTAAACTTTGAATTTTGAAATTCAAAGGAAATTTTGGAACACCTCCCTTTTGTATTGTTTCTCTTATTTTGTCCCACCTTTGTTGAACTATCTTTAATCAATTCTTAGGTGGTTAAGTATTGGTTTTACCACTAGATGCATTGAGACATGAGAAGTTATTCCCTTGATTATAAGATCATAATAGATCTTTAGGAAGTTTGATGTAGTATATAAGAGAGTTTTCCCCGCAGATAGCATTTATTTTAAATAGAGTGACATTTTATTTTCTGTTGCTAGTTGCAATGGATGTTAAAATAAAATTCTTGGGTAGCAACCATATATTATGACATGAGATTGATCCTTTAAATCAAGAATATGATTATTAACATGGTTCGAGAGTTGCCTATGTTCACAAAGCTAATAATTTTACTAGATAGAGAAAAAAACTATAATTTATAACAATGAAGAAGAAGAAGACTTCTCTAAACTGAACTTTAAGATTTTTTTAATTCCTCACTTCTCTCTTATTTTAAGTGTATTATTGTTATGTGCTTTTCTACTCTTATAAATCTCTATTTATAATTGAAATAAGGAACATTCATCCTATTTTCATCAGTGACTTCTCCTAGTAATTTGGAAAACAAACCATAAAAAATCTTCCCTTATTTCCATCCTAATTTGCAGCACTAAAATATTCCTTTCTTTTCTAACTTGATTTGTAGATGGATGTGTGCTTCTTTTTGTCTCCATACACAACAATCTCTTACTTGGAGACAAACGACACCATGTTTATCTTTTAACCTTAAAAACCTACTAAAGTTTTACATAACTTTAGTTTGTAAAGTATAATTCTTTTATTTAACATGTCTGCCAGATTTTTGCTTTCATAAAACTTTCCAAGCATCAATTATTCATCATCATGAAAATTTTTGATAAAGTGATATATAATTTGAATATGTTTAGTTCTGGAGTGGAATGCAGGATTTTTATCAAGAAAATTGCACTTTAACTATCATTGTAAAGAGTACTCTTCTCATTATCTTTACACAATTCTTTCAAGAAACTATATAACCATATCATCTCTTTTATATATTATGATACTATAATATACTCAGCTTTTATGATTGAAAAAAAAAATAGTCTTTTACAAAGTAGAACTCTAGGAGACAGTCATACCACCTAAAGTGTACATAAACCATGTAATACTCTTTCTACTATTAACATTAACTAGCTGTGAAACTAAGACAAGTATCAGAGGAACCTTTAAAGTATGTCATAATCTATTTCATCGTCTTTCAATGTTGTCTTCTTGGGTTGCTCATGTATCAGCCCGTAATTTCTACTACATGGGAGATGTCTACTTTGGTACAAACCTAATATACATCAGAGAACCAATAATTGAGGTAAAAAGGACCTTAGCCATGTAATCACATTCTTGTTTAGTTTACAATGACTAATCCTTAGTGAGTCTTAAATGACTTTCTAAAGGTGTACTCACAAGTTTAAAATTATTTATATTAAATATGCTAAGAACCATTTTTATATAGTTTTTTAATGAAAGCTTTACTATGCCTTCAGCTCTTTCCCAAATAATTTTTGTGCCAAGAATTTCATTTGCAGCTCCCAAATCCTTAATCCTAAACTACTTTGAAAATTATTTGTTCATGTTGTTAATCTTTTTAATTCTTAACATATAATAACCATATCATCCATATATAATAATAGGATGATATCAGAGTTGTTAAAATGCTTGACACAATAATAGTGATTTGTCTAACATCTAATATACATATAACGACATATGAAGTTGTCAAACTTATTGTACAACTATCTTAGAAATTGCTTCAAATTCTATAGATTTTTTTTTAGTTTACAAATAATACTTTCCTTTTCTTTTACTTTGAATCCCTTTTATTGATGCATATAAATGTTTTTTTCTCTCAAAATCACCATGAAGGAATATTTTTTTGCCATCTAGCTATTAAAGATGCAAGTTTTTTCCAACCATTATCCTTAGAACTAGTCTGAGTTATGTAAGCTTCACAACTAGAGAAAATATATTAGAGTAATTAATACCTTTTTCACAATAAGTTTAGCCTTGAACCATTTATTGTCGACATGTTTGGTCTTCACCTTATAAACTCACTTATTGTGCAAATCGTTCTTTTTTGCAGGTAGTTCGATTAGCTCCTATGTTTGATTTCTTAACAGTGAATCTATCTCATATTTCATAGCTAACTCTCACTTACTTGATTTTTTATCTTGCAAGGTTTCTTTATAGGTTTATGGTTTAGAAGTATCAGTTAGCAAAATATAATTTAGAGAGAGTATGAGTTGTTATAGAGGTTTCACTATTGTAGAAGGCATATGAGCATAAACAACATGTTCATATAGTCTTGCATCTATTATTGGAAAAATGGGTTAAAATGTGTTTGATTCTTTCTATAGATCATTCTAGTTTTTAGTGGAATTCCACTGCTATCTCATAAAGAGCATCCTAACTTATAACTCAAACTTTTATAGATTTGTATTAGTTGCATATGTTTCTACACTAATTTTATCTTTATATAAAGCTTTATTATAAAACATCACATTTTTATTTTTTATTATTTTCTTATTCTAATTATTTCAAAACCAGAATCTAAATGGCTTATCACAATAAGCAATAAAGAAACATTTCTTAGATTTGGCATCAAGTTTATTATGAGAATCAAAATTGACCTAAAGATAAGAAGAACACCTAAAAAACTTTAGGTGAGAAAGTTGTACATCTTTTCCTCTCTATATTTTCTCAATTAATTTATATTCTAATGGAACTGATAGTCCACAATTAATCAAGTAGACTATAACTACATCAGCCTAGAATATTGAAGGTAACCCAAAATATAACCTCATATTTTTGACATGTTCATTGATGATCATGTTCATGCAGTAGACAACACCATTATATTATAGTGTGTCTGGAATGGTCTTCTTTATCCTAATACCATTAGTAGCTTAGTATATTTTAAGGCTTCTATTATTAGACTACAAGAATTTTAACTTAAAGTTTGTTATTATTTTAACCATGGCCTTTTATTTTTTTAATGTATCAGACACATCATATTTATTTCTCAAGAAGTAAAGTCGTACCTTTCCGTTGAAGTCATTGATAAGGGTAATATAATACCAAAAGCCTCTAAAAGATGCCAATAGAGATTGCCCCCGTAAACTTTTATGTATTAGTTCCATCTTTTTTAATCTCAGTCTTTATCGCCTTTCATAAAGTTAAATTTCTTCTACTTTTCTAGAATATAGCTTTCACATATGTACATAAAACTAATTTCAGCTTTGGTAGATTCTCTATTGACAGAATAACTTGTCCCCTTCTAACTTATGTAGTTGAGTCTATAATGATATAATTCTGCTTCATTTTCAACTTCAATAATAATAATGATATTTTTTATCCTCAAATTATATATAAGATACTAGTTTTGTTATCTTATACCCATCAAGTTGTCCTAAAAAATTAGATTCTTTTTCAATTAAAAAACAGCAAATCTCATATAGAACCATTTGGCAACTTAATTTTCACATCTTCAAAGCCTATAACATTCAATAGTTATCTATCAGGGAGGAATACTACACCATAATCACTAGTAATTATTTCTTAGTTTCCATATAATATTTTTAAATGCTATGCTTAGGCTCAAAACAATTTGTAATTATTATTATTATTATTATTGGGATTCAATGTGAGTGAAGGAGTGAGTGTGAACATAAAACACCTTTTATGAATCTTTCTTTGTTTTGTTTTTTTTCCCCCCTTTATAGTTCACCCATGACATTAGCATATGCCTTACTTAAATCATCAAGCAATTTAAAATGTTATTAATGATTATCACTTGACTTTAGTCGCTATGCAGCTGTGGATAGGAAAAAGAAAAAAAGAAAGTTTTACAGCATGGAAAGCTATAATAGCATAAATATGGTGAACAGAACAACTCTTAATCGTTAATAAAAATTACTCCCTGCGAACGAGCGGGGTTAAAAGCTAAGTAATAACCTAAAATATTTAATTATGTATTTACAAATAATATCGCACCTACTTATCTTCACCGAAACCTAATTCAAAAAAAAATAAAAAAAATTGCATGCTCTTGTCCATAGCATTTGCTTGGATGTTTTTGAGAGTGGGATAGTAGCTATTTTTTAAAGTGTTTTTTATTTAAAAATATATTAAAATAAAATTTTTTTATTTTTAAAAAATTATTTTTGATATTAACACATCAAAATGATCCGAAAATATAAAAAATAATTTTAAACAAAAAAAAGAAAATTTTCAAAATTTAATCAATCCCCGTTTGGAATGCAATGCCAAATAGGATGCCCTCGTCTGATGTTGCGTTTCAAACATAGTTATTAAACCCGGCCGGTGATTAACCCGGTTAAGGAGCCGAGTTCTGGGTTTTATGGATCAACCCAGAAAAATTAAAATATATATATATATATATATATATTAAAGTTTTAATATTTTATATGAAAAAATTAAGAAAAAATTCATGTGAATATAGACTATATATATTATAAATAATAAAGTTTTAAAAAATATTTTTATTTTTTTATTTCACATTAAAAAATAATATGTTATTTTTTTAATTAAAAAGAAATTTTTTTAAAAAAAAGGGCACAGACAACCCTAAATTTTCCCTATTTCTATCAAAAATAAAAACAAGCCGCCGCCCCCCTTGCTTTGGATTTTCTCTCCCAGAACCAGTAAAGCTTCCCTTTTCACTTGGGCAAAGCAGCTGCCATAGAGACCCAGCCACCACTTCCCTCATCCCTCTCTTAGTCATCCCCCTGCCCTTTTGGCCAAAACTAGAGAGTCCCTCCCTCTTTTTCCCTAGCCACGTGATTTGCTTGTTTTTGCATTATTCTTAATTTCTAGTAGCATTAAAGATCTGAAAACCAAACAGCATAAAACATTTATTTATGTGTTTCTTTTTCAATACTGGCCTTGCGCATGGCAACAAACTTCTCAGCCAGTTTGTCTTTGTCGGGCTAGCTTCCGTGGATGACTGGAGTATTTGCAAATAGTAGCTCATTATAGAGAAGATGAAGAGATAAGAAGAGAAGCCGAATGACAGAAACCACATTTGAAGAAGAACCGAGTCTCGTTCAGGTTCTCCCGGGTCGCCCGGGTTTTGTCGGGTTGTTGCACCTACCGGTCTTTTAACAAATTCAAACCGGTCCAGCCACCGGGTCGACCGGGTCTTGGGTCGACCAGCCGGGCCGAGCCGATTTTAATAATTATGGTTTCAAACTGAGTTGGGAAAATTTTAAAATAATTATTTTAAAATTAATTTTTATATATATTTTTAGATGATGTTGATATAAAAAATAGTTTTTAAAAAATAAAAAA
>Ga0325404_1007829_pt1 | contig 11094 bp, 6 predicted proteins | sample PopdelMetagenome_18_FD_205664 | JGI IMG/M metagenome (GOLD analysis project Ga0325404, IMG submission 205664) | Populus deltoides microbial communities from Bellville, Georgia, United States - Xylem-Control-R1 | ecosystem: Host-associated > Plants > Phyllosphere > Stem > Wood/Secondary xylem...
GCCACTGAACACCTTGCTGAATGAATTATATTACTTAAAATAATAGATTAATTAAATATTAATTTAATTTGTCAACTTATTGGATTTTGTGACCTCGTAAGTATCCAAATTATATCTTATTTCTTCTTGCAGCACGTACGGTTAGAATCATTGAATTCATTGCCAGTTCTTTGAATGTGTCCCTAATTTTTGGCAATTCTTTGAGTTATTTTGTTGGCATAGTCAGCGAGTTCTTGAGGTGATAAGCTTGTGTCCTTTTTCTTTTCCTCTAATTTTCTTATTTTCATAGTCCATGAACACATGCAATCAATACAATGCCCTAATAATTTCGGCACCCGTCTTCTTCTTTTCCCCCCTTTGTAATGGAATACTTTTTGTAATATAGCTACATAATTAGCAGTCGTTCTATATTATTTCGTCTTCCAGTGCAGCTAGAATCATGGAATTCATTGCCCGTTTCTTATATTTATTATCCATGTCCCTAATTAAACTCACGAGATTCTTTGAATGCATCCCTGATTTTTGGCAATTCTTTGCATTCATCACCATCCTTTTTTTCTGATAAGCCCAGGATACAATGAACACAGCAAACTTTAAACTAAGGGGAAGCTTGAAGATGCATGAGAACTCAAAATTACCAGAGGAATGATGAAAAACCCTGACAGAACAGGCAGGCAACGATTAACAAAATGGGGAATGTCCTTTAAATAGGTTGATGAAGTAAAACCTACCTCAGACGCTCCCTCAAACTACCAATTACTCTTAAAAAAAGTTGACTATTGCAATTTGGAACACAAATTAGTAAAATGGAGGCATTATACGTGTTCAACCCCTAGTTTCTACCACTAATTAAATTAACCTCCCATATAAAAGATCGTAATGGTTACGTATGATGATTATACAAATTAAAGTTGTGATAAAATTAAACTCTATTAATGCAGATATCTTAATCTTGAGCTTGATAATGATATATGAACCCAATGTATGCATGATGTTGCACCATTATTTGCACATTTATTGAATATTCCCGATGGAGAAATATTGTCGAGGTGAGCAAGAATCTATCTAACATGATTTTGGAAGGAAAAAAATTTAGTTTAAGCACCTCAATTTATTTATATAATTTCCCAATTTGACAATGATAGACTAGATTTCTAATTAATGGGCTTAAATAACTTTCCAAATTATCATCAACTTGATTAAAAAAAGAGAGAGAATCAGAGGGCTCCATTGAATTATCACTCAAGACTGATGGACCAAATTGAGTTTTTCAGTCAAACCGAATGGCTTGTCTCTTGTGGGTGGTGATGATGATGCTAGACGGCCATTGATGTACATGACATAGCCAACATCTTGATAGATGAGAATTAAATTACCCCCAAAAGCTGACAAAACACAGAAAGCTAGGGCAGAAAAGGACTTGCCCTCTACTCCTCCAAAGTCCAAACAAACAAAATAAGAGAAAGAGGAAGTGATCGGACCCCATGCCAACCAATCCAACACTCAGATGTCCCCTCGTGTGGGCTAAGGTCCACCACCACCAAACAAAGCTCACTGTCACCTTCACTAAACCGAAACACGTGTGCAGCCATCACCGGTAGGTACACCATGGCAGCACTGTCCACATCTACGAGAGACATCACACGTGTGGACATTAATAGGTCAGCTCAGTTTCCCTCCCGCGATCTTACCACAGAGGCCCAAACAGGTACATTGCAGTTTACAAAACAAACACAGCCTCGTCACAAACTCCTTATCCTTACAAGAAAGAGTACCTTTTTTAGGGGTCCGTACTGTCCTCTTAGATAAGTATCCCTCTATTTGTTGGGGCTCTCCTACTTGCTCGGGTAAAATGTTCTCTTCACTTTCACCGTATGGTCCAAATTCGAATGCCACTATTGCCTTCAAACCATTTCTTCTTCCATCCTTCTTACCAGATGTCCAAGTGTCGCGGCTTATGACAATTGCTCGTTTGAACATTAACACAAGTATATTTTCAAGGTTTCGAATGATGAATGTATTCTGATAATTGCTGGCTAAATATATAGCTTAATAATGGCTATGGCTAGGTGCACTAATTGGTGTTCTTAGAGACAAAAACATCAAATTTGATTCTTTTGGATTGCGTGGGGAAGAATCGATTTGATATCAAGGTCTCTTGAGACTGTATCGTGATTTTAAAAGTACTGCAGACAAATCCTATCGCTAATCTTAATCAAGAATAGTTGAATAGTCACTCTAAATGTAGGGAAATGAGACCATGCTTTAAATTAATTATTGGATTATGCATAACTAACATGATAATTATTGTCAATTTTAATGTTGCTCTAATATAATGACAATTATAATTATCGTCGAGACATGATCATACAAATCACTTTCTCGTAACTTTTTTTTTTTTTGTCAAAATCCCTCAAGTATATCCTAGCAATTAATTCTTGAACGTGGCCGAGTTAAAGTCACGAGTGGATTGTCTCCCTCCTCCTCCAACAAGATCTTTCCGAGAGAGAAAGTGATGGTAATATATATGATCACAACATATAAACATGAATAATAGCAGATGGAAATGAATATTGTTGAAATTCTACACTCGTAATGGCCGATAGGGTTTTCTACATTGAATTTTATGTGCCAAAAGCCGATACTGTTCAAGTTTATTCCTTGAATTCTGTAAAATTAAAAACTTTTTAATTTGCATGGTGAATGAATCCATATTCTATATATAGTCTATACTTGCGCACAGTGCACATCGATGTTAATTGGAGAATACCATTATATATTCATGCAGCAATGTGCAGCAATGGCCAATTTTCTTTAACACAGCGGCCAAGAGTCGAGGCTATGCTGCAGAAACATCCCTCCTGCAATGGCTTTGATTGCTAAAGCTTAGTAAGCGATAACTCATATAACAACATACAAAGCCATTTCAATCATAACCCAAAAAAAGGGCCACTTCAATCAATGACTCTGGTACCTGCACCATTATTTAAGACATATTTCTCACATTGTTTATGCAAATGAAGGGTGGGATATATAGTAGCGTTAGAGCTTATAAAAATACTTTAATTAGCTTTAATCCTATAGTGATGATTATGTATAAGAATTTTATTTTTACTATTTATTTATTTTTATTCAGTGCAGACGGTAAGGATTTTCAACTACAGTACAATATTGATAGTTAAGAATAATAAGAAACTTAACAAATTAGTTAGCCAACATTTCATATTTATATATGTATGTAGGACAATGTACAATAATTATTGTAGAGATTACAATACAAGAATAAGTTTTTTTCTTAATATATACAAGCCTTTAATACATAATATACTATAATACACGCCCTCAAGTTGAGGGTGGGGGTTCAACCAGAAGCTTGAATCTAAGATCAGTAAAAGAAGCAGTGGAGAGAGGTTTTGTAAGAACATCTGCAAGCTGATTCTTGAAAGAAATAAAATGAATTTGAATGACCTTTTTAGCAGCTCTGTCACGTACGAAATGATAATCAACATCAGCATACTTAATATAAGCATAGAAAATAGGTTTGGCAGACAAATAAATAGCATCCAAATTATCACATTAAATCATAAGCACGAAAGAAAGAGCAATATGTAGATCTGATAATAAATATCAAATCCATATGACCTCAAAAGTGTTATCAGCTAAGGTTTTATATTCATCATCGGTAGAAGAATAAGTCACAATGCGTTGTTTCCCTGACTTTTAAGATATCGATGTATGTCCCAAGAAAACAAGATGGCCACCAATAGATTTATGATTATTAACACTATCAGCCTAATCAATATCTATAAAACCATACAAGAAAAAGGATTAGCTATGGTTGATACGAAGACCAAAGAAAATTATACCTTTAAGATAATGTAGAATGCATTTAACAACAACTCAATATGCATCTGCATGAGCATGCATATACTGATAGACTTCTTGTATAAATACAATGACCATATCATCACCCTGATCAAGATTTTAAAAAGAATCATAAAGTTGTATAATGCGAGAATTAAACGAAGAAGTGAGGGTATGCTTAAGAGTACGCCAAACACGGTGTAAGGTTTGACAATCGACAACAAGATGCGGTACATCCATTAAAAGAGAAAAAAAATAGTCCATTGATAATAAATTGCTCTTGTTATTTCTAACAAAAAAATAAATTGTTAACCTAAAAAGAAGAACCATCAGCAATAACCACATAAGGAGGAGGACACGATAAAAAGTCATCAACAAAAGAAAAAACAATGCTTTCTTAATTTATCTATAACTATATATACAACACGAAATCCATTAAACTTTTGATTAACTATTATATCCTTAAAACAATACTAACATTATAATATATTTATCAATATTAATAAATAGATTCAACTCCATCTATAATTAAGAAAAAGATCAATACTGGTTGAATTCTATAAAAAAAAAAATTGTTAATTCCTAAAAAGGTTATTTTTTAGAATGAATCATGAAATATAGGTTAATTCCTTTTTTATTTTTTTATTTATACACCATATAAAATCCTAAATAACATAAAATAAACTACTTAAATAACTTCTGAACTATACAGTACCCTATTAGTATGTTATTTTAGCAAGTAAAACTTTTAAAAGACTTAATAACAAGCTAATGAAAAACATAAAACAATCAAATTACATCAAAAATATTAAATTGAATATATCCTTGGTTATTTCCTTATAGGCTAATTGTTATTATTGTGGCAAGTTATTCTTACTTTTTTTAACAGTACATGCATGTGCAAAACACTTGCTAAGAAAATAATTACAAAATCATCATGAAAATATATTATTTTTAACATAATAAAACAATTTTATTTTAAAAAAATAGGTGGGTTTGAGTTTTTTAAGTGATGATATTTTAATTTGCTTGTACTGAATCTATTAGGAGAGTAGTTACTTAAAGAATTAAGTAAAATAAAAGGATAAACTAAGAGCAACTACACTTGTAGTAATGTATTGAAAGTAAATATAAAATATAATAACAAATTTAATTAATCCCCTTTAATTATTTTAATATTTCAATTATTTTGTGCGGTTCTCATCCAACACGTAAAGGACACCCAATAATTAAAAATAGAAAGGCTTTGACGATCTGGCATAAAAACCATAATTATTTTTTTTATGATTCCATAATCTTGAGTAGACATAAACAAGCTAGAAGGGTGTCTTCCCAATTACCAAAAAAAAAAAAAACAAATTAATGAACTTAATTTACATGATTTACGGGTTATAAAGTTAATTACATGATTTACGGGATATAAATAGTAATACACGTTCAAACTAGATTAAAAACTGAAATTGTGCCAACTTGTTGGGTGGCAAATTAAAAGCCGAGGAAAAAGAAAGGGTCTTTGGAGAATAAAAAAATGTTAAGAACTAAAGTAGATAAAGCTTAAGATAGCGATAATTAGCTGGAGATGGCTTTCGAGGGACCCATCTGGTCTGGCCTAATTGACAACGGGACCCAAACCTGAAGTAGAGTGGACCCCAGATTGGCTGGCCACCATTGGAGAAAAGACCCGAACCAGACACGGGAGGAAAAGCTCATAATGCAGTGTCATAAATCAGCAAGAGTAGTGGACCCCGTGTGTCTCTGGTAGTCTGGTGTTCGAAAATATGATTTGGGTGCGCACCATTTAGCCGTTTTTATGCCAGTAGGCGCAAAAAAAAGCAGAGAAGGGGTTTGGGGTCTCTTTATGCCACAGCCACATGCAATTTTGTTGATTTGGTTCGATACATTAGGACCATTTAGGGTTCATGTGTCGGTGCCATGGAAATAGAATGGTCACCTTTCTCTAGTATGAACGTAAAGTTTACTCCTCGTGTCCAAAAAGTAAATGGTCCATAGATCGCAAGAATACTGTAGAACTGGATTCAAAGTATGTTTGATTAATCATGCCAAGAATATTTATATCACCATTAAATGTGTAATTAATCCCATATATTTTCTTTGCATAGCATGTGATAGTTTATGAACTTGGCTTCCAAACCTCATCCTTTTCAGAATAAAAAAAGAAGTAGTGGCTGTACTTTCATCCATATCTCTTGTAGATAACGGATTTGTGATAATGGTTGTGATTTTAAGTATATTTTTGTTTGAAAATATATTAAAATAATATTTTTTATTTTTAAAAAATTATTTTTAATATTAACATATCAAAACAATATTAAAATATATAAAAAAATTAATTTAACAACAACAACATAGTCAATATTCAAAAAAGCTACCCCCTAACTCATATTTTGGAGGGTCTTAGACAGTGTTTGGGAACGCCGTTCAACCTGCATTCCCAAAAAATTTGAATTTTTTTTAACTAAAATTTAATATGGTTTGTACGTTTTAGATCGTTTTGATGTACTGATGTCAAAAATGATTTTTAAAAAATAAAAAAAATCATTGACATGAAAAGTTATTTGAAAAGCATCCGCAACCACACTGCCAATCACGCTCTTAGAGTAATTGGATTGCATCGCATGCATACATTTTGTGTCATTAGAGAAGCTCAATAGACGATTTGTTCACTATTTTTTTATTATTATTATTATTAACATGCGTATAGACGATTTGTTCACTATCTTTTATTATTATTATTATTAATATATATATCTGGGTTAATTTGTGTGCACCTCGACTAATCTCACGGGTCCTGAAATTAACGACCATGCAAGTCTCTAATGATCATCATATTAGCAATCACATGGTTCGAACCTGAAACCACTGGAAGAGCAAACTCTTTGATCCCAAACTGTTATCACTGAACTAACTATTAGATGGTTATTTGTTCACTATCTTAATTAACTCTTTGTTACCTATCCACTCAGTCTAATCAAATAAATATATGAGTAATCACTGGACTAAAGTTTCAAGTAACTTGATCTTTTTACCTTTCAAGATATATAGCTACTGTAAACAATGGGTTATGATCACTATCAATTAAAAGCAACTAGCTCGACACTTTCTGCTGTATTTCAACGAAGCTCATCCTATCCAAATCCCAATAATTTTAGAGATTAGCTTCGCAAATTGACATGCATTGCGTTACTCTTACGTACGTGCAAAGGCCGTTTCTGAAGTGTTTATTGGGCTTGGCAGGATCAGGAAATTAATGCACATTTTTAACTGCGATCTCAATGAGTAATTAATAAGAATTATTGATGCTTATCTTCTTAAAATAATTGGAGGGATCGATATAGTTTATCACACACGTACGTACGTCGTAATGTTACACAATCAAGAGAGAAAAGGGACACTTTTACTTGTAACTTGAAAAGTTGTCTCGATCTATCGTTAATCTCAAAATAAAATAAAATGGCAAATTAATTAGTTTGCCTTTTTTTTTTTTTCAAACGCCATAGCTTCTTCCTATGGCATAAAAATAGCCTTTCTTCGATTTCATGATCATCCATGAAATCCCCAACATAATTAATTTTTTTCATCATCCCAAATAAAATAAAATGGAAATCTGCATTTTTTGTGTCTACTTTTAATTTGTAATTATAATTATAAAACCTAACAGAGTCAACAAATTAACCAAGAGTTCGTGTCCAATTTGGGTTAAGTTTAAAAATAATTAATTCAAAATTTGATTTGGTTTAACCTAAATAATCTAGTAAGAATCTAATTAAAAACAATTTGAAACAAATCAATCAATATTAACTTATGATTCAATCATAGGCTTGATAAACTGTTTTTTCTTATAATTGTGAGTATACAGGGTAGCTTACCGCGTCTCAACTAACCTCCTGAGGTCATAAAGTTAATGAACATGTTAGTCTTAAATAGTCTTAAGATTTATGATACTCTGAATTGATAATTTTTAAAAGATAAATTCAAAACCTACTAGTTAAATTATATTTTTTAGTGTTAATTTTATTTTTAATTGGATAGGTGGGTTATTGACTTGTGGTTTTCAAAGGTTGAATTAATATGAGAGAGAATTCCTTAATGCATGGCAATGGCTCATGGGGCTTGACCATGCCCACATGTAAATATGCAAAAACTTGAATTCCTCCGAATCTAAAGACCAAAATAATAAGCCCTAGGGTCTCCCCCACAAACACCATGCCCTTAACCATCAAGGACAACCCATGTGGGCCCAACTCACATGGGCGGCACCAAACCTCCACTCATGATTAATCCAATGCTCCTCATTTCTTCCAGCGGAATCCATGGTCTCATCTTGACCGCTCATTTGAGAGTCACGGTATTCAATGTGATCGGCTCAGCTTTGTCCCCTCCTTGTCCCCAAAATGCAATGACAACTTTCTCTATCTTGCCGTTCATGTGACAAAGACAATTTGCTGCCCATCTCCAAATTTGTGCTTTGAGATTCCTCGCTCCAATGTTCTTACTTCACTCTCTCTTCAGGGTGTGTGTAGTCCACTTCCCAGGTCAAAATCTTTTATTTTTAAAAAGAAAAATTAATGCATGCAAGTCTTAATATTTGAAACCCCATGATTTCGTTATTAAAAAGAGAGAAGAAAAGAATTCGTTTTAGGGCATGAATCACCTCATTTACATGATTAAATCTGAAAGTTAATTAAATCTTTTATCATTTATGCTATATATCTTAAATATTTTATAATTTTATGGTGGACATATAATTTTATTTATAATGAATTATTTTTGTCTTGCATGTATCCTTAATAACTTAATTTATCCTTGCGAGATTAGGCCCTAAGCATTAATTATGCTTCTTCTTCTTCTTCTTTTTCCAGTTATTATTGAACTATATATTAACTTTGAACTCATAGGAGTTGTTATTAGAATTAAAGATAAGTAGTTATATCAATTAACTAAAATTAAAAGAATTTATTAGAAACATACTTAATTTGTTATCCACGCGCCATGAGGGGTGAAGATAATATTGTTTTTGTTTTCCCAAACAATAGTGTTCTTTGCCTTTAATTTCAATTGCCAAGTTGCTTATATAACGTAGGCATGCATTTGCTTCAGCCATCTCAGAGTGCTCCACAACCACACAGGAAATACAGAGAAGTTAATTCGCTGCCACTTTGGAAGAGAACAAACTTCATTTCATTCAAGATCGTTGAACAAAGAAAAGAAGAGTATGGAATTTGAGAGAGATCTTAATCTTGATGCAACAGAGCTTAGGTTAGGCCTACCGGGCACTGCCACAAAACAGTCAGAGAAGCAAACGCCTAACTCAAATCTTGCCAAGAGCAACAAAAGATCATTGCCTGACATGAATGAAGAGCCCGCAGGATCATCAAGGGAAAATTCTAGCGTCTCATCAAATGACAAAAAAAGCCATGACCAAGAAACTGCTCCACCCATCAAGTAAGTTTGCCAGCTTCTTCTCTTCGCAATGAGAAAACCCTAGCTAGAGGCCTCGATGAATTGTGTCAAAACATGTTAAATATATATATATATATATTCTTGTTTATGCCTTCTAGTGATCTGGGTTTTTTTAGTAATTTGTTGATGATTAGATGTTTGAGGGTTATGCATTCATGGTTTTGAATAATGAGCTAATTATAGGGTGGATTGGTGTGATTTTATAGGGCACAAGTGGTAGGGTGGCCACCAATCAGATCTTACAGGAAAAACTGTCTACAAGCAAAGAAACTAGAGGCTGAATTAGCTGCTGGACTTTACGTGAAAGTTAGCATGGATGGTGCTCCGTATCTCAGAAAGATTGATTTGAAGGTTTACAAAGGATATCCAGAACTCCTTAAGGCCTTAGAAGAGATGTTCAAATCCAAAGTTGGTACGTATCATTTTTTCCCTTTTTTTCTCTTCAAACTAACTACACAACATTGTAAAGAGGTTGATTTGATTAATATGAGAACAAAATATATATGTTTTTGAATTTAAAATTAAATACACGTATATTTCTTTTTGCAGGTGAGTATTCGGAGAGGGAAGGGTATAATGGATCAGAACATGTACCAACGTATGAAGACAAAGATGGAGATTGGATGTTGGTTGGAGATGTTCCATGGGAGTAAGTCCTTCTCTTGTTGCTCTTAGATTGCAATTTCCTTATTAATAGAAAAGGAGATTAGTCGATCAATTACTCCATTGTTTAGCTAAACTTACAGTTGTTTTCCCCCCCTGAATACAGTATGTTCATCAATTCATGTAAGAGGCTGAGAATCATGAAAGAGTCCGAAGCTAGAGGTTTGGGTTGTGCTGTGTAAAGCCTCACACATGCAATTCAGGAGGCCCCTAACAAAAGATGAAGAAGAGATCAGAAAGAGAAAGGGAAGAGTTGCACTTTTAGCCTGGGTTCTCCGAGAAGAAATATCAAATACGGATCAATTTTATCACCCAGAAAGAAAGAAAAAATGGATCTGGATTTTTCCTTTGTGGGATTGCATGTAATAGAAGATTTTAGAAGGATTTGTTAGGATATCACAGATCTGCATGTATAGTTGGCAAATTTGCTTCTTGAATGCAATTGTACAAAGAGTTCTACATCAGATCACAAGTTTCTCCATGTAGCAATGGAATAGATCATATTTAATTACTTATAAATGATGCAAAATACTTTTCAATGCCATGTTAATTAGAGTTATGTGCTTAAGTACTTTTATCTGGTTAGTGTACGTTGTTGGAGCTACAAGATAGAGAGGGATCGATAACATATTCGATCCTTTCGTTTTCCTTTTAGAAAAAAACTTGGAAGGAATTACAAGATCAGAGATTCGAGACCTTTTGCTCTCTCTCCCTTTGCTTTGCTTTGCGGTAGAAGTGAATATTGCTGAACTAAAGACTCATCAGGTAGTATTAAGGGGATGAGAATTGGATGCTCTTTGTCTTCGACATATTTTCTGTCATTTAGTAGAATTAAAAGCTTTGCGAAATCAAAATGAGAATAAAAAAAAAAGATATGCTCTAATTATAGCCGGCAGTTCACAGTTGTGTGTGTGTATATATACATATATTATCTTCCTACAATAATTTTCATTGGAATGAGTGAAATCACTATATAATATTTCATATATCTATGATCTATATTTTTTTATATTTGTCTGGAAAAAAAAACTTGGATATATAGATCATGTTGTTACTTTAAACTACAGCTTCTGGATGCACCACCAT
>Ga0325404_1007835_pt1 | contig 11088 bp, 5 predicted proteins | sample PopdelMetagenome_18_FD_205664 | JGI IMG/M metagenome (GOLD analysis project Ga0325404, IMG submission 205664) | Populus deltoides microbial communities from Bellville, Georgia, United States - Xylem-Control-R1 | ecosystem: Host-associated > Plants > Phyllosphere > Stem > Wood/Secondary xylem...
ATTTACTGGCCTTAGTCTTTGGACAATTCCCCCCAACTAGTTACAACATCTCATATTCTTGCTCGTATTAAAAATATTATGGTTTTAGCTCAACAAATCTTACGAAGTTCAAGATTATTGATCAGGTCTGCCTCGATGCAAAATGAATTATTATAGAGTCCATATCCTAAGGGTAGGTTCTAAGCCACTATACAAAGGGTAAGCTCATTACCTAGTCTCAAAGGGTTTATGATCTATCTAGTGACCATTTTTCATAAAGACAATATAGAAGTTTATAACAAATGGTCGGGGAATAGTATGACCGTCATTACAAAGTAAACACTCAACTCATAATAAGATGTTTTACGAATTTGAACCCCGACTGAAAGTCGTGAGGGAGACCGCTACTCCCTGTCTAACCCAGAATTATGTTTATTCTTAAAATTAAAATGCATAAAGGCATTAATCCATACTTGATGTACTTGTGCATGAGTAGTATGTAAAAAAAAAATTACAAGCTAAAATTAAATGATAGAGACCAATAAAAATAACAAAAGCAAACAATCAAATAAAAAAAGCTCAGTCCAACCAGACAAGTCCTCAGTGGAGTCTTCATCCTGTCGTGACATGCATGACATCGAATGACAGAGTTGTCTCCTAGATTAAAGGGTGTTTGGGTTTAATCATAAAGTTATGATTTGAGAGAGTTGTCACCTAGTATCATGGTCACTAAGAAACCTTTGGTCTGCAAGAGCCTGGGTAAGGGGACTAGTTATGTAAGGAAAAGACGCATCACCCCCAATGCACCCTACCTAAAGTAAGATGCATTATTGATTGATTGTTATTCTAAGTCATGTTTCAATCTGTTGGTATTGTCTAAAGTTCAAGGCGTATCTCCATTCGTGAGGAAGTCTTCACCTTATCGGGTTAAATCTTAATCATATTGAGGCCCTAATTTTAGCCTCACACTTATTTTCTAGATACAGCTAATTTCTAATGTTTATTGCTATTAATTCATTTAATTTAATACTATAAGTATACATTATGTTGTAAAATTCATACCCTGAATATAAATTAAACAAATTAATTTTTGTGGTATTTTTAAGATTTTAGCCAAATTTTAATGGATAATTATAAACTGATTATGATATGTATTTTGTATTTTTAAAACATAATAAAAATACATTTTTTTTTAATAGAAAATATGCATGAAAAACTTTTAAAATTTAGCCGTATGCAATTAAAACATTTGGTTAATTAATTTTTTTATCTTTTTTTTCTTTTTTTTACATATATTGAACATAAGATAAAAAAGTGATGAAGAGAAAATGCAACATGCTCAGACATTCTCTGATTTACTATATTTTTTACTCACACACCCTACAATTACGTGTTTACAAACCATCAAAATTCAAAATTTAACAATAATTTAAACACACACAATAAACATTTAAGATTTCAAAAATCGATCATCTAAATGTTGAAATAATTTGGAGAAGTTGTTGGAAATTCATAAACCAAGCTGAAAAGCTTTCGAAAGTGGTTAAACAGCCATGACGTGTTTACCCACGTGCCATTACCACTGGCAGCATATGAGCCCATGTGCTGTCATCGGTGAGGCAAATAAAAAAATGGATCTAGAGCATCTTCTTCTTCTTTTTCTTCCTATACTGGTGATGAGAGTCATTTATCACCTGTAAAAACATTAAACCACACAACAAAGCTTTGGTTTCATTTCCTCCTCTCTCTCTCTCTCTCTACAAATCTATTTCTCTTTCCTGTTACTAGTCATTGATATTGTTATTGATGATTGGATCATTATGGTTTTCATAACAAAACTCAACATTAGTGGTGGACAAACAAAGAAGAAAAGTCTATGTTTATGGGTTGCTATCATCAGTAGATGAGTTGGGGTACGTTGTAGTGGATGTCAATGATATGGGTTGTTGATTTTAGGTGAAATGGAGGAGAGGAGGATGATGATATTGGAGGTAGAAAGTTGGTTTAGTTGCAACCGGGTTAATGAGTTTCCTTCATAGTGGTGGTGGAGGTTGCGTTGCTATTGTGGTGGCTGAGAAGGTCACAATGTTGTGAAGAAAGGTAATAGACGCAGGGCTAAGATGGGGGAACAATCAAGTTCTTCAATGAGAAAAGAAGAACCAGGTTGGCTAGTGGTGGTTCTGTTGTCAACGTGGTGGGTGGTGAAAAGACATTGAAAAAGGTCAGGAAAAGTGGTATTAAGGTTGGACTAGGCTGGTTTTGATTAGTGTCTTTTACAGTGAAGATGGAGGCAAGAAAATGCCAACTTGTGGTGGTGAGGATAGGTGGTAAATTGTCACTAAGGGGTTGGTTGTCTTGGTTAAAAAGGAAAGGTATGGTTTTATAGAAGAGAATTTGAGGGTTATTCATGGTTGAGAAGAAGACTAGAAAAATCTTGGACAATGAAATCTTTGGGTGGTTAGAGTAGAGAAGATGAAGGGACATGAGAGAAAGAAGGTTATTTTTTATATGGTAGTGATGATTAGTGTTGTAATTTGTGTGGGAGAGAATGTCTCTCTTTTTTTCTAGTTTTTTTCAGTGGTTTCCCTAGGTTAAGTTTTTTTTCCCCTCTTCTGTGTGAGATTCCTTCACCATTTTATAGGTAAATTGTTTTGTCTCTTTTCTCTAAATTGCTTGGTGACTTAGCAAATCAAATTCAATTTAGTCCGTCATTTTTTTCTTTGCACTTTTGGTCCCCTTGTCCATATATTTTTTATGTTTTCTTATTTTTTATATTTTGATTTTTTTTAAAAGACAACATCAACATTGACTAATGAGAATAATTAATCAATGATTTTGAAATGTACGCTTTAATAGTTGAACGCGTTGAAAACAAAATTTTGAATTCTTTTGAAAAAACGTTGAAAATGACGCAAATACATCGTAAACATATTTTTCTAATTTCTTTATATCTTGAAAATATTTAGAAAAATATATGGTCAAAAATTGGGTTATGATAGTTGGTGTGAAATCATTCCTTCTAGAAATGATATTGAAATTATTAGTCCAATAAGCATTTTCCATTAAGGTAGAAAAAGTGGTCAGACCCAAATTCTTTAGATATATCATGTATTCCATATATATGCCTTGAATACATAACTTGAAATCTTCTTTCTTATAAAAACCCTCCAACATGTCTAGGATATGATCTTGAAATTGTTCAATTTACTACAACAAAATCTCTTTAGAGCTTTCTTATCCTAGTTCAAACATTATCACTCTTTCATGGCGAAGAAAAACATTTTAGTAAATAATTTGCATGTACTTGCCCATGTCTATACAAAATAATGAGCTATATTCGCATACTAGGTGTATGTTTTCTCAATCAAAGACTTGGAAAATTCCTTCAACTTGAAATCATCATCTAGGCTATAAACACCAAGTTCTTCATAAACTTTATAATATGCTTACCAATGTTCCTTTACTTGCCATTGAAAACCTTAAAATTAGGATTGACATAGTCTTTTAGTTAAGGTCCCATGAAAATAAAGGTTGGATAAGGAAGTTTACGATCAAACTTGCTTATAGATTTTGCTATTTTTTACTCAAATTTTTCTTTTAAATCCTCTTTTGTAAGATAGCGTTGTTGATCATTAAAAACCAATATTGTGGGTTGTTTAATGGTTATGAATGGATGCACAATGAATTTTTAGTAAGGGGATGTCCTCCCTATCATTCAACTGATCATGTAGGGTAGGGTAGTCACAGGAATCAACTAGATGATGTTATTGAATTCTTGTTTAAATGTCATGTTTTTATCTTGAGACACCTTAAAGACTTGTTGTTGTTCACCTTGTAGCTTTGCCTAGGTGTTTTAAAAAATCTTTAGGTTATCAACCATGGCTTTGAGACCTAGTTAAAAGGCAAACACAATAAGGACCTCAGTAGTGGATCGAGGTAGGCCACCTTTTGAAAGTGTTGGAAGTTTGCTATACCAATTTAAAAAGTTTAAGGGTTATCACTATATTTAACATTAAGAAAGTTGGTGTTATCACCATTGCTGTTAGAGCTAAGTAGTTTCTGTTGTCATTATGCACAAATATGTTGCTTATAGGTTTAATAGTCTTCTTTATCATCTTGGAAGGGGCTATTATTATTTTATAATCATTAATTCTCTAGTTGAATCACCAAAATATATATAAGGATTATTGAGTGCAAATCAAACAATTCATTAACTAGGCAATCTAAATACCGATAACTAATGTTGTTTGTTGTAAAAGCATTAGTCCGTTAATAAAAAAAAAAAAGAACAGATACAAGAAGAAAGAAATGTGAGAGGAAGAGTATGAAATACTAGCATGGCATAAGTTTGAGTGGCAAACATATAAGTGACAAGTAGTTTGGGTGGAAGACAATTGAGTAGTTAGTAGTTTGAGTGGCTTGCAATTGAATGGCAAGTTTATGTTTATCTTTTATTAATGGTGTGGGAATCATACATATAGTGAGAAAAAAAAAGATCTTTTAATCCTAATATTGCACCATGTCACCCTTGATTAGATGGTTATATTTAAGTTAAAAGGAAAATATACATTTTTTTTAGCTAAATTCCTTCAACTTACTAGCAAAAGCTAAAAAAATTAATAATTAGGTCTTCCTTTAACAACCATCTCAGCTTCCGCTAAAACAATATCCCCAATATATCTCAAAGACAAGGTATGAATGCTAGCCTTTCCATGATATCCAATCCATCATTGTATGCCCTAAGTCCCATGATAAACGAATCTTGTTGACCCATTTATTATATAGATTGGATCATGTCAAATGAAAACGAACTTTGATTAGTACATAATAAATTAAAATACTTAAATTAATTTTAAGGATAAATCAGTAGTGGAATTATGTAGATGGTTTTTTAGAAGAAACCAAATTTTATGAAGATAGGTTTAATGAAATAATGAAAGCCATGATCTTTTTTAATAAGATTGTTGAGGTCTTTCTTTTGATCAAGGATTGTACATTCTTACAAAGAGAGAGAAAATTAATTTAGATGAAGAAGAGATGGCAAATAGTGACCATAAAGTACAAACTAAAAGGGGCGAGGGATGAGAAAACGAGTCTTAGTAAGTAAAGCTAAAACTAAGTGGTTTTAGTTTAGACAATTTTTTTAAAAAGTTATTTTGCATGTAAAACCTAGTTGGTTAGTTCAAATGGGTTTTATGGATTTAAAAAAAAAAAACTTTGCTAATTCATCTAGATCACACCAAGTTATATTCTTAATTGATTTTTTTTAAAAAAATTGATTGAATAAATATCCAATATATCTATTCTCTTATCAGATTAACTTATCTGATCTGATGTTAATAACATAGCTAGAAATAATAATAAGTTACTAATAAAAGGATTAAATCCCTTGTTTGGTTACCCCCACACACTAATTTTCTAAACTATGCTACATTACGGGTTGGACTATAAATCTCTTGAATGTAAAATATATTCAGGTTGAAAGGAAATCTTTGACATTGTTATTAAATTCAGCCTGACAAGTCAACTTTGAAATCTCCCAACTCGATTTCTTTTCTAGATCAGGTTTTAAATTAAAACGTTTAGGGATTACCCTGACATGAGCCAATCAAATTGGTGGGTCCCAATGCAACCTGAATGACTCGTAAAGACATAGTATGATTTAAAAAAATATTCAAGAAGATATTTTTTAAAATATTGAGATAACGATATATTGGATCAACCCAGGCTTCGTTGCTTAACCTACCAAACCCGTGACCTTGATCATGGACTCCATTAAGCTTAATAATTTTGTTTCGGTTTGCTTTCTATGAGGTTATCACAGTCTTTAAAAAATTCATAATATTTGGCTAGTACTCAATTTTGTGAGAATCTATTTTAAAATCAACCAAATATTAAATAATAAAATTGAAAAAAGACACTTACAAAAAAATAAAAGAAGAAAAAACAAGAACTTGTTTGCACTCTTAATTTTAATAGCATTGTAACGTCCTAAACTTTTAGTACTACTTTCATCTTTATGATTGTCATATATGTGAAAAATTAGGGACACACACACACAGAGGACATCATCAAGTGCACCTTCCAATAATTTTATCCATAAGTATATTGATATACAATTTATACTCGCACATTAGTGCGGTTACAATACCTTATAAATTACATGTATAAATTTGTTTGTAATACAATTGTTAGATAATACGAAGACTTATCCAATATAAAGGGTCAGGCAGCTAGATAACCCTTTCTATGATAACTAAGAAACACACAAGATCACACAAATTACCATAAGGGTAATAGCTCGCAATTCTAAAAGCTTTCGAGCCTTGAAATTATTTGAAAAACAAAGTAATTTTTTTTCATCTAGATTTATTCAATAATCCTTAAATTTCTTTTTAATATCATGTTTAGGATCAATTTAGGCCATCATTAATTCTACCAAAATCTTAGCAGAGTTTCCCCTTAAAAGTAACATTTCCAAAAATTCAACCCGCAGAAGAACTCATCTCATTTTAATATATATGATTTAGTTCAACCATCCTGGACCATCAACCCACACAATACAAGGATAGCTTCAAGGCTACTCCCATCACATAAATTATCATCTTTCCATCAATAAATCATATCATTTTCAAACATTATATTTAACTCATACCTATATGGATACAATATTTAAACATAAAATTCTCATAATGCAATTAAAAATTATTGATTAAGTATATTGTACTAGATTTAATTACTTAAAAAAATACTACCAATTTGATTACATGACATAATAGGTAATTTCAATTTACACTTACATATTCATTACCTACAGTTAAAGACTAAAATAATCAAGCAGAACTACTAGTCTCGTTGAGTTTGTGAAGATCCTGAAATGAACATCCATCATCATAAATACACATCATAATTACAAATATTAAAGATTAAATAATACTTTCAAAATTCTATCCTTAAACTTCATTCTAAATAGAATATTGACACGATCAAAAGATTGATGTCTTATCCCACGTGTAGGAGTGTCGAATAATAAATAACCCGGCAAGACCGAGGTCGAACCACAGGGAGGTTAACTGTATAAACTACAAATAAAGAAATAGATAACAACAGAAAAATAGTTGAAAAGAGCTTTGAGATGTGATATTGATGTAAGGATTTAAACAAATATAAAACAAATGTCAAGGTTAAAGAATCCACTAATGGTATTTTAAATAAGTATAGTATAAACTCTTTTTATTACTCAACTGAAAACCACACACAAAGGAGGTTCCAAATGAATTATAAATTGTTAACATAATTACATTAGTTATCTTATTCGAATAATGTTAATACTTGTAAATGTTGTCAGGTATTCATGATGTTAATTTATGTTAACAACAAATTAAGTTCGTTTCATAGCACAAGTGTCAGTTATACCATACAGTTGGGCTACAAAAGTGTCAAGTATTTGTTGTACCAAGGGTTATACAATATAAATCTAGATTAACCATTTAACAAGCAAAGTATTAAGATTGAATAAGATAACAAATACAAAACATGTTAGCATCAAACATTAAAGTCCATGTTGAGTTTATTCTATACTTATTCTTACACCATTAGTGTAACCTTTTCACCTTGACATAATAAACTTAGCTGAACATTATGAATAAGAGAGACATAAATAAATAAGATGAGAACATAATTATACAAGTATAGTAAAGGAAATGAAAGGCATAAATAAGATACTAATGAAACTATAACATGAAATAAAACTAGAACATTAAAACATAAAGAAAGAAAGTAAGTAAGGAAATGATTTTGATCTGAAAACCAAGATGCCTAAATGCATGGCAACTGCCTCCTTTTATAGGCCAAAATTCAGAACTATTGATTTAATGACTAATTGTTGAGTGAGTGGCCACCTCTTGACTTGGTAACAATCCTTATCTTCTTGTCTGCAAAACATGTCATTAATAACATCAGCATTTAAACAGATAGTCTTCATGAAAGTTCTGGGAAATTGTCTCAACTTTCCAACAAAAGAAAAATCAGCGCATTTGGACTTCTAGAACTCGAGTTATGGGTTGAACACTAAATAGTGTATGGGTTGCAGGATAGATTCCGACTTCTCCGTTGTTGCTACCATTTGAACTCGAAAATGACACTTTTAAATCTTAGACTCTCATGAAAGGTTTAGGCCTATGTCTTAGCTTTTCATACATATAAACCAGACCTAAATCAAAATTCTACAACTCTAGTTATGATCCAATAACCGAATGGTGTTTCAGTTTGGACTGAACCAGCATCTCTTTTCTAAGCTTAGCCCTCTCTTTGTCTTCTCAATCTCAGTAGTTAAACTCATCAATCAATCCTTTGATTTATGTGATAGACCTGCATTTAAGATGAACATTTACCATAAATTAACAATATCTTATATTATTAGACATGTTATTATAAAACATGTTCTAGTTAAGGAGTTATTGATACTTCAAGTGAAAAATGATGATATAAAATCTTGATAAAAATACACTTTTAAGTACTAATCAAATACAATCTTCCTTATAACAATCATAATTACAAATATTAAAGATTAAATAATACTTGCAAAATTCTATCCTTAAACTTCATTATAAATAGAATACAATCTTCCTTATAATAATTAACTTATTCATGCCCTGACATTTATAAGAATGACATGCAAACTTGGTTAACTACAAGTTATTAATGTTCTCCGCCATCTATACAAAGATGTTAATATAATCTTCATAACACTTTTACTTGTATTTTCATATCTTTTTATTTCAATAAACACACACATTTAAAGAATTTTTAGTTACATAATTTTATAACATTCTAAAAGTGGCATAAGGTGTCAGGCTCTTTTTTTTTACCTGTAGATACTTAGCCACTCCTATTGCCTCCCCTGCATTAACAAGGTCAAAGTTATCATAACTAATGAGTTCATCATAAGAATCCTATTTGAATTCATATATTCAACTTAATTAAAGGAAATTCACATTGTTATGCACATTATGAGAAGTTCAAATCTTGTACCTATTCAAAACATGTTCATCCATTCATATGAAATATATAACCCTAAGTTAAACACATAAACTAACAAACAACCCTTAACCTTTTCGCATCTAGAACCTCTTTACATTGTATTAACTTTCACTTTTAGCCATCACCGCCTAGTTTTCCTTCTCGTGTAAGACTATCAAAATGCACATTCTGACTTTTAGTTATTTTCTTCTCTTTAACACTTTCTCTCAAAGAACATGTAGAGAGAAACATATGCAAACCAATCCTTGAGAGTGTTAAAGGGGTTTGAGTGAAGATTTAACACAAAAAACAAAACAAATTAAAGGGATAATAGAAGAGGAAGCTTGCGGCAGCAGAAGGAAGATGTTGCGATGTCGCGGTCACATAAATTAATTACCTTAGCTTAAAACACAACACACAAGATAGTATAAAGCAAGTAAGGGGTCGATCCCACAAGGAAGATTTAGTTCAGATTTTTATGTTATACATTATGCAATTTGGAGGGGTTTGATTTATAATGATCTAAACTATGGAAGAAATTAAACTAGCAAACAAAATCAATTGAAACCGAAATTTATCAAGAAAACAAACCTTGGTCGCAAGCACACATCCACCAACGGAAATTAGAACTGATCCTTGAAACAAAACTTCAATTTATATTCTGATTTTTTATCTTTTCGTAACGTTGGTTAATTAACAAATCCGCCGTATAACTAACCCTAACCAATAAACAATCACAATGTCCGCATTAATGATTTAGTTCAATGGCAACCCTAAGAATTAGATAAATTGATTGATCTCTTGACAACCAAGCTGTCTGCAGCTTGTGTTTCTTTGTTTGAGTGTTCTCTCTAAGTTTAATAGCGTAGTTCCGCCACAATTATCAAGCTTAGTTGCTTCACAAGTTCATATATCACAACTCCGGTTTTGATATCAAATTTAGCAATAGATTGTTCACAATAATAACTTAGAATCCGGTCTAGCAATTATCAACAATAATCATAGAAAATATGCATAGGAAAACAATCATACTCATTCATAATATAAACTGAAAATAAAAAGAATAATAAATCTCACGGTTCTTGAAATCCGAAGGTTTGTTGTGTCCTTGCAACCAAGAAAACGAGCTTAGTCTTGCATATCTATGGAATAACTACTCTTAAAGATAGAAAAAAACATTATTTCTGGTTTGTAGAGAGGAGAGTTTGTGTTTATTCACTTTTGGCTGCTGCCCCCTTTTTGCCCTCTTTCCTTTATCTCTTTCTTTTTATATGTTAAGAAACCCTAGTCCCTATTTTACAAAATAGTCCTCTCTTAAGTTGACAGTTTACATTTAAGTACTTCAATAACTATTTTCCTAAAAAGGAGAAATAGTCTTACATTAAATCTTCAAGCTTTAGCTTAGAGGAGCTAAATTGCTGAAATAAAAACTTGGATGCCGGTTTAGATGCTTCGAAACGTAATTTGGACATGTTCCTTCACGAAACCTGTTTGCTGGCAGAATTCAGCTGTCATATTTTAAAATTAATATCTCCATCATATGACATCATTGTTTGCTACAATTTGGAGCGTTTATAGGCCTTTGAGTCAGGAATCCACCAAAATTGAGTTTGCATCAATTGGACTTCTGCAGCTCCAGATATTGAATTTTGAATGGCCAAAGGTCAACATTGGCAGAATGCGAGATTTGACTTTGCAGGATGTGATTTCCATGATCTTTCTCCTTTTATTTTTCTTGCATTAAATTTTCAGAAAGGTATGGATGTTGGCGTTTTAGTGCCACTAGAATCACTTCATTTCGACCTCTAGAACTCACGCTCTGCACAAAACATCAACTAAAGCTCAAATCTGCCAATTACCTCCAATTTACTCCTTTTTGCATCTTTCATCCAAAAGTGCCTTCAAAACATAAAATAAGAAATATTAAGGCATATTATATATATAACATAGGCTAAACACTAGTTAAATATGGGTGAAACTATCAAATAATATGGTTGTATCAAATACCCCCACACTTAGCTCTTGCTCGTCCTCGAGAAAGGATAAATAAAATCAAATTGACAATAACTATGATCAATCTCTTAATCC
>Ga0325404_1007841_pt1 | contig 11086 bp, 2 predicted proteins | sample PopdelMetagenome_18_FD_205664 | JGI IMG/M metagenome (GOLD analysis project Ga0325404, IMG submission 205664) | Populus deltoides microbial communities from Bellville, Georgia, United States - Xylem-Control-R1 | ecosystem: Host-associated > Plants > Phyllosphere > Stem > Wood/Secondary xylem...
GGGTTAACCCGTCAAACCCATAACTCGAGTCATGAGATCAGGATAACTTCAAAGAAAAAAAAAACCTGAGTCAACCTTCCAAACATGCGACCCATATCATAAGATTGAGGTGACCCTATATATATATATCTATACAAAAATAATTTTGGAAACTCAACTTTCAATAAACTCATTGTTAAATGATAAAATTAGAAAAAAAATCCAATCTAAAAAAACAACAACAAAACGACCAGAGTCTATCCAGATTAACCCATAAAACCCATAATAAAATATCATCCCCCCCCCCCACATTTATTATCTAATGATAGTTTTATAAATTTATGCAATCAAATCTATTTGATTTTTTATAGTCTAGAATAATAATCCTTTTGTATAATTTCAATCTAGTCCTTAATTTTTAAAACTTATTTACAATCAAGTCATACTTAATTAATTATCATAGTTTAATTTCTTACTCATGGTTCTTTGTCCATGTGACTTATTATGTTTCCTAATATGTTGATCCAAATATAAATTATAATCTTAAATAAAATAACACTTAAATAAATTAAACAATTTAATTTATTATCAATTCAATAATTGATAGATTTATATTTGAAGATCAAGTGCACTATCTAACAACATGTCATGCTCCCTCAAATATTAAGAAAGTCATTAGTGGTTTGACTTAACTTTTTAGTGACCAGTTTTTCAGTGTAATTATTATTTCTTCATCAATAATGTTTTGATTTAGTTATTGAAGCATGAAGCGTGTACACTTTATCAAATCATGTGTTTTCAACATTATAGTCATTAATTATTTGAATAAGATTTTAAATCATTTTTAAATCTCATTTCACCTTACACAATGATTTCATAATCAATACTATTCGACAAGAGATGAAACATTTCTTTAATTCATCTAAGGTGATGAATCATATCTTGATCACTCAAATATCTTTATATAGTTTATTTTATATCCAATATCTACCTGATTGTTACCTTTTATTAAGGCAACATGTAATTAGAATCAAAGCATTACATTCCCTATATAAGATAACTTAGTAATCTCAAGTCTAAAGATCACTTACACAGCTATTATGTGAGTTTTTCTATAGACATAAGTGATTTCTCTGTATAGAATCTCCATGCAAGTCATTTTTATGTACATGTCATCTAATAAGAACATACATATTAATTTTAGACACCTTTTATACCTTAGTTCATGAGAACAATTGTTTTATTTCATAAAGAAAAAAAATATAATGTATATCAGTCTCAATAACTCCAATTAATATCCATCTTTAATAAAGCATTAGCCATGAACACTTAGGAACAATGCTTTGATGCAATAGAAATCTCATAATTATAACCACTTTATAATTTCTTTGTAAAGATTTTTTGTCCAAATGACTTTATCTTTACTCAAGATCATTAATAAAATATAAATAAATATTAAAGATAAAGAAAACCTTTATTAATAATAAATATATTTTTATATAAATAAAATCGATGTGACGTGTAACCAACCGATTGATTATTTGACAAGTACATTAAAAACTAGTTGATTGGATATCTTAAGATTTAGATTCAAAGAGAAAATTATCGTTTGACACTCTCGGTAGCACTAAGAGATAATAACTACCTGCCTATATCCATGATAAAGGAGGTACTAGCTATAATATGACTAGGGTGAGTTGTGTTGTTAATGATTTTTATATATTAGTTTACTAAGTGGAGTATAGCAAAATATTCTTAGTGAGATATCATTTATATGAACAAAAAATATGGCTTCTTTTATTAGAATTTTGAAAGGTAGAGTTTTCTATAGCACTTATAAAACTAGAAGTTGTTTAATGCAAAAGAAAAAAAAAACTATAAGAACTAAAATAAACCCTAGGACATGAATTACATGAGAATCTTCTTTACATAAAAAGTTGAATAGTTCAAGACATCAAGTTCACTAATTTACCGAGTAAATTTGATAGTACTTGATTATAAAATGTTTAAAGCCAAAGCTATTTATCCTGATGTTGTGATCTACTAACTCATTTTTTCTTTAAAAATCCTTGTGTCTTTGTATACTAGTTATACAATTTCCATTCATATAAGGGATTGTTGAAAAAATTGGTTATGACTGGGTTAATGAAGATAATTAAGGTTAAAATAAAAGCGAAATCCACTCATATTTAAGGGTTAAAACTTTGTTAGAATTTTCTCTAACATTAAAAAAAACTAAAAGGGTAATGGTTTTATAATGTTGCTGTGGAATAATGAAATTATAATTCTGCACTTATCAACAAAACACAGTTGGCCTTGAAATGGGGGTATAGTTGTCATTTTTTTCACAATAAAATGACTAATGTATCTTTCAAAGCAAAAATTAATCAACTAGCAAGTAAGGGCTTTTTCGGGTTTTCAATTTTAGAATCACAATAAAGTAACCACAATGCCCTTAAGTTCATATTACCTTCAACTTAGGTCAAAGGTTTTTCATCTTTTTAGTATAGTTTTTTTTTGTTATTATCAAAGTTTGATAAAGGGAAACTTAGTAATTTAGCATATATAAAATATTATTTAATTTTAAAAAATGGGTTGCATGTAAAGATCTCGCGGATGTGCAAAGGTGCTCATATTCTTGTCTAATGGAGTGTACGGTATTGTTTGACAACCAAACTCTGGTTTCTACGATAGCGGTTTAATCCTCACGATGACTCTTTTATTCATGGGCAGTGCATGTTACAAAAAGATATTGGGTTTTGCATCGACAATCTTTTTTTCTTTCTTTCTTTTTTCTTTCTTTTTTCTTCTCTATCCTCAATCTCAATGCCTTCCCTGCATATTTTCAAAGCATTCCTTCGATTTGTTTTTCTTTTAGATTTGATCCTTATTCTTTTTATTACTATTTTTTATTTTAAATAATTCATGGAATTGGAATTTTCTTTTGATTTCATCCTCCTTTTATTTTTTCACATGTCAAATTTGATCCTCGTTTTTTTTATTATAATTTTTTATTTTCAATCATTCTTTTAATTGAATTATTTTTTCAATTGTATCCCTAAATGTTTTATTTTATTTTATTTTTATGTCAAATTTGTTCCTTATTCTTTTAATTGCTATTTGTTTTGTTTTTAATCATTTTTTATTTGAACTTTCTTTTCTAATTTCATTCCTCAAGATTTTATTGACTGGAATTTTGTTAATCTAGAATTTCACTTCATGATCTTTTTAGTTTTGCCTTTCATGGGATGATTTTAGCCTCAGGACTCGGGTCACAGGTTTGAAATATTGCCCCAGGTTTGCTTAGTTCTTTTTTAGGTCCTTTACAATTATTTTTTTTTATTTTATCTTTCTATAAGGTTATCCTGATCTCATGTACCAGATCATGGGTTTCGTGGGTTAATACAGGTTGATACATTCTTTTTTAATACACACACACACACACATATATATATATATATTGTTGTTACCTATTTTTTTTTTATCATATTATTAAATTAACATAGTTATTGAATCTAATAAAATCACTCACCTGACTTTCGAATTTCTCCTGTTCCTTTAGAAACATTGCCGTCGCCTAAGCTTTATTTTTTGTATTTAAAAAATTTAGTATGGTACGCAATATAGCGTAGGTCAACAATCTAGCAAGTTATATGATATAAAATATTAACATGTATGAAATTAATTATATATGAATAAGAATTGATTTTATACTATTAGTTGACAAATTCTTAAATCTAAACTAAACTTCACATACCATATTACAATTTATTATATATTATGTAAAAAACCTCACCAAGCTTAATATATATGAAAATGAAGCAAAAACAATTCTTAAATTTTATAAATAATCCTCAAGGAATCTAAATTTAGCACCTAATTATGTATTATCTAATTATTAATTAAGTTTTAGACCTTTAGATTTTATTAGTGTTACCTCAAACGTAATCAACATTACAATGTCACTTCTATCCATCTATTTACGATTACCCCTATAATATTGATTTGTGATAAAAATAACATTGTGGTTTTAAGATAATTTCTATTAATCTCAACTTTTAAAAAAATAAAAACGCAAACGAGAAATTGATAAAAAGTTCAAAATAAAGCATTAAAAAATAATAAAAGAGAAAAAAATCCGTTAAATGAATTTACAAACTTTTTATTTATTTATTTATTTATAGCTAGAAATTATTTTCAATTTTTTTACATTAGATTTATTTTATTTTATTTTAAAAAAGAAAAAAATATTGATCTGAAAATTTGTGTTAATTTTTTTTATTGATTTATGCTGGATTATTTTAATTTTTTAGCTGATTTTTTTTAAAAGTCAAAGAAAAAGTTAGTAAATAAAAGACTTTAATGTGAATATTAAAAAATCTCGAACATATAAAAACACAATTTTTATCAAAAATTCAAAATCATGTTATAAAAAATACAAAAATTGAATCAAGTATGTTTCATCAATAAAACTATTATTTTATTTAAAATAAATAAATTTACACTTTGTAAAAAACAAAATTAAAAACTAAAAAACAATTTTTTTGTGGTAAATAAATAAAAAGTTAGCTAAAATTAAAAATAATAACAAATCCAACATAAATTAACAACACAATTATCATTTTTTTTATTATTATTTTTTTATCTTTTTAAAGTAAAGTAAAACAAAACATCCAGCATAAATAAAAGATTCAAAAAATATCTCTAGCTATAAGTAAATAAAAATTTGGCAAAGAGTTTTCAAAGTCAAACTTAAAAAAAAATTAGGGACCTGTCATTTTATTTTACTTTTTTTTTTATCTTTTTAAAGTAAATTAAAAAAATTATTTTTATATTTTATTGAAAAGGTCAAAAAAAAAAAACAGAGGGGGAGGAAACACTTCTAATTTCTGGTTAGTTAATTTTTTTTACTTTTTTTTTATATTTTATCAAAAAACAATTTCCTCAAAAGTGTTTTCCTTATCATGAGTACCATATTATCAACCATTCACCGCATCATCCCTTAAATTTATGTCATACATGCCACCTCGTCACTACCACGATACATAAGCAAAATTTCCATGTCATACCCTTATCATTACAATCATGAGAGTCCAGATATTCATTTAAAAATAAATAAATATTGACATATTTTATTTTAAAAATTCTCAAAGTGCATAAACTTATTATTATGTTATTATCTCCCTCTGAAAGAAATTATTCTTGCAAACGCATCTGTTGGATGTGTGGAGCGTGCTTTTTTTTTTGGTTTGTAATTATTATCATCAATGTAGATTTTTTAATTAATTTACGTGTATCTCGACTAATTCCATGAATTTTAAAATTTATGATCATATAAACCTCCAATGACCCTAAAAAAACTCGAACATATAACCATTAAGGAGCAATGGAGCGTGCTTTTAATATTACTCAAGGACTGAATTTAGTCCATGTTAACACACAAGTTAGTATGAAAATATCTATTGTTGGAAAATAGATACAGACATATAGTAATAATGTGAGCCGTGAGATCATTGTAATTTTATATAAAGCAAATTGAGATAAATTATGAAGTTCAATTCTCAATTAATTTAATTTTGAATGATGAAATTAAAAAAAAAATCAATTAAAAAAGAATATAAAAAACCACTCAAGTCAATTAACCAAATTTGTTGCCTCATCATGAGATCAGGATAACCTCATAGAACGCAAAACAAAATTATTTATAAAGTCTAATTCTCAATCAACTTAATATTGAAGGATAAAATTAAAAAAAGAAAAGAAAATCACCTAAAAATGACCAAAAAAACTAAAATCAACTAGCCTAACCAGCGACTCGAGTCATAAGACCGTGATAATCCCATAGAAAGCAAATAAAAAATATTATGAAGCACAATTCTCAATCAACCCAACATTGAAGGATTAAATTGAAAATAAAAAGGATAAAAAAATTGAGTAAACATATATATATTCAACTAAAAACAGGGCAATTTTTTTTTTTTTAAAATAACATGGCTAACTTGTAAAACTCACGACTAAGGTCATAAGACCGTGAGAACCCCATAAAAACCAAATTAAAAACAATTAGAAAGGTCAATTTCCAATTAATCAAATGTTAAAAAAAAATAATTAAAAAACAACAAAAAAAATAATTTGAGTCAATATAGCTAACTCACAAAAGTCGTGACTTGGGTCATGAGACAAAAATAACTTCATAGAAAACAAATCAAAACAAATTATGAATTTCAATTTCTGATAAACCTAAAATTTAAGGATAAAATTTATAAAAAAAATACTAAGTTCAAAATTATTAAAAAAATCATCAAAACATTTAAAGACCAAAGTAAAAATGGCCCTGGCATTTCACTGTTTATTGCTACAGTGAAATGTTAAGGCCTTTTAGTATATGTTAACTAGCTATGTGACTCGCGCTTCGTTGCGAGTGAGAAATTGTTTTTCCAGTAAAAAAATAAATATATAGGCTTTTGTATAGCATCACTGGATTTAAGAAAACTCCCTAACCTTAAATTGAAATGCTTATACCCGCCTCTAATTAGATAAATTGATATTTGATTAAGAAATAAGTAAGATTAAGATATTTGACATAAAAAACATTAAATGTAAAAGGAAAGCAAAAAAAAAAACACGAAGATCAATTAAAAAAATAAATTTTAAATGATGAAATTGAAAAAAAATTAATTTTAAAAAAAGATCAAAGTCAACTCATGCAAACCATTGAAACTCATGATTGTAATAATGAGGCCGAGACCGACCACATAAAACATAAACCTAAAAAACAACGGAGCAAAAAACTAAATAAAAAAATGTTGAGTGATGAGTTTGAAAAGAAATTTTTTAAAAAAGATAAAAATATATTCTAGTCAGCCTAGGTTAACCTACTAACCCCACGAATACGGGTATATGATTGAAATAATCTTATATAAAGGAAAGGAAAAAAAACATGAAGACCAATTAAAAAAAAAATTCATATGTTCAAGTAAGAAATAAAAAATAAAACAATTCTATAAAACGACTTGAAAATGTACAAAAGTCAACTAATATTGACTTTCAAAACCCGTGATTTTGGTCATGAGACTATGAGTATAAAATGCCCATTTTTTATGTAAAAAAAATAATTTTGAACGTTGAAATAGGAAAAAAAATAAGATAAAAAAAAGAAGAAGATGTTGAACCATGTTAGCTTTTAAACTTATGACTCGATAAAAATAGTGAAGCCTAATCTCTAACAAATCAAATATTGAAGAAAAAAATGGGGGGAAAAACCAATTACACATAAGGATCTAAAATAAAAAAAATTATAACTAAAAGAATGAGGGTGAAAATCAAAATAAAAAATAAATAAGAGGGCAACAATTTTTTTTTGATTGGAGAGTTAAATTGTAAAAAAATAACTTTAACAAAATAAAAAAAATCAAAAGAATAAAAATCAAGTTGAAGAAATATTAAAATTTTAACCTGGAGATAGAATAGGTTAAATTAAATTAAGGACATTAAATTAAATGACAAGAGGTGAAATTAAAAGAAAAAAAAGAGAGAATATAACACTAAATGTGAGAAAAATAAATGGGAACAAAATGAAATAACTAAGTCATATGGGGTCTATCTAAAAACCAATAAATTGAACTATAAATACCTCATCTTTCTCTGTAGGGGCCAACAACAAAAGAGAAAAGGGGGGGGGGGAGCATTTCTCATTTTCTTTCACCAAAATTGAGTAAGTGGCTAGTTGAAGGGTTTGGGTAGGATTTATGTTAAGTGGTGAGAAAAACAACATCAATGTAAGAATATAAAAGGAGTAAATGAGAGAAATTTAGGAATCTAAAGAGAAAAGGTTGACCAAGGGGAAGAAAGAAGGAGTGTTGAAAAGTTTTGACTGGTTGAAAATCGAAGCATATTTTATCACCAGGTAAGGAGCTTTAAACTCAATTACGCAAGTTTAGATTAAGAATTGATGTCTAAATTATAAATTCTAGGTTAGGGTTCATGAGAGAATTTGAGGGAAGTGATAAATTTGCTTTGTTTGATTTAATTGAGATGGAAATGGATGAAACAACTTAGAATAATGAATAAATGAAAGAAAATTCCATATGTTGTTAGTGGCAGTAATGTCAGCCACGAAGAGGGAAAGTTGGGGAAAAAATTAAAATAATATATAAATATTGTTTGTTTATACTTATTATAGCATGTGTTGAAATGTAGAGAGTGAATTGAAAAGAAATGAAAATCTTGTATTTAGATTATAATAGAAAGATTGGTTATGCTTTGAATTGTGAACATTGGAATTTTGAGGAATTATGAAATTATTGTGTTGTGTTGAAGTATTGTTGATGAAGGAATGTTAAAGAAAATAAATATGGTTTTTTTTTAAAGAGTTTTGGTTAGTTTTGGTTATTTCAAGTAGGATGTGAGATAGATTAGTTTATTACTAGAGTGTTATGTTTAATGATGTTATAAGATAGGTGGACGAGAAATATTTGTTTTGAATGGTGAGAAAATGAATGAAAATATTTGGTTATATATCAAAATCAAAGATTGGAGAACTAGATAGTATTATCACCTAACTACCAGATGAGTTTAGGGCTAAAAATGACAAAATTTGAAATAAGTTTCTTCATAAGAAATTGTAGCTAGGGATGTTATATTTCTAAAGGGACTTACCTTGTTTAATTCGGAGTTATAAAACTTAAGATATAGATAAAAATTTGAGGGACAGTTGGACTAAGTTTTGTGGATAATTTTTATTTATTGCAATAACGAGTAGTTTTGGGTACATTAATGGTAGGAATGGGTTTTCTTTTAATAAAGTTGTAGCTTTGTATCTTAACTTTAAGAAGAAATAAACCATGCACAAAATTGTATTTTATAACTTTAGATATAGTTAAAAAATTGATCATTGTTCTTGAGTGATTAAGTTAAGTCATCTAGAAGTAGCCAACTTTAAAATTTGTTTAAAATTACTCTTGATATAAGATTTAAACGATAGAAGTTATAAGAATGAGATTTTCAATATAGGTTAAATTGTTAATGATGATTAGTTTAAAGTGATATGAAATTGTGTTAAATCATTTTAAGTCAAGGAATAAAATGATTGTATATGAAGTTAAACTTGAAAATAAATTAAGGATTGAATAACAAATGATATTGTATGTCTGATGATATAGGAGAGGTCATAGGATCAACTCAATAACAAGGGACGTTTTCGCGAGTTCAGGCACCAGATAGGTGTTTTCACCTCCACCGTGTATATTAAATTTCTTAGAGTTGTATAATTATGTTATTAGTGTAAACTATTTATTGAACATTTGCAACATGAGTATCATTAGAGAAATAATTTGTTAGTCTACTTGACTGTGTTGGGACTAATGTCATCTATGATTATATGACCGGGATATAATAACTAGAGTAGTTGACTATGATAGGGTAGTGACATCTATGTTTGGATGATCAAGATATAATAACTAAAATAGTTGACCGTGATAAGGCTAGTGACATCCATGTTTGGATGACCGAGATATAATAACTAGACTAATTAAACGTGAAAAGGGTTAGTGGTATCCATGATTAGATGACCGAGATGTAATGATCAGACTAGGCAACCATGTAGGAGCTAGTGACATCTATAATAATATTTTCGGGATAACATTATTCGATTAATTCCTAGAAGAAGTTGGTAGTTATCGGTTATTCGATTATTTAGGGAATTTGAACCTTGTGTAGGGATATAATATAAAACATGAATGGTGTGCATGACTGGGAACACAAAAATGAATTAATTTATTTTTAAGGAATGAACTAATAGGTAAACTAGTTATGCATGAGACTAGTTATTAAATATTTATATTGCATTCTAATAAAATGTGATAATTGAATATTTGACACATCTCATCTCAGGGCTGATTAGTGGATCATATCTTTTTAGTTTTTGTTTAGATTTAAATATGTAATTCATAGGGTATCAAACTAACATGTAACATAATTCTACTATTTCTTCGGATAATGTAATATATAAACTTATATCTTTATAATGCTAAATCCAACAATCTGTAATACTTTTGATTATGTTGTGAACAAATATGGATGTGTATGTTAATAATATAGACAAAATACCAAAAAGTAATCTTAGTTTAAGTTACTAATTTTTTTGTGATGAAAATTTGTATATGCTTGAAGACCTTGATTTTAATGAGATGAAATAAGGTCTAGGATGATTGGACTATGATTGTGTTAATGAATTGTGATGAAAAAGAAGTTTATTTATAACTTGGTATGGTCCAAGTATAGAGAAAACTCTATCAAAATTTCAGTAAACTTTATATATATATATATACACACACCATGGTTTGTATATTAACCTATAGATAGTCATGGGGTTTTGTATTCAGGAAATTAGGGTTGTAACACCATAAACTTGGATCAAAGGATTAAATTGAAAATTAATAAAACTTTCACAAAAAAAACAAGGAAAAAAAATAAGAAACCAAAAGAATAAGGATTAAATTAGAAAAAAATAATATATGACAAATTGAAATGTAAGGACTAAATTGAAAAAAAAATAAAAACATTTATAAAAAGGTTAATAATAAAAATTAAAAATCAAGAAAATAAAAATTGAAGTTGAAACATAAAAAACAAATAGGATTAACCTACACATTTTAGGACAATATGGAGAAAATAAGCAAAATAAAAAGAAAATGCCACCGATGACAATCTACCACACAATCACTAACACGCATTACACCATGAGAAAAAAACATAGCAGCGGGTCTAACAACAAAGTGAAAGGGCAAGTTTGATTACCGGGAGATGTTGTATATGCTGCTCAAAATACATAGCGCCTTTCACGCGCTGGCACGTGGTCATCATGAGCCAACAATGTTTTTTATTTTAATGTTAATTGATCAACCCAAAAAGATTAATTTGCCCTTAATGGTATTGAAAATAACAAAAAAAACCTCTTTGGAAGTATGAAAAAGCACCTTTAACCATGAACAACTCTTTGGAAGTGTGAGGATAAATGTATATTTTCATTGTACGTGAACAAAGGAAAAAACTAAAAAACTCTAAATGTTCAGCTTTAAAAACTTTGAATTGAAGGGTAAATAAGTTA
>Ga0325404_1007842_pt1 | contig 11084 bp, 10 predicted proteins | sample PopdelMetagenome_18_FD_205664 | JGI IMG/M metagenome (GOLD analysis project Ga0325404, IMG submission 205664) | Populus deltoides microbial communities from Bellville, Georgia, United States - Xylem-Control-R1 | ecosystem: Host-associated > Plants > Phyllosphere > Stem > Wood/Secondary xylem...
CCCGAACACCAAACCCCAAACCCCCAACCCCAAACCCCAAAACCCCAAAACCCTAAACCCTAAACCCTAAACCCTAAACCCCAAACCCCAAACCCCAAACCCCAAACCCTAAAACCCTAAAACCCTAAACCCTAAAACCCTAAAACCTAAACCCTAAACCCTAAACCCTAAAGCCTAAAGCCTAAAACCCTAAAGCCCTAAGCCCTAAGCCCTAAGCCCTAAGCCCTAAACCCCTAAACCCCTAACCCTAAGCCCTAAACCCTAAACCCTAAACCCTAAACCCTAAAACCCTAAGCCCTAAAACCCCAAGCCCTAAGCCCTAAGCCCTAAGCCCCAAGCCCCAAGCCCTGAGCCCCAAGCCCTAAGCCCCAAGCCCCAAGCCCTAAACCCCAAGCCCCAAGCCCTAAACCCCAAGCCCCAAGCCCTAAACCCTAAACCCTAAAACCCTAAACCCCAAACCCTAAAACCCTAAACCCCAAGCCCCAAGCCCCAAACCCCAAACCCCAAACCCTTTTTTAAACCCTAAACCCTTTTTTAAACCCTAAACCCTAAAACCCTAAACCCCAAACCCCAAACCCTAAAACCCTAAACCCTAAACTTGTATAAAAACAGTTGGACCCATCAATAGGGAAATTCCTTTTTATTCTTATCCTTGAAAAGGAGGAGATTATCTAATTAATAGACATTAAAAAACAATTTAACTAATCATATTAATGTTGCCCATTTCGTCAAACCATGGGGTATTATTTCTCTTTCCATAACATCTCTACTCTCCAGCTGGAAGAGTTGATTGAACACTATAAAAAACGACCTCAACGTAACACACCCCAATACTTATCACTCGGTAAAAATCAAATAAGTTGAACGCGCCATAACTTCCAATAATGAAACTTCTAACCAAAAACAATGGAGAAATAAACCAATGTGGGTGGAGTTTTTGCCGAGATCCACTGTATGTAAATAAATCTTTTTTTTCTGGCAAGGAACTACGCGTATGCATCTATATATTATTGAATGAATAATATTTGGAAAAAGAAAACAAAAATGCGATGGATGGTGTTTTTTAAAAAAAGGGTAGATTCAATCATCATATAAGATTGTCAGATAATGTTGTCCTCTCTTGTTCTTTAAAATTACCCTTTCATCTATATACGTCCCTGTTTTAGCTTTCCACAATAAAGTACATATTACATTGTGAAGAATTATATCAGTGGTTGAGCACCATTGCTTTGCTGTCATTCTCTTCTCTCCCATAGAGTTAGCCCTTCGATGACACCACTATATCAGATGGGATGGATCTGGAACTTGACTTATAAGGTGTATGGTTTGGGCTTGGGCAAGTCCTTGACTTGACCGCAAAGCAGAGCATTGTCAGGAACGTTGTACTCATCCCTGAGAGAGCGTCCAGGACAGAGCACGCTCACATACAGCTGCTGACCAAGGTATGTTCTCTCCCACATCTCAGACCTGATGTTCCACATCCCAGCATTGTCAAAAGTTAGGAGGATGGCAGCCCAGGATTTGGGGAAGACCTGGATAGTAGTCCTGCTCACTGCATCAAGAAGATTGTAGCTCTTCCTCTTCTCAGGGGTCCAAGTGCCAGGCTCAATACTGTGTATATTCGTATATAACTAGATTGATCAATAATCAAAATTTAACAAAAAAAATAACCATACCTGGTATAGAATATGGTCAGTCAAAAACAATATTAACATGCAAAATTAAGAAACCTGACTGAATATACTTACGCGACTGCAAAGAAGGAATAACCATCCAAATGGTATGATTGCATGCTTTTTTCATGGTTCTCAAAGACAATTTCAACAAAGTTACGGAAGGTTTGGTTGACGACATTGGGTTGTGTGACAACTTTAGCACTAGCAACGTTAGCTAGTGGCATGTCCGGGATGGTGTTATACTTGAACACCTTGTGTGCAATCGCATAGTACTCAGCAAGTTTGAGAGGTGTCTCTGGATTTTCATGAGAGACGCCATTGATTGCATAGCGAAGTTTGCCACCTGCTCTACTAGCCGAGTTTACGAGCTTAATGGTGCGGGTAATGTTGATGGAACCATAGTGGTAGGAGCCTTGAGGGTTAGGCCTAGCAGCACTGGCTGTAAGGTTCCAGCGGAAGGAACGGAATTGATTGAGAGACCAAGCCCATCCAACTGGTGCCTCAGGGAGCTCAGGTGATGCTGGACCCTTGCCATTGGTGTAACGGATTATGGCCTTGCTGGTTAGAACCTCCTTCATGAATCGGGTGGAAGCCACCATGTAGTAGTCTTTGGGATCTTGGTTGGCTGTCACGAGGACACTGAAGCATTGTCCAACATGGACATCGAGTGACTCGTACACGTTTTGCACCACATGGGATCCCTCCATCTCCACAAGCTTCATTGTATGGCCTTGGATCCTGAAATTGAGAGTATTCTTGAGCCCAGCATTGCAGATTCTGTACTTGTATGTCTTTCCGGGTTTCATGGTGAAGAGAGGCTCATCATTGCCGTCTCCCTTGGCGTTTTTGCCGTTGATGAGAACACCATTAGGCCTGGCAAGAGAGCGGCCGCTGTCCAAGTACTTCCTGAGGGTGGAGTGACTGCTGGTATACCAATCATTGAGAATGACGGTATAGTCATCCTCAGGATCTGCATATGGGACAGGGATGAGCAGGCGGCTGTTGACGCGAAGACCGCCAAAGCCACCAGCTGCGCGATGCATGCCTGTGGTTGGATAGTAGATGTAGCTACCAATCTGGTCCTTGACCTGGAAGTGATAGGTGTAGTTGGTTCCCGGGGGGATTGGGCAGTTGGTCCCAAGCACTCCATCTTGCCAGGAGTTCTTCCTTTGCTGGATACCGCTCCTGCATGCATGCGCACATTGTAATGTGTTTGACCAGATTAATAATTAATCAAATAATACTGGTGTTGATCATCGAATATATGCATGTGAAAACAGTCAAATTGAAGAAATTACCATGTCAGAAGGAATGGCTCCTCGAGGTTATTGAAGACATTGAGGACGATATTATTGTTGGTGGTAGAGTTAATGTTGGGACCTGGAAATTGATTGTTAACGAGAATGACTTGCTGGGGAACTCCCAAAGGAGAGCGGGTCCCATAAGTGACATTCCATGTGAAGAACAAGTAAGGGTCTTCACCCTGGACTCCGAACATTGCCCCTGCAGAGAGGCAGAGAAACACCATCAAAATAACCCTTGTCATTTCTATCGGGTTATGTAATTAACCCTTTTTGACTAATTTCCTCTGAGTTCCCTCCCTCAGATCTGAGCACACGAAATTAAATTCTTTCTGTTCCTCCCTGATATATAGATTCCCGCAAATTCCTTTGTGCTCAATCCTTGCACTTCTCCCTTCCTCACATTTCACAACATCAAAGAAAACGACCCCCGCGTCTTGTGCATTGGTGTGCTAAATTTTCCTTCCCATTGCGTACTCCTGCCTAAATCTACAAGTTTGGCTGCTTCTTTTTCTCCTCTTTTTTTTTTTTCTTTCGTTTTCTTTTATTGCCATGAAGAATAGTGTCCTACTTGATTAATTGAATTACAGGTTAATTAATTAGAACCCGGCATAAGAATTCAGGTGCGTTCGAACATTTAATAAAATTACATACCTAGTAGTTAGAACTTAGAACTACCAAATGTTTATACGCATCTCTGTTTTCTGTTTCTTCCACATATCCTCTGTTTAGATCATTCCATATTGCTCTCAATGTACTGTATAGTCCTTGGTTTTCCATCTTAAACTAGTCAAAACGACACTGTGTTCTGAGGTGGTCCTATATATTTTAACCTGTCGAATCTGACCATTTCAATGTAAGATATACTTAAAACCTCTAGATGGAAAGCATGCAAATAGCTTAAAATAGATTTGAAAAACAATTTACGGAATGTAATGCCTTAAGATTCAACTCTATAGGTGCACTTACAATGAACTCTAAAACAATTGTGGAATCAGATTTTGCAAACACACCATGCTGAAGAAATGGCGTGGCCAGTTAGCTTTAGGTGTTTCCACTAAGAAATGAGATATCAAAGTCTAGCAAGAGGCGGGGGGGGACAAGTTCAAGGTTAAAAAGAAATGCCGGTCATTAATCTACCCAATAAAAAAATGTCTCAAATATTACAAATTTGCTATTAGAATTTTTGCTTTTAAGAATAATAAGAAATTTGCTTGAATTATTTTTTAAAATGATAAAAAATTTATTAAAAGCATGGTGATTTTTTTGCAATTTTATTAAACTCGTGTAAGAAGATAAATCTTTAGATCCCTTAACTTGGATATTTGTCTAGCGCGAGTTTTCAATTAAATTATATAAGAATTAACTCGATATGAATTGGTTTATTTAATAGGTTAAAAGGAAACCTAAATAACAATTTTTTATTTTAAAAAATCAATATTGAACAATAAAATCAGTAAAAAAAACACTAAGAAAAAAAATAAAAGAAGACATCGAGCCAAATATACTTTTTAAACTCATAATCTGAGTTGTTAGATGAGAAAAATCATACATAAAAAGCTGGTGGAACTCAATTCTCAACAAATCTAATGTCAAAAAATAAATTATCACTATTATTATTATAATTATTATTATTCTCATTATCATTATTATTATCATTGCTACTACTATAACTATCATTATAGTTATCACTAAAGTTGTTAAAATCATGATTTTGACACAGCACGTAAAATGCAAAACAAACTCGGATCGTAAAAACGGATCGTAAAATCATAAGGAATTTTAAAATACATTAAAAAATCCATGCTTCAAATAAAAATCCATACATAATTCAAGCATCTTAAAATACATTAACTAATAATTAACAAACTTAAAACAAACAATATGCTGATGTGTCATGTAAATTAAAACCAGCTTCATTGCCTTCATCTTCCTCATTATTCCTCAGACATACATCAATATCATTAACATCAAGAGGATTAATTAGTGTCATTACTAGTAATAACACCAATATTGTTTGATCCACTTCCTGCTTCAAATATTTTTCTCTAATATCATGGTAGTATGGAGGCTTGAAACTTGGCCCATGCTTTGCAACCAATTCAAGTGCCTTTAGAAACTCAGGGTTTTTTACACAATTAAATGGAATTGCACTAGTGTAGAAAAAACTTGCAATTTGTCAACATGCTTCTTCTATAATATCCTTTTTTTGCACTTGATTTAAGGTTGTTTATGTACTTCCACTCCCACTAGTTGCTCTCTTTCATTTATCCTTGGAGCTAATTTCTTTTATTTCATCATCATCATCATTTCCACTATATTGATAGGCCTTTCTTTTCTTTTCAGTTGCTTCTAGATTTTTCACCAAAACACGCAAAATCATTTGCTTAATATTTTCTGGAACTTGCTGACATGACTCAACATCCTTACGAGTGCAAGTTAAATGTTGTTTGAAATGAAAAATACCTCCAATGATAATTTTTTGACGATACTTGCACTGAACTTTTCTAAAATTCTTATCAATATCTATACCATGTTGTCATCCCACATCAAGTCTATTACCAAAAGAATTTTTTCTAGATGTCATAAGTTCAACAATTCAAAAATCAACTCAAATCAGCCCTGTAATCAATCCAAACATTTTATGATTGTAATTAACTTTTTGTTATACATAACAATTCACAAAACTATAATACTTTCAATCTGCTTCGGTACATATACTATACAATTAAATTTTTTGTAAAATCATTCCATCATTCCATTAATAAAATGGCATCCTAAAATATACTTTCAATCTGCTTCAGTACATATACTGAAATGGCATCCTAAAATCATTCCATCATTTCATTAATTCATGCTTCAGACACAGAGCAATCAGGCAGACACATTCCATCATCCTGAAATGTGAATTACTGGAAAATCATCATACTAAAATCAGCTGGAAAATCATCAATTCATCATACTAAAGAAACTTAACGCACACCAGACACCACCACCACTACCATTCGTTGCAGCACCAAGGTATTCATAAATTCACATTTCAGTATAATGATTTTAATAACACCACAGAGGCACAGACACAGAGCAATCAGGACCGGCAAATTGTTATTGCAAATCACTCCATCAAGCAAAACATTATAAAGGGACAAATTGTTATTCAAAATCATTATTAGGACAGGCAAAATCAACATTCAACATATGTACAAGGGAATATTACAGTTTTACATTTTGAAGGCCTATAGGGGAATATTACATCATGGGTAATCACATGAAGGCTAAAGATACAGGAGAACAACTTATGGTGAAGAGGAAGTCGTTGATGATGAAGGATGAAGAGGAGAGCGATGTCGCCTACCGTTGTTGATGAAGAGAAAGCCGTGAGCTGTTGATGATGGGAAAGAAAGGAGATCGTTGCCGCTGTTGATGAAGATTGAAGAGGAAGTCGTGAGATGTTGATGATAGGAAAGAAAGGAGATCGTCGTTATTGTTGATGAAAAGGAAGTTGTAAGCACTGATGACTGGAGTGATCATCGCCGCTTTTGTGGTTGCCGGTTGGTTAATAGAGAAAGAGATTAGGAATTTGTTCTTAGTGAAAAGGAAGAAAGGCGATCTAGCGATGACTGGAGTGAAGATTGGAGACTTTAGAGTGACTGTGCATTTACCCAGCCAATAGGCGCCGGACAGCTGGAGCATGAAGGGAAACATTTACTTCAGTTTATGCGTTTTGGTGAAATCATGCAATCGGTCATAAACTCGTGATTTTTTAAGATTTCACCCATTTGAAATTTTTTTCAAACGATTCAGCACGTAAAGCATGTTTTGACTCGTAAAATCATATGATTTTACAAGTCAAAACTTGATTTTAATAACCTTAGTTATCACCATTAATCATTATTATCATCATCATTATTATCATGGCCATTATCACCATTATTATTATTATTATTATTATTATTATTATTATTATTATTATTATTATTGTTATTGTTATTGTTATTGTTATTGTTATTGTTAATATTATTCTTATAATTATTAATACTACTACTACTACTAATATTATCATTATTTTTATTTTTATCATTATTATCATTATTCTTATTGTTGTTATAACCACCTATTATTACTACTATTATTACCATTATTATTATTGTTAATAATATTATTACCAGTTATTATTGTTATAATTACTACTACTACTACTACTACTACTATTATCATTATCATTATCATAAATCTTATATATTAGAATTATTAATATCCATTATCATCACTATTAACATTACTACTATAACTATTATTATAATAATTATTATTATTACCAATTATTATTGTTATCATAAATCTTATATATTAGAATTATTACTATCCATTATCATCACTATTAACATTACTACTATAACTATTATTATAATAATTATTATTATTACCAATTATTATTGTTATAATTACTATTATTATTGTGATGATAATAATTTATTAAGATAGTAATAGAGGAGATGATAGTAATAATAATAATAATAATAATAATAATAATAATAATAATAATAATAATAATAGTGGTGATAGTGATGGTTTATTATGATGGTTGTAGTGATTATGATATAAATAATTATGGTGATAATAATAATATTTGTGATAATAATATTAATAATTATTATAATTATAATAATAATGATATTAGTGGTAAATGTAATAATAATAATAATAATATTATTATTATTATTATTATTATTAAAATAAAATAAAAAAATTATTTGAATGATAAAATTAAAAACAATAAAAACTTTAATAAAAGGGCAAGGAAAAAAAAAGAATGAGGAAGAAATCACAAGAAATAAATAACATCTATAAGCCATCTAAAAAAATCAAAAGAATGGAAACCAAATTCAAGAGATGAAAAACTCAATGGGGTTAAAATTGAAAAAAAAATTAAATTAACATGATTTTCCAAATAAAACAATTAAAACAGGGACTGAATCTGAAAAGAAAAGAAGTTCAAGGGCTAGGGTGTTTTTTTTATGGGCAACGCAAAAATCAAGGCACATAAGAGAGAAATGAGGGGGGGATTTCGAATTGACACCAAACTAGACATCATCATCATACATGTGTTGCTTGAGAAGGAAGAGAACGCCAAAACGCATCTAATGATGTGAAGAAACATTTTTTTCAACCACCACATTCAGCAGCACGCACCGCTTGAAGGTGACAGAGTGGTTGATGCATCGATGCGTGTTGTGCATGCATCAACAATTTTTTATTTTTTTATGTGTCAAAAGACAACATCACCCTTAGGACCAAACAAATATTGCTAAAAAACCACCATGAAATGAAAAACTCGCTCCTGTAAGATGTCTTGAAAACTTTCCTTTCAAGGGTGATAAAGTTATTACATTGTTTTAAAAATAAAAAAAATAAAAAACCAACAAAGCCCTTAGCCATATTTAAGTTAAAAATTGCTTTTAAGGGTACTAAAATAAATTCATTGTACAAAAACTTTATGAAATGATAGAGATGCCCCTCAATAATTGAAGAATGATGACAAGAACCCTATGAGAATATCAATCTACTCCTATAAGCTAGTTAGAATGGTTTTTGTCTTAGGGGCAAGAACATAATTACACTATTGTAATCTGTAGTAAATCACACCTAATGTACAGTAATTCTCCTACGTGGTTTAGCTTTTCTTTTAATTATTCACAAAATCACCATTCTTTTCCTTTCTTTCCTCTTTTTTTTGGTTGAAAAATAACAAGAAGCCTCCATCACAAAACTCAATCATAGCCAAAATCATTCATTGCTTCTTTCTTTGCTAAAGTGGATAAAGAAATACAGAGTTCTCCATTAGTTTTTACCTTATTTCTATCCCAAAAAAAAAGACAATTAAACATAGGACTAGAATTTTCTTTTAATAAAATAAAGTCCATTGTAACGAACAACAATATATACTTTAATATTTCCTTTTTTGACTAAAACATATTGGAATTTGAGTTTTAGTATCAACACATTTTATTGAAGAGATAAGTGGACAATATGGCGTTTGATTACATTGAGTTCTTATCCATCTTCATCTAAGAAAACTAATTGCTAGTCTCTAGCTTGTAGCTAAGATTCTCTTATCGCTTGTTGAGATTTTTTTTGGATAATTTAATTATGAGATTAATTATACCAAATTAAAAATCCTAGAAATTTAAGGAATTTAAAATTATTTTAGTGTGTTGAAATGATTTTGGTTAAAGAAAGAAGAATAATCATTGTGTTTATAAAAATTATGCTAAAATAGAAGGGGGTGTTGAACAGTGTTAAACATGTTCACACACTCATAATGTACTATAGACTAGAGCAGTGTGTTTTTTTTTTTGTTTTTTTAAATTTCAGTCTCTTAACTTTTGTTTTCTTTAATTGAATCTTTTAATTGCAAAATTAATAGCCAACTATTTTGTATTTGTTGGCTAGGAATAAAATTGAAAGAAGCAGGACCAACATAGAAAAGTCATCAAAAATAGGTGGCGTGTTTAAAGTTGGCGTGAAAAGTACAACTTAGTCCTTCAATTTTAAAAATTTGAATTGTTTGGTCCCTTATGTTTTTCTAAACTCAATTTTGGTATAAGAATTTATTTTTATTATTTTCAAGTCTCTGGTTTATGAAGGAGAGAGAAAGTTTCTTCGATTTCGTATATTTTGACCATCAAATTGGTTTATCTTAGTGCCCACGAGTTCCATTTGAAAAGAGTAACTCAATGATGATTATTTAAAATCTCAATATTACCTAAAAACTTAGATCGAAGTTTGGAAAGAAAATTTTAAGCCATTTTGATTTTGTATTTTATGATTGTTTTGGGGTTTCTTCGGTTGATAAATTGGTTTATAGGTGTTTTGAGGGTGTTTGTGAGATTTATTTTTATTTTTTTTGTTAAAATAGGTTATAAAATGGGTTTTTAGAGAGAAAATGGATATGCCCTAATTTTTCATCCACCATTGTGGTGGTCAAAATATGAATAGATAGACGACACGTTGACTGTTTCAGTAGGTTATGTGTCATCTAACTATTTTTTTTTTTTAAAGGTGAACGACAAGTTGTCCACCTTTTAAAAAGAAAAATAAATATAAGTCTCAAGTGCTCAGGCCTAGGCCACTAGACCCACGTGACTAGGTTCCTTTTTAGGGTTTTTTTTTTTTTTTTTTGCAATTCTTGGCATGGATCAAAGTTTTGATGGGTAACACTCAAGGCCTTTTCTTTGTTGTTTTTAATTCATTTTCCCCTAATGTTTTTTTAAATGCAATTTAACCCTTTGTTGTCATTAATTGTTTTTATTTAACTTAAAATTAAAAATGTTATTTCATCTGTTTTTTATCATTTATCTTAAAAAAACAATTATGCCTAATTAAGATCATGTTCATGACTCGGGTTGTAAATTTTATCCGTTAAATTAAGTTGATTGGAGTTGATATAATATGATATATTTTTTAAATTTCATCTTCAAGTTTTTTATGACTCTTCAATTTACTTCCAGATTTAATCTAATCTGTTATCAATTAAGACTCAATCAAGGTTTAGTCAGAAAGAGAATAAGGGAAAGGAAAAAAAAAGACATATTATACAATCGAGTTGACTCATTATAATCATGTCTATTTTTTAAATTATGTATTTCATATTTTAACTCGGGTTAAGATATGTTAAGATGACAACTATATGAAATTTTTTTTATAAACCATATTGTTATTTAAACAGGTCAACTAATTTGCTCTTAGAACGTTAGGTTGAATAAGTCACACCGATTTATTTTTTATTTATCAACAATTATAGTGGTGGATTATTTTTTTATATACTAGACGAGTTTTTAACCCTCATTTCAATTATTTTATCACATATATACAAAAATAATAATGTTCATATTTTTTTTATGAAATTATTAACAGGGTGTTAGCTACACTAGTGTTGATAAATACTATCATTTCTTTAGCTTTACTTATGTCAATAGCATATTTTTATGCAGAGCTTAGCAAAAAGAGATTAGGTTATTTTGATAAATATATACAATCAATTTCAATCCTTTTACCCATTGATATTTTAGAATCGCGAGCTCAAATGCTAATAGTAATTAAACAT
>Ga0325404_1007845_pt1 | contig 11082 bp, 4 predicted proteins | sample PopdelMetagenome_18_FD_205664 | JGI IMG/M metagenome (GOLD analysis project Ga0325404, IMG submission 205664) | Populus deltoides microbial communities from Bellville, Georgia, United States - Xylem-Control-R1 | ecosystem: Host-associated > Plants > Phyllosphere > Stem > Wood/Secondary xylem...
CTTGTTAGACCTTGTTGAGCCCCTGATACAAATCGCTGATTCGATGGGTACACATCATGTAGGGCTTTTTTAATACCTTTTCCCCCTAAATTAAAAAAAAAACTAATTTAGCCTTTTTTATCATTGATTTTTTTAATTTAACTTTAAATAAATAAATCAATAAATAAAACAATTTCATTGTTTTTTATCGCTTAGCTTAAAACAATCATGTCTGATTGGGATCATATTATGACCTGGGTTCTAAATTTTATTTGTTGATTAAAGTTGACTGTGATCAATATAGTATCAAACATTTTTAAAGTTTTAACTTCAATTCTTTTATAGCTCTTTTATTTTCTTCTATACTTAATCCGATTTATGGTCAATTAAGACCCAATGAAGGTCCAACTAGGAAGGGAACGAGGGAAGGAAAAAGAAAGATAAATTATCGAATCGGGTTAAGTTATTATGGTTGTTTAATCCTCTTTGTTTTCACATTTAAGCTAGAGTTAGATAAAACCATAATGACATATGTTTTTTGTTTTTTACAAAATCACCATTTGAGTTAGGCAACCAGTTTATTGTTTCCTCGCTTGGTTGAACAAGTCACTCAAACCTTTTCTTTTTCATTTATTAACATTTATGGTGGTCAATTAATTTATCCGGATACACTAGTATAATTTTTAATCATCGTTTCAAATTTTTCATTGCATAAAGGCAAAAATAACACTATTTATATTTTTAATGCAATTATATGTTTTTAATGCGACTCGCAGCGAAGCGCGGGCTCAAAGCCTAGTAATATACTAAAACCCCTTGGTATTTCATTGTAGTAGTGAATAATAAAATTGTAAGGCAGTGTACACTTTAGTCCTCAAAAATAAAAAAACAATTTGAGAACTGTTTTTGATTTTTTAGTGTTCAACTTTTTTTTTTCAATTTCATCCCCCAATATTAAGTTTACTGGGTATTAGACTTCATAATTTATCTCAATTTATTTTCCATGTAGTTATCCTAGTCTCCTCAAATGGGTTTGATAAGTTGAGCCTAGTTAATTCGGTCATTTTTTTGTTCTTTTTTTATTTTATTTTATTTTTAATTTAATCATTCAATATTAGATTGAATGAGAATTGAGCTTCATAACTTATTTTTTATTTGTTTTCTATAGGGTTATCACAATCTTATAACCCGAGTTGCAGGTTAAGCCAGTTGACTTGAGTTTTTTTCTCTTTTTTTAGTTGATTTATTTTTCAATCGTATCCTTCAATATTAGGTTGACTGAGAATTAAGCTTTGTAATTTGTTTCAGTTTGTGTTCTATGAGGTATTCTTGGTCTCATCATCCGAGTCACGAGTTTGTTTTGTTGACATGGGTGATTTATTATGTCTTATTTTTCATTTTTATAATCTAATCATTCAACACTCAGTTGATTATGATTTAAGCTTCATAATTTATTTTGATGTGCTTTTTATAGGGTTATCAAAGTCTCATGACTCAAGTTTGAAAGGTTAACCTGGGTTGACTCTGCTTATATTTTTTAATTGAATTTAATTTTTAATTTCATTCTTTAACATTGGGTTGATTGAGAATTGAGTTTAATATTTTTTAATTTGCTTTTTATAGGGTTATTAGAGTTTTATGACCTGAATAACAGATTTGACAAATTAACCTGAGTTGATCTAATATGTTATCATTTTTATATTTAAAAAAAGTTATCACTTTGATTTTTTTTAGTTAAACCATATTTTTCTCGGTCATCCAAGTTGTCTATGAACCTGCTAGGTCGACTAAGTCATATCAAGTCAATCCCCATATAATTTTAATTTTTTATATTAAAAAACACCTTAACAACATCTAGATATTTTTTTATGTCAAATTTTTTTAAAAAAATTTGACCTATAGTTTAGACAAGAAACTTATGTAGGAATATACTAAAACCCCTTGGAATTTCAATGTAGCAGTGTTCAATTTATTTTTTCAATTCCATCCTCTAATATTAGGTTTAGTGGGTATTATACTTCGTAATTTGTTTTAATTTGCTTTCTATGTAGTTATTCTGGTTTCCTCACCGGGGTTTGCCATGTTAAGCCAGGTCAACTTGGGTCATTGTTTTTATCTTTTTTTATTTGATTTTATTTCTAATTTAATCATTCAACATTGGGTTGAATGAGGATTCAGCTTCATTATTTATTTTTTTATTTGCTTTTTATGAGATTATCACAATCTTATAACCTAGTTTACGAGTTAAGTCGGTTAACATGGATTTTTTTCTTTTTTTCTTGATTTGTTTTTCAATATCATCCTTTGATTTTAGGCTGACTAAGAATAAGGCTTAATAATTGTTTTTAGTTTGCATTGTATGAGGTTTTTCTGGTCTCATCACCCGGGCCACGAGTTTGTTTTGTTGACTTGGGTGGTGTTTTTTTTGTCTTTTTTTCATTTTTTGTAATTTCATCCTTCAACATGGAGTTGATTGTGAATTAAGGTTAGTAATTTATTTCAATGTGTTTTTTTATGAGGTTATCATGGTGTTATGATTCAGGTTTGAAAGGTTAACTTGGGTCGACTTGACTTATTTTTTTAATTGAATTTAGTTTTCAATTTTATTCTTTATCATTGGGTTGATTGAAAATTGAGTTTAATAATTTTTTTAATTTGTTTTTCAACTTTAAGCTTAGCTCAATGCTAGCCAGATTGGCCACTTGGATTGCTGCCCAACCAAACAATGACGAACTTGTTAGGAAATTTGTTAGGCCCAATAACCTAACCAAACAAAACTCTTATGCCAAACACCCAACTAGGTAGAAAAAGAAAAGGAAAGGAGAAAAGGTTATCATGCTAAATAATATTTATGCTCGTACTATCACAACATTTTTAGTTTTTATAGTGCTGCCTGACACAACTAAATTACCTATTTTAGAAGTTATAAGTGTGAAGCTTATGAAATACATTGTTTCATAAGTTATAACATATACAACTTGTATTATTAGTTAGCAATGTAGTCATAAAAGATATCCATGTGGGTTGTACATTATCGTCCAATTAAACAATTCATTTTATTGATGAGTTATGTAGATGGTCAATAAAGATATTGTTCTCCAAGATTTCTCCTACAAGTAGATTTCACAATAGGCCTGCAACCTTATTCATTTATAAGTAAATCCATGTGATCAAAATAATAAAAGATTGTACAAATAATTAAAGGTTATAAATGTTGGGTTTCCCAAAATATATATACGCAACATGAATGGTAAATTTACTATTTTTCAAGAGTTATAAGGATATTGTTATACAAATCTAAAATTGTTTAGAATTTATCGAAGATTACCTGAAGATAAATTTTTTTTTAGGATTTTAATAATTGTTTCAAAGTTGGATTGTTGTAAACAACAAGTCATTCAAATGTCCGACCTTTAACGGTAATTCACACAAATCACTAGCGAGAAATCTTCTAAACCCTTTTAGGATAGAGGGATTGTTATGCTTTTGAGTGCTAACTCTTTTCTTTTGTGTTTTTTAAGTTTTCTATAACTTTTTAGTTTTCTTCTCTCTATAGAAAATAAAAGGCATAACATTTTATTTATAAGAAAACCGAAAAACTGTATAAATAGAAAAATATCAATTTGCCCCTTGAATAATATCACATATATTATTTTAGAAAATTATTCAATCAAGTCGCTACTTGATTTTTTTTCTCGGTTTAGAATTGTAATCGCCTATATTAACTTTATTTTAGCCCTCAATTTCTAAAACTTATTTATAATCAAGTCACCCTTGATTAATCATCCTAGTTTAATTTCTAACCAATGGTTCTTATATGTGTGACCCATTAAGTTCCCTAATAAACTAACTCAATATAAACCATAATCCTAAATAAAATAAGATTAAATAAATTAATAAATTATCATTTCAACAATTGATAAATTTATATTTGCAGATCAAGTAGAATGTCTAGCAACGTGTCATGATCCCCAAATATTAGAAAAGTCATATGTGCTTTGAGTTAACCTTTCAATGACCAATTTCTCAATGTAATTATTATTTCTTTATTAATAATGTTCTAATTTAAATATTATAGCATGGTGTATATCTATTATGTCAAATCATGTCTGTTCTCAACACCATAGTCATTGATTTTTTAAATAAGATTTAAAACTCTTTTCAAATCTTATTTCACCTTACGTAAGAATTTGCAATCAATATTTTTAAGGATTTATGAAACATTTTCTCTAATTCACTTAGGATGATGAATTCTTTCTTGATTACTAAAATACCTTCATATAGTACCAAATATCTATTTTCTTGTTTGTTACCTTTGATTATGACAACTTGTAGCAGAATCAAAACATAACATTCTCTATATAAAATAATTCAGTGATGTCAAATTTAAGGATTACTTACATAATTATCATATGAGTCTTTCCATAGATATAATTGATCTCCCCATAAAGATTTTTTGTGTAGGTCAATTCAATTTACATGTAATCTAATAAGCACCTACATATTAGTTCTAGGTATCCCTCGTACATCATTTTAGGAGAACAACTGCTTCCTTTCATAAAAAAAAAGAATATAATATGTACTAGTCGCAATGACTTTAATTAATGTTCAATCTTAATAGAGCATTGACAAGAAATATTTAGGAACAATGTTTTTATACAATAGGTGTAAACCTTGAGATAAATTAAAAATAATATAATATAATTTAAGGAATAATAATAGGAAATAGGAAAAATGAAGAGGAAAAAAAGGAAAGTTAAAAAGAGAAAAGGAGAAAGGTATATGACCGAATATGTAAATTGTTCTAGGACCATAAATGGTCTAGCCACTTTGAGAAATGGCTAAACTGATTTAATAAAATAGTCAAACTATTTTTCAAAACAGCTAGACCGTTTTGGCTATTGGATTTCTTAAAGCCAATGTGTACAATCAAGAGAAAAAAAGGTATTTTCATTTTTTCTTCTTTACTTTCAACTTGAAGGGCTAAAAAAATAATGTTTAAGAGTAACGAAAGAGTGTTGTGAGAGAGAAGAACACATCCACACTAGAAATTAAGAAAGATCAAAGAGAGAGAAGATTGTCTTATAGAGAAAAAGTAAAGAAAAAAGAGGAAAAGGGAGGAGGCTTGGGAATATTTTAGCCGGTTGGTGTTTGAAACTCAAATTGTAACTAGGTAAGGTGTCTAGAACCCATTTATGTCAATTTAAACAAGAACTAGATTTTTATCAAAATAATAGCAAGAATTGATTGGGGTTCTAATATAAAATTTAGGGAAAAATTAAATTTCCTTGAAATTAAACTCCTAGGATCATTATGGATTGATGAATGAGTGAGTTTATGAAGGAATAATGAAGAAATTTTGGTGGGCTAGGGAATCCCTAGATGGTCGACCATTAATAGAGTTATTCGATAATGATGTATTCATGATATCTCTTATAGATTGTGTTATTGATAATGTGAATAATAATTATAGATGTTTGACATTATTTTTAGATAATGACAATGAATTTTTAATGACTTGAGAATTTAATTCAATTGGAGAAAATTGTTGGATGAAAGATAAGATTTGATTATGTTATATGCATGACATACTTGAATAAAAATGTGTTCGGAAATTAAAATAGAACATTGAAAATGGATGTTATAAAATGTGTTATACAGGAAAAGTTATTATATTAGAACGTGCATTTTCAATTTACTAATAATGGTGTTAATTAATAGGTAAATTGATTCGAATGGGATACTTTGAAAGCTAGACCACTCGCTCGAGCTAGAACAGGGACTTCGAACATAACAAGTAAATACCTAAAACCTATAAAATTATTAAATTAGGGCATTGTTAACATTATTAGAATTTATTTTTTTGTCTTCAATATTGTTGTGTAAAGTAAATAAACAAATGAATAATGGAAGAAAAGAAAGGACATGGGTGAAAAACTTGATTAATTACTCCTAAAGGGAGGCTAATTAAGTCAATGGACTCTTGACATTGGTATTAACTAAGGACAAATTAAAGTATTAAAAAGAATTTGATTCGCTATTTCGGGTTTGTATAGCTAATAATATCAATTGGTTGCATTGATATCATTATTAACATGAAGTTTGATTAGCTATTTCGAGTTTGAGATAGCTAATAATATCAATGTGTTGCATGATATTATCATTAACATGATGTTTGATTAATTGTTACTGAATGGAGGCTAATGATGTCAAGGGGTTTCTTAACATTAGCATTCTTAAATGACGAATCAAGGTACATGTAAGAGTTTGATTAGTTACTCTGAAATTGGCTAATTAATGATATTGATGAATCACATTGATAACAATATTATTTTTAACCTTGATCAGTCAATACTGGGTAAGGGAGACTCATGATATTAATATATTTATTAGCATCGACATAACCCTGAGGAATGAGAGAATGGAAAGGAACTTGATTTACTATTTCCAAGAAGTTAAGGAAGCTAATATTATTAGAGGATACCTTGATATTGGTGGATTTCTAAGACTTGGAGTAAATTTCTAATGAATGATAACAAATTGATACTAATGACTTAGTATTAGCACATTCTTGATAAAACTTTCTGCAAAGAAGGAAAATGTTACCCATTAATGATTGATAATAAAGTTACAAATATTATTTTAATTCTAGAAGATCAAGGATGATATGGGAAGTTAGGGAGAAATGCATAAAATAAAAAAATCATTATTATATACTAATGTTTTAGTATTGTGTTGAAATCACAAGAATGAATATAGCAATATTGTTTGTGTATTTATGATTGTTATAGTTGCTTCATTATTGTAATGTTTATGTTGCACTTTTCAAGGTCAACTCATTGTATTCCCATCTTATTATGCTTTTGTTATCATAGACTAGAAGTAATATGTATCGTTTTAGGACCAATTGTAATGTATTTAATGATGTAATAACTATGTTAAACCTCTACTTCTGATGCATGAATATAGACAAATTCTATTATTAAGATGTTTTCATGAATTTTATGTGTATGTTTTGATTTCTATTTTCCTTTAAGATGCATAATTATTTGCGAGTATATTCTTATGGATTTAAGTGAAATAATGAGTAGAATTGATGTGGTTGAGATCCAATATGATTGGATCATGGATGGAAAATGTGAATTAGAAGTGTAAAAGGTAATTGTTGATATCATAGGGCCTTCTATTATAGGGAAAACTGCTAAAATTGTAGTAGATTATAAAAAAAGATTATGTATTTTAATAAGCTTGATTGTGAGTTTCTTTGTCTTGATTATTTTGGATTGTTACAATAGAAATCTCATAGTTACGGTAACTTTATAATTTCTTTTGCAAAATATTTTTTTCTCATAGATATTATCCTCACACTAGATTCATTAATCAAATATTTAATGAATATTAAAGTTAAATAAAGCTTTTATTAAAAATTGAATATGTTTACATGAACAAAGTTAATGTCACGTATAACCATCTGATTGGTTTTAAAGCATATACACCAACAGTCTTCCACTTACACTAAAGTCAATCACTCATGTATCAAATAACATACCACTCCACTTTATTATAATGCTTTTGTTGGGACAATAGTTTAGTAAGAGAATTTACAAGATTCTCATGTTTTCTTTATATTACTCTTTAATAAAATGAAATTATTTAAGTATATTTTTGGATAATTGATGAATCCTTGGTTCCTTTGCTTATGCAATGACTCCATGATTATCACGGTACAAAACTACTGGATCAACAATGCTAGGAACCACACCTTATTTAGTGATGAATTTCTTGATCTAAACAACTTTTTTTGTCCCCTCAAACACAAATGTGTACTCAGTTTTAATTATAAAATCTACTGTGGTTTCTTATTTGGAACTCTTTCAACATTAAACATTATTATTTAGAGCAAAATATAATCAAACTATAATTTTTATTTTTAAATATTTGATTGAAAACTAGCATTCAAATAATCATAAACTATTAGTTCATCTTCTTTATAGATAAAAAAGACATTTATAATTCTTATCAAATACTTTAAATATTATTAATTATTTTTTATTGATCTTCATCTCGAGGAGAATGATACCTAATCTTTAGACTCAAAGTCTAAAATACACGCGGTCTTGTACTCAATATAACATATATTATGCATTATATATCACCATTTTCATCCTAACTTTCTCAATTTATATTTTATAGCGTGTATTTTCAAGACGCATCCTAGAAATAAGTTTGTGGTTTTTAAACTCGAGCTTGGAAAAAAAAAAAAAAAACATGTATAGGTCAACCGACCTCTAGACAGAATACACTTTTGTATCCACCGCCGGCCACCGGTCGAAGTGGAGGCATCTTTTGTTCGCAAGAAAACAAAAATCAAGCATGGGATCTAAGGCAAGCCTGCAAGAAAGGCCCAAGAGCCAACTGCTTCAACATTCTTAAGTTCGTACATGCCGTCGTGGGGCAAAACGTTATTGCATGGCCCAAAACTTGTAAGCGGCTACACATGGCGTAATTGATTAATTTATTTTGATGGATTTCGACAGGGTAAAGCTATAAATATTTATTTTCGAGAAAGGAAATATAACTTCATTAATTCCAAATATATCATTAATTGTGGGGAGAAAATTTATGATATCCAAGAAATAAATATAGTAATATTATATTAGTTATTTTTTAGATACAGATATAAAAATTAAAAAATATATCACATAGTTATGTTGGCTTTTTTCTCCTTTTTTTTTTAAGGAAAAAAAAAACCATAAACACATCAATTTCAGTACTGACGCATTAAAGTTTCAAACTTATCAATCCTTTTCCTTTTCTGTTTCTTTTTTCTTTATAACACATCAATGTCAGGACTGATGCATGAAAAAAATTCTCATATTTTTTGCTTAAAATCCAAATTCCCGATATAATAAAATCCAATTATAGTTGTAACTAAGCCTATAAGCTTGATCATGGATGCCTCAATTTGATTTATTTATTTCTTTACAAAATTCAATTATAGTCTGATCTTGGAGGGCGACCCTACGCTGTAGGGCCGGCTTTGCTTTATATATAGAATAATATTTATATCCTAGAAAATTCGTGACTTAGATCATAATCTTGTATGAATTAAATAAGTTGGTTTTTATTTTAATTAAATAAAAAAATAAAAAATTATAAAAAATAAAATTATTTTGATGTGCTGATGTCAAAAATAATTTTTAAAAAATAAAAAAAATCATTGGAATGTATTTCGGCACAAAAAATTATTTGAAAAGCAACCACAACCACACTGCCAAGCTAGTTCTAAGTCAAATAAAAAATTGGTCTCCTTGTAGTAAAAAAATATGGGTGGAAATAGTACTTCACCAAAAAATTTGAACTCACCACTTATATTACTTGTGTATTGCTTTTCAGTTACATGACTTGCAATTCAACCCTCGCTCAGAAAAAAAAATAAAACTAGATTCTAAATAGGGCTTAATTGTATAAAAAAAATGTTTGAGGATCAGATGAAAAATTATCAAAAATTCCACTTTTATAATCCATAATAAAAGGGTGAAGAATGATATGGCTATGGTAAAAACACCATGCCATATAGCTTTACAAATAATAATAATAATAATAATAATAATAATAATAGATAACATAATATAGTGTATCCATATTGTCAGCCTTTGTCATTGAGTATTTATATTACAAACATGGAGCTCGGGATGGGACAGACCCCTCTACTTATGATCCATTCCGCATAACGTGGCATCTTCATCTAACTGTATCATCGTATATCATGCTTTTGTAATTAAGTTTGTTCCATTATTGGTTGTTGATGTGTCCCCGTCAATATTGTCAATTCTGTTTTATTTAGTATTTGATTTTTTTCAATCGGAACACATTATAGTTTCGGTTCGATTTAAGTTTTTTAAATTGATTTGGTTATTTTTTTGTTTATAAAAACTAAATGAAACCGAAAATGATCACCCCTACCCAATAGACTTGACAGGTCCAAAACTAATTTGGACAACTAGTAAAAATATTGGATCGACACAAATTAACCTGGGTTAACCTTTCAAATCTATGACCCGAGTCATGAGACCATGATAACTACAAATAATACAAATCAAAGCAAATTATGAAGCTCAATTACCGATAAACCCAATGTTAAATGATAAAATTGAAAAAAAAAATTGAATCTAAAAAAAACACAGGAAAATGACCTTTCTAAACGAAATTATGAAAATATCATTGGCAGCTTCGCAAGGCCTTTTTAAATTCTAAATACCCTAAAATTTTAATTTGAGATATAACAATATATAAGGAGACTCCTCGTAAAATTTTAGTCTGATCTAACAATCAGATTCAGAGATATAATTGATACCGTAAAAATAAATATTGTTTTAAAAAACCAAAATAAAAAAAAAATATTTAGCAAAAAAAAAAGATCAGAACGAAATAGAACATTCTAACCAAAATTCAGACGGAATTAATTTTTGAAATGAGACGAGATTCTAAGTGAGATAAAATATATTCTAATTTGTTATATTTTTTGAATTGAAACGAGATATACCAGCTACTTCAAATAAAACAGAACAAAATTAACAATGTTTTTACTTTATAATTTATCACATTTCTTTAAAAATTATCGACACAGAATTGTGTTAAACAAATTTTTTTTTTTTTTTGTTATGAATTGCTTCAAAAGGTTTCTATACCGAACATCGCTTCATTATTGATGTATTTGTTTTATTATTAATAACATGACTTGAATAGCAAGTTCAAATAAAAAAAATAAAAAATGTTTTAATAATTTATATGCTGTTGTATGCAAAAATAAAGGAACAATCAATTTTAAGAAATTGTATAAAAACCTCACAAAAAATAGATATTTTATTCGAGGAACTTTTTAAAGAAGTATTATGCATATTACTTTTATATATAAATATTTATAAAGTAACTACTAACATTACCATTAAAAACCTATAATCTTAATTGAAAAGTATGATATTATTATATGATTTTTAAAATATAACTGTAATTATTTTTTAAAAAGATTTTATTTATAATATTCAATTTTTTGAAGAAAAAAAAAAGGGTAGACCAACCAAGTGTGCATGAGCTTTAAAG
>Ga0325404_1007846_pt1 | contig 11082 bp, 10 predicted proteins | sample PopdelMetagenome_18_FD_205664 | JGI IMG/M metagenome (GOLD analysis project Ga0325404, IMG submission 205664) | Populus deltoides microbial communities from Bellville, Georgia, United States - Xylem-Control-R1 | ecosystem: Host-associated > Plants > Phyllosphere > Stem > Wood/Secondary xylem...
TTTTTTTTTTCCAGCGTCGACTAGTGTCATGCATCAAGCAGATCTCATTATTAAAAGTTGTCAAGTCCAATACCTTTTAGGTTCTCCTCCGGTAAATTACTAGATCAGCTTCTATCAAAACATCAATAAATTAAAAAAAAAGGGGGGGGGGGGGGGGGTGGGTTAAAAAATAGCATCTTCTCTTATCAGAAGCAAACTACACCAGGGAAAAGCGGATGATCAACAGCAGTAAACTTTGACAACCCCAGCTAGTCACCCCAGATTTTCCCAAAAAGGGAAATGGTAAGAAATGAAGATGAGACTTTCTTATTAAAGGCATCAAATTCAGGTTATATAAGCAGCAATTAAGGCAAAACAAGAAACCTAAAATCCAAATTACTTGGAAGCCAAGTTGGGATCAACCCCATATATGAATCTTTGTTTCTACACTGTTTAGTTTAAGTAAAGCGAGAAAAAAAGACACTTGAAACTTTGCAATTATTTAATGAAACAACAGTAAGCTAAAGCTTTTCAACATTATGGACCACAATTAGACACAAAGATCAAACTTTTCCACATATTCAGCTAAAACAATGACAAAAAAAAAAAAGGGCACTCATTTCTAACCTGCTACATTGCTGGCAAAACCTCTGCCTAATTCCAGCTACAAGCACAACCTGAGCCTTAGCATGATGTCCACAAACCTTATGCCTCCTATGATACTGCTTTGCATCAGTCAGATTAGCTGTACACTTCTCTACTTGACAACACCTCATCCCTCCTCCACCGCCACTTGACACCCTCCTTCCTCCACCACCACCAGCAGCAGCAGCAGCAGTAACTACCACTTTCTTTTTCTTGTTACTCTCGAAAAATTCATCTTCCATAAACCCCATCTGGTTTTGCTCATACCCTTCATCATCTGAAGAGTCATCAGCACTATCCTTCTTCATTACTTCCCTCCCCATCACCATCCTAATTTGCTTCCCCTTACCATCCATTTCTTTTTGGAAGAAAAAAAATTAAAGAAAAAAGAAAACTTGGGTTCAAAAAGTGAGGTTCCAAAGGGTCAAAAGAATGACAAAAAAGAAAGGAAAGATATATGCTTGAGGTGGGAATTAGAGTAGTAAGTAAAGGATAAAAGGTGAAAAAGAGTCAGGACCACAACCACAAGCTCCATTTTTATTGTTTCTTTTCCTGTTTTTTTCTGCCCTTTTCCCTATCCAAGCCTGGTTTTGTTTTTTTGTACATTGGAAAGGCTATGAGGTAAGGAATGTCAAGTAGTACAATAATAACACTGCCATACAAACAAGCAACCCAAAGAGAAGGAAAGAATAAACAATTCATCTATTTGGAGAAAGGGGGAGGGGGGAGATGGGAGTAACATTGCATCATCCTTCAAATTTTTCATTTTGGCTATATTAACCCCTAATCACAATTTTGGGCAATATCAATAATCCGAAAGGCTAGGAGATTTCATCCGAGAATTGTTAAAGGTTGACACTTTTTGGAATTTAATACAGCTAAATGGCTACCATGTGTTGTCTCAAGTGTTCAGGGGGTTCTATGCGAGGATTGTGACAAAAAATTACAAGTAAGAGGTTTAAGATGCTTGAAATGGTGATTGAGAGGCTAAAATGACTAGCCTTCTAAACTTTGAGGACCATATGGAGGGGAGCTAAGTTTACCTGGTGCAAGTACTTACTGGTGGTGGTCTTGCTTGTGCTCGTGAGGGGGTGGCCCTACAAGGGTTGCAGACAGTGTGACCAAAGAATTGAAGAGTGAGTACTGTTGCTAAGCTGTGTGTGTGATGTGTTAGGTTTTGTGTACATCTTGCTTTTTGAATGGGACAACTATGAACTGCTTTGACAGGGATCTACTACACCTAGTATACCTTCTCCACATTGGTATCAGCGCGTAACACCTTGCCATTTGGAAAAACTAAGGGGTCTCGGTTTTTATGAATTATTTGATTGGTGGATGTGACCTTCAAGGATGTGCCATTGGTATGGTGAATATGAGGCATGAATTTTCATGAAGAGTGAGAGTAATTTGGTAGGTGAGAGGTGTTTATAGCTTGGAGAGGTGGTGAGATGTGATTGGTTAGGTGTGGGAGTGGTGTGGCTTTAGGTTTGATTGTTATTGGGAGAGGCCAATGAGGGATCGAGACATGGTAGGGTTTCATGTGGATGATGATGATGAGTAGTTAGCTTGGAGAATTTGGTGTTGTCTCCTATCAATAAGTATGGTACTATCTCTGTTTACAGTGGTGGGGACTATAGATTCTTTCCCCTTAAAAAATCCTGAACTCATTGGGCCTTGTTGACATTAATGGTGGAAAAAACAAAACCAGCTCTCCAAGTTGCACACAGCCATGAACCCAAAGCTAACCAAATTTCTATCCTTTTCGATCCTCGCCCATCTATTATACTTCAAAGTTAAAGTGTTCTTTCTTTTTATTCAATTACAGATGATAATGTTTTATATTTTTATCTTATTCATACAATCTCGGAGCTGGAAGTTTAAAAGGCTTTTTAACTGATGGATTCCATGGAACGAGGCTGCGAGGACTTTATCCAAAGGGCAGACAACTCCATTGGAGAATAACCAATCACAATGAGAGCATGACCTTCACTTTTACATGGTAAGAGGGCACCATCGAAATGTTTGGAAGAAAGTAATCCTGGCATAACTTAGTTTTGATGGTGCCGAGAAAAAACTCTTCCCGGCCGGCCGGCTGGCCTTAAGGCTGGAAATCTAGCCCAAACGAGCTGGAATTTCAGCGGAGGACACCCGACACCTAGCTGGCATGCTTCTCTCTGCATTCTTTTTTCGTCGTCTTTCCACGCTAACTTTCCATGCACATGAATCTTTTATGGCACATTCAAACTTCAACTTTTTCTATACAGAGAATATACTATTTTCTGCCCTAATAATATTGTTCATCATCAACATTTCAATCAAAGGCATGTATACTTGGCATAACAACTATAGCATCATTCAATAACCACCATATATATCAATTTTTTTTCTGTGAAAAAAGTTGAAGATCTTGGTCTATATATAAATACACTCAGTAATCGTAAAATCTAGATCTCATCATTGGTTAGAGCTTCACTTAGTCATTGATAACGAGCCTCGACAACATGCATGCACTCACATTCTAGACCATAAAAATTAACCATGTCATTCTAGATCTAATCCATAAAAGCTGTTCATGTCATTTCAAACCATAAAAAGCTGGGCAAAGCAATCATGCCTTATAATGCATACATTTTTTTTTATGTTTTTTTTTTTTACTTTATCAAATTTATTTTTAACTTATAAGTTATATCAACCTGTGTGTAAATGTGAAGTTTTTAACATTTTTTCTTGATGTAAACAATCAAACATGAGACCTCATATACCTTAAAAAGTCCATGGGATAGAGAGAAAAAAGAATTTTTTGACAGAGTTCCATGATTTCGATACAGCCCTCATTCTTAACAAGGATTTGACAGGGCAACCTCAAAAGAACCTTTCCTTCCTTGCGTCCCCTTCCCCATCGATCTTTGTTAACTGTTTGATTCTATGTGATTTGATGTCTGATGATATTTCTTTGTGGCTGGATATTACAGCAAGTTCCTATGTCTTGTCATTTCTAGCATGGGATACGAGGATGGAAATTAATGGCTATTCCCTGTTATACAAATAGGTAGCAAAAAATTAAAAAAAAAAAAAGAGTTTAAATCTTCTTTTCCCATTACTTATTTTTTATAAATACGATCATCACACAAAACTCATAGTTTTTTACACTTAATGAAAGTATACGTTTCTTAACATTTTCTTTCAATTAGTCATGATCTATATACATAATCTCCTATAAAAAAAAAATACATGTGAAGTATAAAATCAAAAGGTGTAGGTTTTTCTCATCATAAGATTTCACTGTTCATCCTCTTATATATTACTGTAAATGTAAATGAATTGTGTAATTTTTTTGTTTTTTCAATTTGATTCCTAAATTTTTTTTTGGTTATTTAGATCTCGTTTGTTTGCTGGAAAGTAGTTTCTTTTTGGAAAATAAATTCCAAAAAAGTATTTTTTGATATTTGGTACTGTAATGGAAAATAAGTTGAAAAATATTTTCTAGTGTTTGGTTATGTCATGAAAAATGAGCTGGAAAATAACTTATTAATGTTTTATTTTTCTCAAGTTTATTAAAATAATGAGAAACAAATTTTACAAATTAAAAAGTTGAATGAGAATGAAATTGAAAAAAAAATATAATTTCATAAATTATCTTAAATAAAATAAATAATAATCAAAATAATAAAGATCAAATCTAAAAAAATAAAAAAAATAAAAGATGAAGAAATTAAAATAATAATAATTAACATTTCATAAATTATTTCAAATAAAATAAGTAAGAATCAAAAGAACGAGGACCAAATTTGATAGATAAAAAATTTCAATAAAAAAATAATAATGAAAAAGCAAATAGCAATTATAAAAATAAGGACCAAAGTTAATATAAAAATTAAATTTTAAGAGATGAAATTGAAAAATAAATATTCAAAACAAATTATATATAGTAATCAAAAGTTTGAGGATCAAATTTGATATAATCAGCAAATAATGATATTTCTAAAATTTTCACAACTTTCAAAAAGTGTTTTTCGCCCAAATTTTCTAGGAAAACACTTTCCTGAAAACCAAGCCAAATTTTTCTTTAACTGGAAAGTATTTTTCGTTGACCAACTTTTCTAATGGCAAACAAATACAGGAAAGTTTGGAAAGTGACAGGAAATCACTTTCCGGAAAACAAACACAGCCAAAAGGAAAACACTTTCCTGAAAACCAAACCAAATTTTTCTTTGACCGGAAAGTGTTTTCCGTTTATCAACTTTTCTAATGGCAAACAAACATAGGAAAATTTGAAAAGTAGTTTCCCGAAAACTACTTTCTGAAAAACAAACATGGCCTTAGTTCTAATTGAAGTTCAATTGATTTTAATTTTTTATGAAATGGTGAGATTGAAATAATTAAGACGGATTGAAATGAAAAAAGACATTAAACATGGGTAGTGTGCCATAAGTTTTATAAAAGATACATTTTGATCCTTAAACTTAAAAAATAACATATATTATATAATTTCAATACCTCAATATTTTTCAAATTCAATAGTGGTAAAAAAAAGTTTATTTGTGTTGTTTTTTAGTTCTTGATTGAGAAAGAACATAGAGAAATCATTAGGTTTTGATGATAAAGAGAAAAACATGTCATTGACACTGATTTAAACTATCAAAATGAATGATATTTGTATCAAATAGTTTTCTTTAACGAGGAAAGTTCATATTAAATGTCTTTATACCTTTAAAGTTAATAAAAAATAGATCTGAGTTTGGATTGATTTTTAGTTTCGAGTTAATTTTGTTTTGTGAAACTGCATTTTATTTGTTTTGATCATAAATAAATTTATTATAGTTTCTAAAATGTTTTATATGATTCTTAAATAAAAATAAGTTGAAAAACATGGTTTTTTAAGTCTCCTAGGACAGACCGACTCTAACAAAAGAGGCCAAACTAGCTGAGAGTATTTAGAATAAATAAAAGTAATAGCACCAAAATTGCTTAGAAATCATTTACGAAAAAATATTATTTTTTTATTCCACAATTTGAAAATCAAGTATTTCCCTCCTCTCTCCCAAAGCTTCGAAATTTTCAAACAGACAGCCCGTCACCATGACCGTTATGTACACTGACCCGAGCGACAACGCTTCTTCTCTTCACGACCCTCTCCTTCCATGGCTACTGTACGCCCTTCCCTCTCTCTCTCCCCTAAAGCTATTTTTGTTTTGGGTTTTTAAAGCATGGAAATTGGCTGCAATCCCTTTTGTTGTGATTGATTTTCAGGTCGATCAAAAAGGCACTTGATAGTAGCATCTCCAGTTTGGAACTAAACAAGATTTTATTAGACTGTATTGGGACTTTCAAGCACAATCCACAGTATAAAAATGACCCCAGATTTCTCAAGATTTGGCTTCTCTATGTAAGTTTAATTACACCTATTATGGGTCTCTGTTAGTTTTAAGGTTTCATTGCTTTGATTCTGTTTTCTGTTTTAGTTTCCTAGATGGGTTTTTTTTTTTGCTTTTTTGTGGATTAATTTGGTTTTTTTTTTAAGCTGAGAGTTTTAGTGCGTTTTTAGAGAAATGGAGGATGGTGAAGTTTTTGTTAGTTATTTTTCAGTACTGGGTTCAACTTAGTTTACAATTTGATAGTTTGTTAGGTTTTTTATGGAGAATCTGCTTGAATTGTGTTGATAGATTCTGAATCTTAAATGGGGTTTGTTTGTTTTTCTTGATTTTGGAGGGGTAGCAAATTTGATGGCTTTTTTTCTGTTAGTGGTCAATGGTCATTCTTCAAGTTTCTTTAAAGTTCAGTAAGTTGAAATTTGTGTTTGTGGATTTGTTCTTCTCTTCTCCCTTCAATATTTAGTGCTTGGATTCCGTTTTTGTTTTATTTAAGTTGGACTGTTTTATGTTAACGTTTGGTTGTTAAAGTTGAAGATTTTGTAAGGATTTTTAGAGGGTTTTTATGAGAAATGGAGGATGGTGAAAGCATTTTTTTGGGGGCTATTTTAGATATTGGGTTGTTTTACTTTGAACTTGAATTATTTGATGGCATTTTTTGAACAAATTGAGGGATTGAGAATGAAGTGGCCATCATTCAATTTGCTCAGTAGTTTCGTAATTTGAATTGTGTGTAAATTTTCTAACTTGCTATGTATTTTCCTTCTCATATCTATGTGGATTCTATTTGTTGAGTCATTGTGTTTCGATGGGTCTATTCATTGTAATCATATGGGGAGCTAGAATGTAACATTGTTTAACAGATTAATTTGGTTTTGATGGAAGTTGGAAGGTAGTGATGACTTTGAAAATGTTTTCAAAGAAATGGAAGAGAATAATATATGCAGAGGCAATTCTTTGCTCTATGAACTGTACGCGGGGTTTCTTGAAGCAAAAGAGAATTGGAAGGAAGCATATATGGTTTATCAAACTGGCATTTTAAGGTTGCTCCCTCTTGTTTTCTGTGTCTTTCTTTGTGGACTTTTTTGCACGTTTCTTTGTCATTGATATTGGGTGGTTGATTTATATCGCGATGACAGGAAAGCAGAACCTCTTGAGAGGTTGGAACGTGCAAAAGTCTTATTTCTTGACAGATTGTCTTACAGGATAAATGCGTCTTCACTTCAAAAGGTATGCATACTGACCCAGGGAAAGAAATTATGCTTCCTTCGGTTTTTCTTCTGGTTTTCCTTTATTCATATGTATCACAGGCTAGGCAAGTGACTTGAAATCCATAAACTTAAATTCAGATGAAACTTGGTATGTTCTGCAATCTTTTTGGTGGTCGGTATATCAGTACACATTTTACTTCTTGATACAGAGGAGTATTTAGTGCCTCATTACAACAGGAGTGCTAGTCTACTTAAAGCTATGCCAAATTGTTTGTGTGAGTCTATTGTTAATGAAACGCAATCTTTTTTTTCTTTTTGTTCCTTTTCCTCTAGTTGTTAGATATCATGTCCCTAAGTACGATTGCCATCAACTTTTGATCATTTCTTTGTACTTTCTCTTACGTGAACAACTGTATCTCAAGTAGTCATGTTTTTTTATGCGACCTTTCTTTTATGATCTCCAACAATACATGCTTGAAAATCAAAAGCATGTTCCTTTAATAGTTTTAACTTCAGATTTTAGCCTTTTCATAGTCTAAGTCATCATGATGATGGGCAAACCTGGCAGATGGTGTATCATTTATTTCCCTTTTCCTTGTCATAATATATTTTTATCAAAGAGTTGTTTAGCTTAGATTGGTATATGTAGGCTCTCTAAAGATTATATTATTTTGTACTCTTCATTTACAGACTGATTACAATGAATCCATGGAAATGGAAAAAAGTTGTGTTAATCCATGGTCAGCCTCCACCACAAAAGAGTTGTTGGAGAGGATAAATCCTCAAATGATGAAATATGCTGTAAGACAATTAGAACATTAGTAACTTCCTTTGATTGTTGAAATTCATTGATTGGTTGCTTAATATTTTTGTTTACTTTGATGAAGTAACTTTCTTTTTGCTTGTTTTAGGGATACCATCCAAGTAAAAAAGCATACTCTGGAGACGTGGCTTTATCTACTCTACAGAATTCATCAAGGAATAAGATTGTTAAAATAGGTTATTCTTATTGTTATATTTACATGGATATTCTGTAGTGCTTCGAGTCTTTAGTCATAAATGAATGTTCATGATTGATTAACAAACTTAAGTTTGTGAAAACTGAGGGCAAATTTCATGTTTGAAATGTTATTTTGACTTTTTGGAAGTAAGAATTCTGCATGCATGGCCAATCATTATATGGATTCTGTGTTTTGTTGTGGCACAACTTCAATTGGGGATTCAAATTCTTATAACTTAATCACTATTATTCTAATACTTATAGGTGGAAAGAAGTACGAGATCAAAGGTTGTCCTGTTAAAGGCGGGTTTGCTCAAGTATATAAAGCATATGTCAACAGTAATCCAGATGAAGTTGTTGCATTGAAGGTAATTAAACCTCCTCCCTTAGTAAGAGTTGCGGATTCCATGTCATATTGGGCTATAATATTTGAACGAAATTGCAGATACAAAGGCCTCCTTTTCCTTGGGAGTTCCATATGTACCGTCAACTTGATCAACGGATCCCAGACAATCAAGTATGTGTTCTTTCTGTTCTCATGATTTCAGCACCTTTATTTTTTATTTTTTAACAACTGGTTCTTATTCTTCTTGCTGTAACTTTTCAGAGTTCAAGCTTCGGATATGCTCATAGATTGCATCTGTTCTCTGATTATAGTATACTTGTCTGTGACTATCTATCTCATGGGACGCTTCAGGTAGATTAATCTTATCCTATATTTGTTTTCATACCAGGAAGATCTTGTGTGATACAATGCTTGCATGTGACATATGCAGGATGTCATAAATTCATATGTGGTCACTGGCAAGCCCATGGAAGAAGTGTTGTGTATCTATTACACCATAGAAATGCTACACATGCTGGAAACCCTGCATGGAGTTGGCATAATTCACGGGGACTTCAAGCCTGATAATCTGCTTATTCGCTATTCCAGGTGAAAATTGTTTTCACCATAAATTTGGTTATTTTATGTCTTTCACATAGGTAGCTGTCTTGTAATTTCAAAAGCAAGATCATAAGCATAGCTTCATCAATGTCTTTTACAGATGCATGGTTTGACATACAACATCTAGTGACATTAATAACCTGATATTTGGCAGGAGCAATCTTACAGAAGATGGGTTTAAAGAACGAAGTGGCCCTTGGAGAGATCAGGTTAATCTTACTTGTGATAGACTTGATGTGCAGCTCAATTGTTTATCTCGTATTTAAGAGTTTTCTCATGCAGGGTCTTTGCCTTGTTGACTGGGGGAGGGGGATAGACCTGCATCTCTTTCCTGATGATATAGAATTTGAGGGAGATTGTCGGACTTCTGGATTTCGTTGTGTTGAAATGCAAGAGAGGAAGCCCTGGACATTTCAGGTCATTGTAATAAAGCACACAAAGTCCACTTGCTAGTTTTTAATTGGACTGGCACCTCATTAGTATCGTCATTTTGAAATCAGGTTGACACATATGGCCTCTGTGTTGTAATTCATATGATGCTGCACCATTCTTACATGGAGATTGTAAAGAAACGGACATCTGATGGAGGCTACATGTATCTGCCGAAGGCTCCTTTTAAAAGGTATTTTTCATTTCTGCATACTTAGAAGACTTCTGTGAACTGCGGCAAATTCCAATTTGTAACTTCACTATATTGTGAAACTGCAAAACTTTAAAAATTTATAGGAGTAAATTATTTTTCCCATCATAGATTTCTCTCTTTATTTTTCTGTTTTCTTTTTGCAAACCTTCTGATCAAGTTCTCATTCTATTTATCTGCAGATACTGGAGTGATTTATGGAAGGATCTCTTCACAAAGCTGCTAAACAATAATAGCGGCAATGACTGTGAGTTGTTGAGGAACTTGAGAAAGAGCTTTGAGGATTACTTGCACTCTGATGATAAACTCCTAAGGAAACTGAAGGAGTTGCTGGCTAAGCAAAGACTCCTTCTGTGTTCTGCTTAGTGCATTTTTTTAACCATTCCTCCAGATACTTTTCTTACGATTGTCTTGCAAATTGTTAAATTTATATGCAGAACAGCCAGACGCATGCTAGAAGGTGAATTCTTATTTGAAATAAAATCCCCACTGCGCCCTTGCAACTCATTTGAACTTTCTGATCCATCATTTTATTCTAACATTTTACCCTCTTTTGAAGCAGTCAGTCAAACGTACAGAATCTTGGTGCTGGAGCATTCTTTGCAGACATCAACTTGCTATGTTAAAAAGATAGTGTTTTTTCTTTCTTTCTCTCACTGATGATTAGGTAAAGGAATGTATTCGCATGTGCAATGAATTTCACAAGCTTGTACTCACAATTCTTGACTGAATGTAAATGCTGTTTTCTCTACAGCAAAATTTGTGAAGATATCTTTTCAATTCTTACATTCTTATATCATATTGCGTTTGGTTAGCATTTCGGGATATAAATTACAGATATAAAAGATACAGAAGTTGAAGCAGAGAAATAAAAATAATAATTTTGAAGTGAATTCTTTCATGTGTTTTAAAAGAAACATATCTTTTCTATCCCAATATCACTACCTTATAAAATATAAATACATGTTGGCTACATGCCCTCTGTCTCAGTAGGAATTTTGAACTCAAACTGTTGAGGTTTTCTTTTAGGGTCTGAGAATTAGAAGATGAACTATCAAGTGTCAAATGGCGTATTCAACAAATGCCGATTCCACGATCACATTCTTTTAAGATTTTCCTCTATTTCCTTTGATCAATGAAGCAAAACTTCCATGGTTGCATGAGCTATTTTCCTTAATTTGCCCACAACATGACCCGTATGGCTGTCCAAAACTATGCCCCATCGTAAGCATAGTGTTAAATCCAACCCAAAACTTCCATGGTTGCATGAGCAATTTTCTTTAACTTGTGTT
>Ga0325404_1007851_pt1 | contig 11079 bp, 12 predicted proteins | sample PopdelMetagenome_18_FD_205664 | JGI IMG/M metagenome (GOLD analysis project Ga0325404, IMG submission 205664) | Populus deltoides microbial communities from Bellville, Georgia, United States - Xylem-Control-R1 | ecosystem: Host-associated > Plants > Phyllosphere > Stem > Wood/Secondary xylem...
GTTTATTAGGGGGATGGACTTCAATCTAATTTAACAGTTACCCCTGTCCATGCAAATCCAATATTTCACCAACAGTCACCATGCAGGTTTTCAGCATATAACTTGTCCGACTACAAGTCGTGTTTGGAGACGAAACAATCGGGATCAACAGAAATGGTTGATATGGGGAATGGCTCAAAATCTTCTTACATTAAGGATATTTACCAAGACTATCATGAATGGTAGCTGGAAATTTAAAACTCACCACTACAAACTTCTTTCTGTTCAGAAAACTTAACAAAGATATGAGCAGGCTGACCCCAAGTAATGCGCCAATTATGCATGTCAAACCGGTTGTTCAAAATCTCCAGAACCGTATAGACGCAACAAGTTCGAGGCAATTTCTGCTTGTCAGATTATATACTTCCATGAGCATAACTGAACAGATATATGGCAACTGAAAAGTCATTGCACAGACAGTAACTTCTGCAATGGTGATGTCTTTGTGGATCCTCCGTTGACAGTGCAATTGATCTGTTCCAAAATCTGCACTCCGAAGACTTCAGAGGTTGCATGAACAATTTAGCATAAATGACCATCCTGTCGCATAACAATATCATCAGAGAGGATAAAGTCAAGAACAAGATGCCTTGGGATCATTTGGGATTGGTGGTTCTAGTGATAAAAATTCTTTCAAAAGAACCACCTCATGTCACTCATACTACAACCTCCTTAAGGGAAATAATATCATCACGTGGATGAGCTTCTTCTACCCTAACTTGCACTTCATCTCCTATCTGTGTTCCCAGAGACACCCAGGCAGTTGCTTGAAGCCCCACCTACAGCATTAAATGTTCGACTTGTTACTTCTATCAAATATTACAGGAGAGAAGCGCACAACAATGTGCAAGGAATGGAAATGGCAACAGCTCAGAGTTTCATATTATATGGAAAGACAGAGGAATAAAGAGTGAATACTTAAGGAATGCACTAATGTTCAACTAATAAACATGATCAACCACCATGGCATTAAGACAACCTGAGAATCCAAAGAGTTTACGGCGTTTGGATCTTCCCTTTTTTTTATGTTCCTTTTTCTCCTTTTTAGGTTGGAGGATGAGGGATTGGGGGAGAAGAACGGAAAGTGGTTAAAGTGGATTGGGGTTGGGGGAGAAGAACGGAAAGTGGTTAAAGTGGATTGGGGAACAGGCTTTACTTGTTACTGTAATAAACTATCCTTACCTCAACTAGTAGCAGAGCTGCAACCCGATCTTTAATGAACCTGAGGATCAATGCACGATATTTTTTCTCCTTTGGTTGCCTTTTCAAGAATTCTATCATCCAATATTGAAGACTGCTGCTGCAGAGCCTCCTTACTACCCTAGTTTGCATGTTAATTATTGATGCCATACCCTCCAGCTGACCAGCAGAGAGAGGAGGGGAGTCGCCTCTAAGAACTGCTTTGACCTACATGCATCCACAAATGTTTATTAATTTATATAGCTTGTACGGCCCATGTTCCGGCGACAATGTAAATATCATTAAAAAATACATATAGACTTATATGAAAAAGTAAAAGGGATGTTCAAATAAACTAAAACAAGTTAATGCATTGACATGAATTTAAGAAACTCACCTGATAATGAGCAAGAAGATCCAAGTATCTACGGATGGGAGAAGTAAACTGAACATAACCAGGAAGTCCCAAGACTCCATGGCGTATAGGTTTCCTGATATCAATTTCAGCACCGCGCATTATTCGAACAATAGCTGCGCTCCTGACAGGTCCTTCAGGAAGATGTGCGAATGCAGATACATCGATATTTGATTGGGGCTGCCCCCTGTAGGGTAAAGGAATATTGTTGCAAGAGCCATAAGTGGCTATAACTTCCCCACAAAGTAACATCATCTCAGAGACGAGTCGCATTGCAGGGTCAGCCTGGTTTTCAACATAGAGGTTAATTGAAGGCTCTGGATCTTCTGGATTAGGGACCTTGATGCGAGTTTCTAATGTGGCTGTGTCAACTGCACCCTGAAAAATGCATGAGCACTTAAATGTCACAGAAATGAGAGCCCAAAAATCTTGCTACAAGGTCATAGATTATCTCAAGAAAGTCTTAAATATATTGGCCTTGACAACCTTATCCTTCCGCACTAAAGTAACAGACTTCAAAACCTAATCATGAACTCAAGCACATTACTGTGTAACTGTAAGCATAATCAGTGATTTGAGAGTAGATTATCATTCTTAAAAAGAAAAGAGTTCGCAACCTTATTGAGTCAGCACAACCCTCCATGCAGAGACACTATAAAAGTGAAAAGGATAGGTATACCAGTTTCTAAGAAACAAGCGCATGTAAAATATGCATTTGTTTTTATTGTTATCCCTAATCATCAATGTATCCATCAGATATCATTAATGTCTTCACAACTATCAATTTGTGGAAAGCCTAAAGCCATGAATACATATTGCAAAGCAGCTAGTCCTCTTAGCATAATCAGTGAGAATAACTTTCAATGATAAAATGAAAATTATCCAAGAAAGATTCTAAAAATAAAAGGTACAGAAAGGAAGAGGGAAAAAATTTATCAAATCCAATCTTAACAGTTTTGTACATATTTAGAATGTAATTTGATTGTATATTCAAACCAACCTGTTCACAACGCCACTGTAACCGAAGAGATGCAGCCTCAGAAAGAAGTTTTAATTCAGCTTCCTCATCCAGGTTCATATGAAGCAGCTCAGATGCACTTTCGTATGTCAGCATATAGGTTGGTTTAATGATTGAGTTATCCACAGAGTATTCTGCAATGCTATCCAGCATAGGGCATAAAATGGTCTTCATTAATAAAATAACACATCTTTTACAAGTCTTGACACTTCAGTTCATAAGCATTTTTACAACCAATCTAAAATAAAAGTACTGTTGATCAATATGTTGATGAATCACAGACAGTGGTACCTAAGAGAATATTCTCCTATCAACACCAAAGTTCAAAATATGGAATGAAATTGGCAAGCAATTATTACCAATTTTTTACAGGCCCAGAGGCCAGGTCAATAATCTAGAGAACTTCGATAGATGTGGGTTTACACTACAGTGACTTCCAAATAGCCAACAAAGCACAGGATAATGTCTCTGATGGCTTCCTACAACACACTTATTTAAAGTTCTCTATTGTAAATTTGTAGGTAAAACCTTAGTTGAGTAAAATCAAAAGCCATTTCAGAGCTAGCATAAGAGATAAGTCTCAAGATATCTAAAGTACCTATATTATTTATGAGATCCTAATCTGCACAGCATTCCTGAAGTTCCATTTATAATTGTACAAACTAGAGCATTGCAAATTAAATCTCACAGAAAGCATATCCAAGAAATCTATTTTACCACTTACCAGCCATCAGAATGCAGAATAACAGATACAGTAACAGCGTTGCAAACCTCTCCCTGTTTCAAACTCATTCCTTCCATCGCAAGTTTCTCTGGAAACATGGGATAAGTAGCGGTGGGCAAGAAAACAGAAGTCCCTCTTCTCATTGCCTCTCTACACATTAGGAAATGCCTCAACATTTTGAACATGACTAATATAAACAAAAGGTAGTTCTTCATCTATGGAACAAAATCCCAAACAATACCTGTCTACTTTACTCCCTGGCTGTACATACCGAGCTGGATCTGCAACATGTATCCAAACTTTAATCCGCCCATCCTGTAACCTCGTTGCACTCAATGCGTCATCAAGCTATAGGAAAACCAACACGATTCAAGATTAAATATCCATACAGTAGGAAAAGATCAAGGGCAATTTAGAAGTCTCACAAAAGATGCAATCCATAAACATGCAGTGGACGTTACCTCATCAGCCTCATCAACATCAATGGCATAGACTTTCAAGTGAGTGAGATCTTTTCTGTTAATCTAAACACAAAGAACACAAAATGAGCAAGAAGAGTACCAGACAAAAAAAAAGTATAAGAGAACAATTCATGTATTGTTTTCTTGAAATTAGCCAGGAAAATGCTTGTATCCCTTGTTCGAAACTTGGCATACGCAACATTAAAACTAAAAGGGAAGCAAGCCTGCCTTGTCGGGGTCAACCGGCTCTGATAGAAGATCTTCAGCAGCTGATATGATCTCATCCGGATGATCAGTATGAATGTTGAGCTTCAACATATCAAGATTGACATGGACAGGAAAGTATCCAATATCTATGAGGAGGTTTAATGCAGAGGATGCTGTTTTCCCCATTCCCATTGCTGTGAGGATCTGACCCACCAAATAAAAGGGAAAAGAAAATCATATGCAGAATAGCAGATGTTGAATACTTAAGAAAAAAAACAAGCAGCAATGAAAAGATATCATGTTTTCTTTTACTATTTTCATGAAACTAATGCTTCCTGAAGTATTTTGTAGGAGGTTTCATCTGGTTCAGCCTAGCAAACTTGGTGCAGTTAAGAAAGATTACCATCCCTGCAATTCTCTTTTGGTCATTGCTTTTGCATGCATCAATTGCATATGCTTCAAGAGACTCAATTTTGCATCGGATTTTCTCTTCAACCACCCATGAAGTTTTGGGGGGTTTTGCATTTGAAGGCATTGCCTTGGCAGATTTTAGTAGTTGCACAAACTCCTGAAGTTCTTTCTCAGCAGCTTCCTTTGCAAGCTTCCTACGCATAAGTTCTTCTACCTAGCTTTTCAAATAAATGGATATTTTGCTTACCATAAAATAGAAGAAAACTAAAAACATTGAATTTGCAAAAAGTGATCTGCTAAAAAACATGCATTAGTAATAGATCCACTTTAAAGTTTAAACAACTTATTTACTACCAATATTAAGACCACCAGCAAGAAGCAGGAGTTAACAAAGAAGAAGACGAAAATTAACCAGGTTTCAGTTGAACAAGACAAACATAGAAAAGCCTGATCTCATCCTTAAAGGCATATCAAGCCAGTATAGTAAGAAACCTAGTCCAATTCCAGACAAATGCCTCTGCAAGTTTAAAATCGTTTTGAGGTGGGCAAAATAGAAAAAGCTTCAGACCAGGAGTAAATCATCACAATCCTGTTGGGACAAGTGCTTTGATAATATATGATCAAATTAATTATATATACACTAAAGAAAAAGGTAATAAGATATAGCTCCTTGATTTCTTATGTTATAGTTGCTATGGATTTCCTACTATGGAAGCAATGGAAACAAGATATGGTTTTACCAGGATTCATTATAAATTATCCGCTACCACAGCAAAAACCAGATAATGCAACTGCTCAGATGGTAGCAGTTTTAAATCATTCATAGCTGCTGGCTTTTCTCAAACCACAGTAACATCAAATGAAACATAACATACAAAATCCATAAATCAAGGCTAGCAAGAATTTTATGCCTCTGTGGAATAAATTTAATGAAATATAAAAATAAAAAGCATCCACCTGCACAGTAGGTCGAGGCCCATAAATAGAGCGAGAACCTTTTGTCTCCAGCACAGTGAAATATAGATCATCCTTTGATAGCAAAAGATGGGCACAATAACTTTCAAGAGGCTCCACGCTGCCAAAAATCATCTGCAAATTAGGGCAGGAACATCATTAGTGGAGAAGTGAGACATGAAGCTGTAACAAAAATTGGAAATTCTAAGGTAGAGTACCTCGGCTAATTCTTCTGGTGTAACTGACTTATTCTTTTCAAGAAGCTCAATCCAAGCAAACTCAAGCAACGAGGAGTCCTGCACCATATTAAAACATGCTAGGTTTATGTACACACACACACACTTATTTAAAACAGCAGCCCATAACGACATGAACTAACCAAGTTTTGCTGAGCTTTCTGAATAAAGCTTGAGATTTGGGTTTGGTCAAAATTATCAACACCGGGAACAATATAAGTAATTTGTTGGGGTTTAATCGAGGAAGTAACACCATTCTAAACTACACAGAGAAAGCACAATAATCAGTCATTTAATCTCAAGCGTCTAACAAAAACAAAACCTTAGTTGTGTTTCTACTTGAACCTGATCGTACACCATCCAATTCTTCTTTCCATCACGTCTCTGCACCACTGCCAGCAATAATCTCTCTGAATCCTTCTTGAACTCCACTAATAATCCTTTCTCCACCGCTTGGTTCACCAGTTTATCATCTAAAGCCTCTCCACCAGTCGTTAATCTGCCCAGTCATTATCATTTTCCTTTTCAATTACACACATCAAAATCACATAATAATAATTGCAGATATTTCTTCTTAATAATAGATTAGGAAGGTCAAGATGAGACGGAACTTGATAGCAGAGCAAATGCCTTGGCGTTTGCGTTTGCGATAAGAAGCCAGCTCTTCCAACACCGTATCAACGAAACTTTGAAGGGAGTAGCTTCGTACATCGCCATGACCAAGAATTGGAAGGTCTAACCGGAACATAGGGAAGCCAAAGCCTGATTTGGAGTAGCGGTCATGGTGCGAGGAGGAGGTGGTGGTCCTCAAATGGCTATTGAGACGGCAGCGGAAGGAAGAAACGGGAGGTGATGAGCGAAATATAGAGCAAGAGTTAACGGCTCGAACCGAAATCATTTTTTGTAAGAGAAGCAGAAGAAGAAGGAGAAGCCTCTCTTCTCGGTTACAGATTTTTTTCTATTTTTTCTTTTTCTTTAGATAAGCTGAGCCTACTGTCTACTCTTTCAGAGTTGCTGAAACGCTGCGTTCAAAACCTCTTGTTGGGCCTGGGCCTGGGCCTGACAATTTTCAACAATCAAATACAAGCTGCACCCCTTTATGATCGGACACATGATTTCCTGAAACTGTATGCGCTCCTGCCTGGCCACCAAAGCCGCGTAAAATATTCACAATAAAATAAAATTATTATAATATTCTCACGAAATAATAGCCTTGTAGCTGGTTATAGTCTTAAAAAACATCACCTGCTAGTTACAAAGGTAACAGGGAAATTTACACAATGATTCAATACAAAAGAGTGTTGGGAACATGGGACGAGGAGGGGATTGTAACTGTCTAAAAATATGAACGGAATTGCTTTCGAAAAGCTGGGACCAATTATATGATTTGTACATGTATCTGGCTAGTGTCCACTTCCATACACACAACTTGCATTATTCAACGGCAGAGCCCAGTGCATAACCCCTGAATCTGAGAACTCGTTGCGCCAGGCAATATGTACACGCTGGATTTTCCATTGCTTGAGCACGTTAAGTTCAGCTGGTTGCCTATTTGGGTGGACTGCAATATTGAGATATTTGCAGCATCAGGCTTGAGCTTATGGTATATTTCACAAAACACAAATTAAAATGCAAATCACAAACTATTTTCAATGGCTAATCCTATGCATGGCGAACATGCATTTAGACCCTACACTCTGTCTGCACATTGTGACTCTAGCTTTTCAACAAAGCATTGTCAACATGTCCGCAACTTGCATAATCATTACCACCTGATCTAAAAGGATGCATTGGCAAAAAAACGGAACATCAATGTTTCCATCCAGATTTTTAAAACCCATCCAGCATTCGGTAAATAAACAAATAAATTAGGCCATTGAATCCATTTGACAAAGTAATCCAGATTTGTGAAAGGAAATGGTCCGCCTTTAAATGGACAATACTTTCTGATGTGTATATATATATACATATAACATGCAGGATAGCGGGTGTGTGTTGGGAAGGGGGGAATAGTTTTGTTACCAAACAGTATGCAGGCTCGGTTTTGCAACTCCATTTTCCAGTAGGGACGCAAGACAAATAATGACACCATGAGCAGTGTTCATTTGCATCAACTCCCCGGAGAAGCAGAACCATGCCAATGGTAAGCCTGCAAATTACAGTTAGATTAGCGTAAGGTAAAGCATGCTATATGTAACTGTATGCATTACTAATGAATACTGAGAATCAGGATAAAGGGGATAGCTGGATGGGGAAGAGATAGCAACAAAGGATGTTGTAATGTAGACCATGGGATATCAATCTCATGCGCATACTAAGTTGCCAAACAAATTACTTGACGTCTCCTATAGTTTTGGGGCGTCAAGGTCAGAAATACTTTTCCTTTTTTATTTTGTTTAAGAATAATTTAATCAAAGGAACCGAATTTGCTTAAAAATAGACAACAGACTTTGAAATGCTTACCCAGCAATTAAAAGGATTAGAGATATGATCCACAATGCACACTGATATGTCTTGAACTTAGATTTTACTGAGGCTGGAATATACCCAAGAGGAGCACGTCTTTGACTAAACCATCCAAACTGTGGGCGGATCAGGAACACAAACCCGAGGAGAAAACCAGAAAGAAATCCTCCAATATGGGCGAAGTTGTCAACATGTGGTAGAATTCCCAATGCTAGATTGACAGCGATGATCACCACGAGAGTAATGAAAGCTGCCACCTGAGCTTGTGCCAAGAATTGTAAGATAAAGAGCTTAACAATATATATTAGTAGAATTCTGCTACCATTTTACAAATCATGCTTCAACTAAAGGTGGTGCAAAAGTTACCTTATTAGCATATATAGTCCAATTTGTGATGAGTTCAGAGAGCATGCCCCCAAGTAAACCAAAAAGTGCACCAGAAGCACCAACAGAGATATTCGATTGGATAAAAAGAGCCGATAGCAAACTCCCACCAAATCCAGAGATGACATATAGCAAACCAACCTTTACTGTAAACCACCAATTAAACAGAAATGAGCCAACAATATTAACCTATCATAATGGAAAAAAAGTTTGTTGTGAACAGCTTGTTTTTCATATATTGATGGTTCTCAACTAGCAGAAAACATCGTGATACACTCAAAAAGTATCATATATGCATTGCCAACGTCCATGGCAGTTAACCTAGACTACATCAGACTTATACCAACAGATCAAAGTTTCCACTTACATATTTCCCAATTGAAGAACAATATCGACAAGAAAAAAAGACTAATGGAGGGGGAAGAAAAAAGGCATGGTTTCAGATATGGACACTCCTATGCAGACAAATAAAAATGGTATTAAGGAGGAACAACTTAAAAAAAGGAGTTAAAACTTAGTGGTAATGCACGCCATCATGTACAGGGCTGTAAGTGTTACCTCTCAATAACGCAGAAAACAGAATATTTGCCAGCTTAAAGTCCAAAATGAAAAACATCTTGAAACTAATTTGGGAATCAGACACCTCCAGACCAAACGATCATTTCAAAAAGATGATACTGGTATGAAAAACAAAGCAATTTGAACATTCCACGAGTTTTAGGCCTTAGGCATTGAACAGAATAACAAAAATTACTCTTCTTCAAATCACTGCTTTAGCATTAAAATACTTAATATGTAACAAAATATGCTAATAGTTCCCTCTCCTTTCACTTCTCCCTCTACCCTTTTTGGTTCTATTCTTTTTACTACACTACATCCATTTTTTAATCAAGAAGAAGAAAAGCAAAATTGTCAAGAGAACTGTGCATGTGCCTAGCTATGTGCATCATGATGCTTCCCAAAGTAACCATAGTCTTTTATTGCTGTAAACTCAACATATTTTCCAATATCCTGTGCTTGTTCAAAATAATTATTCACTCAGATAATTTGAAATTTTTAGTTTTTAATAATCCTCACCAATAAGACAAATTTCCCTCTTTGGAATTGTCAAGCACAAATATTACTACATAAAGTATTTTACTCTTAATCATTTTACTCATATAAGCAACATCGTTTCCTTGAGAGAGTTTACGGTGATTTAAAATTAATTCTACTACAATCTTTTTTAATGTCCACGACATCATATTGAAAGAATTTAGCAGGTGCTGAAACTTGTTAATCAGTAATTTTTCAGATTTGTAGTTGCTATATATGCTATTTATGCACAGTAATGCAGTAGTAATGCAAATATTAATGATGATGATGATGAAAAATCAAGTGAGAAGAACAAACCAAACCCAAATTCCTGCTCGAGCCGAATGCCAATAACCAGAAGAGATAGCATATTCGCCAACAAATGAAAAACCCCTCCATGTAACCAATTGCAGGTGATGAGCCGCCACCACTGATGTCCATCAACCACTTTCTGTACATCTAGAGCCCCCATCTTCTGTAGCCTGAAACAATATTTATTAAGTACAATCAGAACCAGTAATTTATTATATCTCAACGATTTTTAAACTTACCAGTCCATGAGTCGTATAGACTGCAAGCAGTATTATCACACGCAAAAAAAAAAAAAAAAAAAAAAAAAAAAAAAAACAGGAACTTACGAAATGGATGAAGGACCAAGAAGAGGGTTCTCTTTGAAGGGCTGAAAAGAGAACCTACCCAAGAACCGAGCAATACAAGAGACATAGTTCTTGGGACAGTTGTTGACATACATAGTGATAATAAACATAACAACATTGGCAATCACAAAAGCAGGTATTAACCAAGGCCACCATTTCTTGAAAGGCCTAGCTCTTCCATGCACCACTGGACTTGGAGATGATGATGATGCCATTGCCAGCGACACTTGATGATTAGGCGTTTCCATCTCTACTGGGTGTATAATAGAGTTGTTTCCTCCTCTTCTTGAATTCACCCTGGTTTGGATCTCTGATGGAGGAACTGGATATTGCTCTTTCTCCATTGAAAGAAGAAGACGAAAAAGTCGTACAAGAAACAAGAGATGATGATCAGCCTAGACGACTAGCGAATAAGACTGCAAGCGGGATTTAAGAGTGTGTGAATTGAAAAGGGAGGGAGCGATTACGGTCATGAAATGAGGGCGCTTAGTCAGCGGTTTCACCAACTCCTATATTTTGAACGAGACGACACCTTGCGTGTCAACATGTCATTTTTTTGCCCACCTCATTGCAGCAGGTTAGTATTTAAAATCCATCAATTACCTAATCCACTCCTAATTAAGTTGTAAAAATCCTACATTAACATTAACATTAAAAGTAATTAATTATTAACATTAACATTAACATTAACATTAACAAATAAACTAAAAAAGGATTGGTTGTTGACTGTGCTCTCTCTATTCATATTTCATACTTTCACGTTTCATTATTCACGGCATTGTTTACTGGGTGATTTTATCCTTGAGTCCTTCAAATCTGCTATTTGGTCATCTAACTCCTTAGTGTGTTTTTGTT
>Ga0325404_1007853_pt1 | contig 11078 bp, 7 predicted proteins | sample PopdelMetagenome_18_FD_205664 | JGI IMG/M metagenome (GOLD analysis project Ga0325404, IMG submission 205664) | Populus deltoides microbial communities from Bellville, Georgia, United States - Xylem-Control-R1 | ecosystem: Host-associated > Plants > Phyllosphere > Stem > Wood/Secondary xylem...
GGATTAAGAGATTGATCATAGTTATTGTCAATTTGATTTTATTTATCCTTTCTCGAGGACGAGCAAGAGCTAAGTGTGGGGGTATTTGATACAACCATATTATTTGATAGTTTCACCCATATTTAACAAGTGTTTAGCCTATGTTATATATATAAAATGCCTTAATATTTCTTATTTTATGTTTTGAAGGCACTTTTGGATGAAAGATGCAAAAAGGAGTAAATTGGAGGTAATTGACAGATTTGAGCTTTAGTTGATGTTTTGTGCAAAGCGTGAGTTCTAGAGGTCGAAATGAAGTGATTCTAGTGGCACTAAAATGCTAACATCCATACCTTTCTGGAAATTTAATGCAAGAAAAATAAAAGGAGAAAGATCATAGAAATCACATCCTGCAAAGTCAAATCTCGCATTCTGCCAATGTTGACCTTTGGCCATTCAAAATTCAATATCTGGAGCTGCAGAAGTCCAATTGATGCAAACTCAATTTTGGTAGATTCCTGACTCAAAGGCCTATAAACGCTCCAAATTGTAGCAAACAATGATGTCATATGATGGAGATATTAATTTTAAAATATGACAGCTGAATTCTGCCAGCAAACAGGTTTCCTGAAGGAACATGTCCAAATTACGTTTCGAAGCATCTAAACTGGCATCCAAGTTTTTATTTCAGCAATTTAGCTCCTCTAAGCTAAAGCTTGAAGATTTAATGCAAGACTATTTCTCCTTTTTAGGAAAATAGTTATTGAAGTACTTAAATGTAAACTGTCAACTTAAGGGAGGACTATTTTGTAAAATAGGGACTAGGGTTTCTTAACATATAAAAAGAAAGAGATAAAGGAAAGAGGGCAGAAAGGGGGCAGCAACCAAAAGTGAATAAACACAAACTCTCCTCTCTACAAACCAGAAATAATGTTTTTTTCTATCTTTAAGAGTAGTTATTCCATAGATATGCAAGACTAAGCTCATTTTCTTGGTTGCAAGGACACAACAAACCTTCGGATTTCAAGAACCGTGAGATTTATTATTCCTTTTATTTTCAGTTTATATTATGAATGAGTATGATTGTTTTCCTATGCATATTTTCTATGATTGTTGTTGATAATTGCTAGACCGGATTCTAAGTTATTATTATGAACAATCTATTGCTAAATTTGATATCAAAACTGGAGTTGTGATATATGAACTTGTGAAGCAACTAAGCTTGATAATTGTGGCGGAACTACGCTATTAAACTTAGAGAGAACACTCAAATAAAGAAACACAAGCTGTAGACAGCTTGGTTGTCAAGAGATCAATCAATTTATCTAATTCTTAGGGTTGCCATTGAACTAAATCATTAATGCGGACATTGTGATTGTTTATTGGTTAGGGTTAGTTATACGGTGGATTTGTTAATTAACCAACGTTACGAAAAGATAAAAAATCAGAATATAAATTGAAGTTTTGTTTCAAGGATCAGTTCTAATTTCCGTTGGTGGATGTGTGCTTGCAACCAAGGTTTGTTTTCTTGATAAATTTCAGTTTCAATTGATTTTGTTTGCTAGTTTAATTTCTTCCATAGTTTAGATCATCATAAATCAAACCCCTCCAAATTGCATAATGTATAACATAAAAATCTGAACTAAATCTTCCTTGTGGGATCGACCCCTTACTTGCTTTATACTATCTTGTGTGTTGTGTTTTAAGCTAAGGTAATTAATTTATGTGACCGCGACATCGCAACATCTTCCTTCTGCTGCCGCAAGCTTCCTCTTCTATTATCCCTTTAATTTGTTTTGTTTTTTGTGTTAAATCTTCACTCAAACCCCTTTAACACTCTCAAGGATTGGTTTGCATATGTTTCTCTCTACATGTTCTTTGAGAGAAAGTGTTAAAGAGAAGAAAATAACTAAAAGTCAGAATGTGCATTTTGATAGTCTTACACGAGAAGGAAAACTAGGCGGTGATGGCTAAAAGTGAAAGTTAATACAATGTAAAGAGGTTCTAGATGCGAAAAGGTTAAGGGTTGTTTGTTAGTTTATGTGTTTAACTTAGGGTTATATATTTCATATGAATGGATGAACATGTTTTGAATAGGTACAAGATTTGAACTTCTCATAATGTGCATAACAATGTGAATTTCCTTTAATTAAGTTGAATATATGAATTCAAATAGGATTCTTATGATGAACTCATTAGTTATGATAACTTTGACCTTGTTAATGCAGGGGAGGCAATAGGAGTGGCTAAGTATCTACAGGTAAAAAAAAAGAGCCTGACACCTTATGCCACTTTTAGAATGTTATAAAATTATGTAACTAAAAATTCTTTAAATGTGTGTGTTTATTGAAATAAAAAGATATGAAAATACAAGTAAAAGTGTTATGAAGATTATATTAACATCTTTGTATAGATGGCGGAGAACATTAATAACTTGTAGTTAACCAAGTTTGCATGTCATTCTTATAAATGTCAGGGCATGAATAAGTTAATTATTATAAGGAAGATTGTATTCTATTTATAATGAAGTTTAAGGATAGAATTTTGCAAGTATTATTTAATCTTTAATATTTGTAATTATGATTGTTATAAGGAAGATTGTATTTGATTAGTACTTAAAAGTGTATTTTTATCAAGATTTTATATCATCATTTTTCACTTGAAGTATCAATAACTCCTTAACTAGAACATGTTTTATAATAACATGTCTAATAATATAAGATATTGTTAATTTATGGTAAATGTTCATCTTAAATGCAGGTCTATCACATAAATCAAAGGATTGATTGATGAGTTTAACTACTGAGATTGAGAAGACAAAGAGAGGGCTAAGCTTAGAAAAGAGATGCTGGTTCAGTCCAAACTGAAACACCATTCGGTTATTGGATCATAACTAGAGTTGTAGAATTTTGATTTAGGTCTGGTTTATATGTATGAAAAGCTAAGACATAGGCCTAAACCTTTCATGAGAGTCTAAGATTTAAAAGTGTCATTTTCGAGTTCAAATGGTAGCAACAACGGAGAAGTCGGAATCTATCCTGCAACCCATACACTATTTAGTGTTCAACCCATAACTCGAGTTCTAGAAGTCCAAATGCGCTGATTTTTCTTTTGTTGCAAAGTTGAGACAATTTCCCAGAACTTTCATGAAGACTATCTATTTAAATGCTGATGTTATTAATGACATGTTTTGCAGACAAGAAGATAAGGATTGTTACCAAGTCAAGAGGTGGCCATTCACTCAACAATTAGTCATCAAATCAATAGTTCTGAATTTTGGCCTATAAAAGGAGGCAGTTGCCATGCATTTAGGCGTCTTGGTTTTCAGATCAAAATCATTTCCTTACTTACTTTCTTTCTTTGTGTTTTAATGTTCTAGTTTTATTTCATGTTATAGTTTCATTAGTATCTTGTTTATGCCTTTCATTTTCTTTACTATACTTATATAATTATGTTCTCATCTTATTTATTTATGTTTCTCTTATTCATAATGTTCAGCTAAGTTTATTATGTCAAGGTGAAAAGGTTACACTAATGGTGTAAGAATAAGTATAGAATAAACTCAACATGGACTTTAATGTTTGATACTAACATGTTTTGTATTTGTTATCTTATTCACTCTTAATACTTTGCTTGTTAAATGGTTAATCTAGATTTATATTGTATAACCCTTGGTATAACAAATACTTGACACTTTTGTAGCCCAACTGTATGGTATAACCGACACTTGTGCTATGAAACGAACTTAATTTGTTGTTAACATAAATTAACATCATGAATACCTGACAACATTTACAAGTATTAACATTATTCGAATAAGATAACTAATGTAATTATGTTAACAATTTATAATTCATTTGGAACCTCCTTTGTGTGTGGTTTTCAGTTGAGTAATAAAAAGAGTTTATACTATACTTATTTAAAATACCATTAGTGGATTCTTTAACCTTGACATTTGTTTTATATTTGTTTAAATCCTTACATCAATATCACATCTCAAAGCTCTTTTCAACTATTTTTCTGTTGTTATCTATTTCTTTATTTGTAGTTTATACAGTTAACCTCCCTGTGGTTCGACCTCGGTCTTGCCGGGTTATTTATTATTCGACACTCCTACACGTGGGATAAGACATCAATCTTTTGATCGTGTCAATATTCTATTTAGAATGAAGTTTAAGGATAGAATTTTGAAAGTATTATTTAATCTTTAATATTTGTAATTATGATGTGTATTTATGATGATGGATGTTCATTTCAGGATCTTCACAAACTCAACGAGACTAGTAGTTCTGCTTGATTATTTTAGTCTTTAACTGTAGGTAATGAATATGTAAGTGTAAATTGAAATTACCTATTATGTCATGTAATCAAATTGGTAGTATTTTTTTAAGTAATTAAATCTAGTACAATATACTTAATCAATAATTTTTAATTGCATTATGAGAATTTTATGTTTAAATATTGTATCCATATAGGTATGAGTTAAATATAATGTTTGAAAATGATATGATTTATTGATGGAAAGATGATAATTTATGTGATGGGAGTAGCCTTGAAGCTATCCTTGTATTGTGTGGGTTGATGGTCCAGGATGGTTGAACTAAATCATATATATTAAAATGAGATGAGTTCTTCTGCGGGTTGAATTTTTGGAAATGTTACTTTTAAGGGGAAACTCTGCTAAGATTTTGGTAGAATTAATGATGGCCTAAATTGATCCTAAACATGATATTAAAAAGAAATTTAAGGATTATTGAATAAATCTAGATGAAAAAAAATTACTTTGTTTTTCAAATAATTTCAAGGCTCGAAAGCTTTTAGAATTGCGAGCTATTACCCTTATGGTAATTTGTGTGATCTTGTGTGTTTCTTAGTTATCATAGAAAGGGTTATCTAGCTGCCTGACCCTTTATATTGGATAAGTCTTTGTATTATCTAACAATTGTATAGCAAACAAATTTATACATGTAATTTATAAGGTATTGTAACCGCACTAATATGCGAGTATAAATTGTATATCAATATACTTATGGATAAAATTATTGGAAGGTGCACTTGATGATGTCCTCTGTGTGTGTGTGTGTGTCCCTAATTTTTCACATATATGACAATCATAAAGATGAAAGTAGTACTAAAAGTTTAGGACGTTACAATGCTATTAAAATTAAGAGTGCAAACAGGTTCTTGTTTTTTCTTCTTTTATTTTTTTGTAAGTGTCTTTTTTCAATTTTATTATTTAATATTTGGTTGATTTTAAAATAGATTCTCACAAAATTGAGTACTAGCCAAATATTATGAATTTTTTTAAGACTGTGATAACCTCATAGAAAGCAAACCGAAACAAAATTATTAAGCTTAATGGAGTCCATGATCAGGGTCACGGGTTTGGTAGGTTAAGCAACGAAGCCTGGGTTGATCCAATATATCGTCATCTCAATATTTTAAAAAATATCTTCTTGAATATTTTTTTAAATCATACCATGTCTTTACGAGTCATTCAGGTTGCATTGGGACCCACCAATTTGATTGGCTCATGTCAGGGTAATCCCTAAACATTTTAATTTAAAACCTGATCTAGAAAAGAAATCGAGTTGGGAGATTTCAAAGTTGACTTGTCAAGCTGAATTTAATAACAATGTCAAAGATTTCCTTTCAACCTGAATATATTTTACATTCAATAGATTTATGGTCCAACCCGTAATGTAGCATAGTTTAGAAAATTAGTGCGTGGGGGTAACCAAACAAGGGATTTAATCTTTTTATTAGTAACTTATTATTATTTCTAGCTATGTTATTAACATCAGATCAGATAAGTTAATCTGATAAGAGAATAGATATATTGGATATTTATTCAATCAATTTTTTTTTAAAAAATCAATTAAGAATATAACTTGGTGTGATCTAGATGAATTAGCAAAGTTTTTTTTTTAAATCCATAAAACCCATTTGAACTAACCAACTAGGTTTTACATGCAAAATAACTTTTTAAAAAAATTGTCTAAACTAAAACCACTTAGTTTTAGCTTTACTTACTAAGACTTGTTTTCTCATCCCTCGTCCCTTTTAGTTTGTACTTTATGGTCACCATTTGCCATCTCTTCTTCATCTAAATTAATTTTCTCTCTTTTTAAGAATGTACAATCCTTGATCAAAAGAAAGACCTCAACAATCATATTAAAAAAGATCATGGCTTTCATTATTTCATTAAACCTATCTTCATAAAATTTGGTTTCTTCTAAAAAACCATCTACATAATTCCACTACTGATTTATCCTTAAAATTAATTTAAGTATTTTAATTTATTATGTACTAATCAAAGTTCGTTTTCATTTGACATGATCCAATCTATATAATAAATGGGTCAACAAGATTCGTTTATCATGGGACTTAGGGCATACAATGATGGATTGGATATCATGGAAAGGCTAGCATTCATACCTTGTCTTTGAGATATATTGGGGATATTGTTTTAGCGGAAGCTGAGATGGTTGTTAAAGGAAGACCTAATTATTAATTTTTTTAGCTTTTGCTAGTAAGTTGAAGGAATTTAGCTAAAAAAAATGTATATTTTCCTTTTAACTTAAATATAACCATCTAATCAAGGGTGACATGGTGCAATATTAGGATTAAAAGATCTTTTTTTTTCTCACTATATGTATGATTCCCACACCATTAATAAAAGATAAACATAAACTTGCCATTCAATTGCAAGCCACTCAAACTACTAACTACTCAATTGTCTTCCACCCAAACTACTTGTCACTTATATGTTTGCCACTCAAACTTATGCCATGCTAGTATTTCATACTCTTCCTCTCACATTTCTTTCTTCTTGTATCTGTTCTTTTTTTTTTTTATTAACGGACTAATGCTTTTACAACAAACAACATTAGTTATCGGTATTTAGATTGCCTAGTTAATGAATTGTTTGATTTGCACTCAATAATCCTTATATATATTTTGGTGATTCAACTAGAGAATTAATGATTATAAAATAATAATAGCCCCTTCCAAGATGATAAAGAAGACTATTAAACCTATAAGCAACATATTTGTGCATAATGACAACAGAAACTTACTTAGCTTTAACAGCAATGGTGATAACACCAACTTTCTTAATGTTAAATATAGTGATAACCCTTAAACTTTTTAAATTAGTATAGCAAACTTCCAACACTTTCAAAAGGTGGCCTACCTCGATCCACTACTGAGGTCCTTATTGTGTTTGCCTTTTAACTAGGTCTCAAAGCCATGGTTGATAATCTAAAGATTTTTTAAAACACCTAGGCAAAGCTACAAGGTGAACAACAACAAGTCTTTAAGGTGTCTCAAGATAAAAACATGACATTTAAACAAGAATTCAATAACATCATCTAGTTGATTCCCATGACTACATGATCAGTTGAATGATAGGGAGGACATCCCCTTACTAAAAATTCATTGTGCATCCATTCATAACCATTAAACAACCCACAATATTGGTTTTTAATGATCAACAACGCTATCTTACAAAACAGGATTTAAAAGAAAAATTTGAGTAAAAAATAGCAAAATCTACAAGCAAGTTTGATCGTAAACTTCCTTATCCAACCTTTATTTTCATGGGACCTTAACTAAAAGACTATGTCAATCCTAATTTTAAGGTTTTCAATGGCAAGTAAAGGAACGTTGGTAAGCATATTATAAAGTTTATGAAGAACTTGGTGTTTATAGCCTAGATGATGATTTGAAGTTGAAGGAATTTTCCAAGTCTTTGATTGAGAAAACATACACCTAGTATGCGAATATAGCTCATTATTTTGTATAGGCATGGGCAAGTACATGCAAATTATTTACTAAAATGTTTTTCTCCGCCATGAAAGAGTGATAATGTTTGAACTAGGATAAGAAAGCTCTAAAGAGATTTTGTTGTAGTAAATTGAACAATTTCAAGATCATATCCTAGACATGTTGGAGGGTTTTTATAAGAAAGAAGATTTCAAGTTATGTATTCAAGGCATATATATGGAATACATGATATATCTAAAGAATTTGGGTCTGACCACTTTTTCTACCTTAATGGAAAATGCTTATTGGACTAATAATTTCAATATCATTTCTAGAAGGAATGATTTCACACCAACTATCATAACCCAATTTTTGACCATATATTTTTCTAAATATTTTCAAGATATAAAGAAATTAGAAAAATATGTTTACGATGTATTTGCGTCATTTTCAACGTTTTTTCAAAAGAATTCAAAATTTTGTTTTCAACGCGTTCAACTATTAAAGCGTACATTTCAAAATCATTGATTAATTATTCTCATTAGTCAATGTTGATGTTGTCTTTTAAAAAAAATCAAAATATAAAAAATAAGAAAACATAAAAAATATATGGACAAGGGGACCAAAAGTGCAAAGAAAAAAATGACGGACTAAATTGAATTTGATTTGCTAAGTCACCAAGCAATTTAGAGAAAAGAGACAAAACAATTTACCTATAAAATGGTGAAGGAATCTCACACAGAAGAGGGGAAAAAAAACTTAACCTAGGGAAACCACTGAAAAAAACTAGAAAAAAAGAGAGACATTCTCTCCCACACAAATTACAACACTAATCATCACTACCATATAAAAAATAACCTTCTTTCTCTCATGTCCCTTCATCTTCTCTACTCTAACCACCCAAAGATTTCATTGTCCAAGATTTTTCTAGTCTTCTTCTCAACCATGAATAACCCTCAAATTCTCTTCTATAAAACCATACCTTTCCTTTTTAACCAAGACAACCAACCCCTTAGTGACAATTTACCACCTATCCTCACCACCACAAGTTGGCATTTTCTTGCCTCCATCTTCACTGTAAAAGACACTAATCAAAACCAGCCTAGTCCAACCTTAATACCACTTTTCCTGACCTTTTTCAATGTCTTTTCACCACCCACCACGTTGACAACAGAACCACCACTAGCCAACCTGGTTCTTCTTTTCTCATTGAAGAACTTGATTGTTCCCCCATCTTAGCCCTGCGTCTATTACCTTTCTTCACAACATTGTGACCTTCTCAGCCACCACAATAGCAACGCAACCTCCACCACCACTATGAAGGAAACTCATTAACCCGGTTGCAACTAAACCAACTTTCTACCTCCAATATCATCATCCTCCTCTCCTCCATTTCACCTAAAATCAACAACCCATATCATTGACATCCACTACAACGTACCCCAACTCATCTACTGATGATAGCAACCCATAAACATAGACTTTTCTTCTTTGTTTGTCCACCACTAATGTTGAGTTTTGTTATGAAAACCATAATGATCCAATCATCAATAACAATATCAATGACTAGTAACAGGAAAGAGAAATAGATTTGTAGAGAGAGAGAGAGAGAGGAGGAAATGAAACCAAAGCTTTGTTGTGTGGTTTAATGTTTTTACAGGTGATAAATGACTCTCATCACCAGTATAGGAAGAAAAAGAAGAAGAAGATGCTCTAGATCCATTTTTTTATTTGCCTCACCGATGACAGCACATGGGCTCATATGCTGCCAGTGGTAATGGCACGTGGGTAAACACGTCATGGCTGTTTAACCACTTTCGAAAGCTTTTCAGCTTGGTTTATGAATTTCCAACAACTTCTCCAAATTATTTCAACATTTAGATGATCGATTTTTGAAATCTTAAATGTTTATTGTGTGTGTTTAAATTATTGTTAAATTTTGAATTTTGATGGTTTGTAAACACGTAATTGTAGGGTGTGTGAGTAAAAAATATAGTAAATCAGAGAATGTCTGAGCATGTTGCATTTTCTCTTCATCACTTTTTTATCTTATGTTCAATATATGTAAAAAAAAGAAAAAAAAGATAAAAAAATTAATTAACCAAATGTTTTAATTGCATACGGCTAAATTTTAAAAGTTTTTCATGCATATTTTCTATTAAAAAAAAATGTATTTTTATTATGTTTTAAAAATACAAAATACATATCATAATCAGTTTATAATTATCCATTAAAATTTGGCTAAAATCTTAAAAATACCACAAAAATTAATTTGTTTAATTTATATTCAGGGTATGAATTTTACAACATAATGTATACTTATAGTATTAAATTAAATGAATTAATAGCAATAAACATTAGAAATTAGCTGTATCTAGAAAATAAGTGTGAGGCTAAAATTAGGGCCTCAATATGATTAAGATTTAACCCGATAAGGTGAAGACTTCCTCACGAATGGAGATACGCCTTGAACTTTAGACAATACCAACAGATTGAAACATGACTTAGAATAACAATCAATCAATAATGCATCTTACTTTAGGTAGGGTGCATTGGGGGTGATGCGTCTTTTCCTTACATAATTAGTCCCCTTACCCAGGCTCTTGCAGACCAAAGGTTTCTTAGTGACCATGATACTAGGTGATAACTCTCTCAAATCATAACTTTATGATTAAACCCAAACACCCTTTAATCTAGGAGACAACTCTGTCATTCGATGTCATGCATGTCACGACAGGATGAAGACTCCACTGAGGACTTGTTTGGTTGGACTGAGCTTTTTTTATTTGATTGTTTGCTTTTGTTATTTTTATTGGTCTCTATCATTTAATTTTAGCTTGTAATTTTTTTTTACATACTACTCATGCACAAGTACATCAAGTATGGATTAATGCCTTTATGCATTTTAATTTTGAGAATAAACATAATTCTGGGTTAGACAAGGAGTAGTGGTCTCCCTCATGACTTTCAGTCGGGGTTCAAATTCGTAAAACATCTTATTATGAGTTGAGTGTTTACTTTGTAATGACGGTCATACTATTACCCGACCATTTGTTATAAACTTCCATATTGTCTTTATGAAAAGTGGTCACTAGATAGATCATAAACCCTTTGAGACTAGGTAATGAGCTTACCCTTTGTATAGTGGCTTAGAACCTACCCTTAGGATATGGACTCCATAATAATTCATTTTGCATCAAGGCAAACCTGATCAATAATCTTGAACTTCGTAAGATTTGTTGAGCTAAAACCATAATATTTTTAATACGAGCAAGAATATGAGATGTTGTAACTAGTTGGGGGGAATTGTCCAAAGACTAAGGCCAGTAAAT
>Ga0325404_1007865_pt1 | contig 11069 bp, 11 predicted proteins | sample PopdelMetagenome_18_FD_205664 | JGI IMG/M metagenome (GOLD analysis project Ga0325404, IMG submission 205664) | Populus deltoides microbial communities from Bellville, Georgia, United States - Xylem-Control-R1 | ecosystem: Host-associated > Plants > Phyllosphere > Stem > Wood/Secondary xylem...
GTGAGACAGATGTCAAGTCAATTATAATTATGCTTAACTTATAAGAACATAAAAACAACATCGTATTAATTTATATAGCATAATTCATCCGGATGTTAACTTTTTTCTCACAAATTTATTGTAACGTCTTTCAAAATGTTTAGTTGAGAATAATTAGGAGGCTTAACCCTTAGTTTAGTCAAAAAAATTTTATTTAGATGTGTAGGGCAATATATAATAGTTAAGGTAGAGAATACAACACTAGAGTAGTGCCTATAATATTTCCTATATAGTATATATTCTATAATATACCCCCTCAAGATAAGGGTGGAGGATCGACGCGTAAAAAACAATACCCGCTTCATTTCGTCGGTATATCCCTCGAAAAATACCATCGGTAATTTCATCTGTAATTATTTAAAAAAATTCATTTTATAAAATTATAAAATAATTAAATTAACATAAATCAACAAACTATAATATATACTCAAAATGCTTGGAAAAAAGAAGAAAATAAACTCTAACAAATTTACAATTAAATTAACATAACCCAAGACGCATGTTCCTTGATTTAGCTGAAAAGTGAGGGTGCACACTGTTAAAGTGTTTCCATGCTTTACCGTCAGAAGAATGCACCATCACTCCATCAATCACACTATGTGATTGGTGCCATGTCATGTGCTTAGCAGTCCTTGATGACATGAATAACCTCTACAGTCTAGGTGTGATTGAGAAGTATTTAAGTTTTTTATATGCCACGAGAGTCTTTCCCTTGCCAGATCGGGGTTTGTAACGAGAATGCTCACATGTCATGTACTCAGTCAGCTCAACATTTTTAAGGTAGTATAACATGCAGAAGTTAGGGCACATGTCAATTTTCTGGTATCCTAAACCGAGGGGTTTCATCATGGACTTAGCAACATAAAAGTTCTCTTTCAGTTTCTTCCCTTAAGATAAAATGCTTCTCGCCCATTCAATGATTTTATCATAACCAGCCTCACTCAACCTGTGATCTGACTTGATGGTGAACACCTGTGCTACGACTAATAATTTATTGTGGTTCGTGCAACCATCCCATAATGGTTCATCAAAATCTTTCAACATATTAAAAAACCTTGTTGCATCTGCATTAGGTTCTTCTTCTACGATTGGATATTGACTGACATTACTTTGATTCATTTTCATTGCATCCATAACCATATTCCTATAAGGATACTGTTGTCATTTACAACTCCATGCACGTTGCTAGCATTAGAAGTTGACCAAATCACCCTTTTTACCATGCTCTCATTAGGAACAAATAGTTCTCCGTGTGCATACCAACACAGGTAATCCTCCATGAACCCTTTGGTTAGAAGATGCATTGTTACAACATCTGGTTGCAGAAAATTTTTATTTTTACACTTCTTGCATGGCCAACTAACACCACCTTCAGTAAAATTCTTCGGAATAGATATTACGAAATTAATAAAACCCTGAACCCCATTACAACAATCCATCCTCCGCAATCCTTGGGGTGAGTCTCGATACATCCATGAACGATCATCCATGACTTCTATCGAACCTCTATAAAATCATGATGACAACATGTATTAATTAACTATGTTAAGTAAATAAATTTATAAAAATATTGGTTTGCCTCGACATTATCCAACAAATTAAAAAAGGACTTCTCTTAAATATTCATTAACACTTATCAATGTCCATATAAATTTATACACATATAAATTTACAGAAATTACAACTCCGCAATATAATTGATAAAAATTAAAACGGACCCATTAAACAAGTTATTATTTATTTCATCACAACACATCTAATTCGGTAACTCAACAAAGTTTCAATAATTTACAAACAAACACAATTTAACAAAATCCAAACAAACCATAACAACTACAAAATTATTCATTTATACTACAAGTTTCTTTGACAAATAACAATAAAACATGTACATACGCTAATGAAATACATATACTAAAAAAACCAATTAAAAATTATAAAATTGACATTTAAATGTTTAAATTAAAAAGAATAGATTTACTTACAAAACATGATAAAATCCACAATAAATCAGAGCATGAATGTTGTGACCACATACAAAAGTACAAAAAAGATGACTTGTGTTGAGAAGATGGGGATATTTTTAGGGGGGTGGTTGTTTGTAGTTTGGGAGGGGAGAGTTGGAATGTGGAAGAAGAAGGAGAAATAGGGGAGGACAGGGTTGGCAGTGTAGGGATATATTAGCTTTTACCGATGGGCTCCCCGACAACCACATTCTGTTAGTATAACCGTCGGTAATACGTTGGTAATTCTAACAGTGAATGGGTCATGTCACTGTACGGAGATCTCAGTTTGAATCCCTCGGTCATTTCGTTAGTAAAATCACTTGCAAAAAAACCATCTCATCAAACAACTTTTCTTTTTCAAAAATCTATATATTTCGTATGAAATTCGGTTGGCAACAATCAATGAAATTACTTCGTCAGTACATACTGGCCAAATTGCTGACGGATTACAAGCTGTCGATAATCAGCAACATTCTGTCGATATAGACCGACACAAGTACAGATAGAATTGACGCCGTCAATAATTATTGCCGACAAAATCATTCCATTGGTAATGTCGTTAGTGTCAACTGAATTTCTAGTAGTGTCTATTTATACGTGTAGGACAATATAAAATAGTTAAAGTAAAGAATATAACACTAAAATAGGGCCTAGAATATTTCCTGCGTAGTATACATTCTATAATATATTGTAAAATACGTTTTATATTCGCTTGCAATAATTTCTTATCCAATGGCGCAATTTCTACATAAAGCTCAAACAGTACCCTCTTTTAGTAGCAAGCGCTTTAATTTTGTCTTCTTGTCAGGGTCTTATGCTAATTACGGTTAAGTTGCTGATATGTCTTCTTGTATTACATTGGTAAAAGTGTATCAACTTCAACAAATAATTTTTAATTAGGGTTAAGTTTCTGATATGTCATCCACTTGTATTACATTGGCAAAAGCATAATTATAGTTGACTTCACAACTGTCTCACACCGTCACACGGTATAATCCAATTAAATAATAATAAATCAAACCATGGCACTCCAAAATTCGTTGGAATATAAATTAGCCCTGCATATATTCATCTCCATCACAGGTCTGCCAAGAAACAAAAAAAAAAGGTAAAGAAAAGTAGCGAAATGGCCCCACATAATCTAGGCCTGGCTAAGCCGCAGCATGCATGAGACATATTTTGGAGAATCAAAGTTGCACCTGGATAGTTATCAACTCAGTATAGTAATAAAATATGTCTCAGGATAGTTATCTATGTACCTGGATCAGGCTTGGATTATGGTTTAGAAGAACCAACCCAAGTTAATTTAAAATAAAATAATATTATTTTATATTATAATTTGTTTATTAAAAGTTAAAATGGTATTATTTTCTAATTTTTATATGTAAAATCACAATTCACTCAAGTTTTTATCAAGTGAATCAATTTATGGATTAACTTATTAAATTAATTGGATTTAAGTACATAATTCTTACGAAACTCAGCTAAGATCGGTTATTTTTTCAAAAACATGGCTCCCATATGAACTTGGGTGAGTGGCAACATGTTATTTAATTATCCTATTACAGGACTGGTAATTAGCCAATTTTTCAACTCTCGGGTTATTAACCCACTTACCTCTCCATTTTAACTTTTTTTTTTTTTTTTAAAATAGCCATAAGGTGATATGCCAAACATAACCTGACTTAGAGATTTACCAACTCTCTTTTTTTCTCCCTTTAACCAATAAGTTGATATTGAATTATTCTCTATCCATATTTATATTGATAGAGAGATCAGTTAGAGAATTAAAGAAATTCCTTGCAAACAGTATGATTTAGTGATGTTTTAAGTAATACTAACCTAACAGTAGTTTTAATGATTAAAACATAATTCTTATATATCTATATATTCTTCCAAAATCACTGATAAATTCTCCTGGGGAAAATCTTGTATATATAGAGTTTTGGAAATGACTTTCAAACTCAATAAGCAGAGGGGATTAGTTATTCCTAGAGATGGGATAACACAGTACTGCCGTGTTGTTTTGTTTTGGTTTTCAATGTAGTATAGTAGGAGCAGACAAAGCACGAGCAAAAATGGCAAATCATTAGGTGATCATGGAAGACTAATACATAGGAAGAAGAACACACAAGTGATCATTATACATATAAAAAATGAACTAAACATTCTTCAACTGACATTGCGACGTGGCCCAACTAAAGGAAGAAGAACAATTATATATCGACTCCTGGATATGGATAGTTTTTCTCGACTGCTGATACCGTACAGAAACTAGACACGAAGATAGCAGGAGACATAACAAAGAAGAAACAAAAGGACGCACACTCGGAATTTCATGTATGGAAGACACTCTTTCCGTCACATTTCTTTTTTACTTCAACCAACATTTCTCACCCTCATTTTGTACCGTGCTTCCCCGTTTACCTCCTGATAGAAAGTCACAATATCTCCACTTTTGAGGCCAGCATCGCGAGCAATGGCATACCAACCTCTTGTAAATGCAAGCTTTCCTGATCTGGTGGAGCAGTGAATTGTCACCGGGTCCCGTAAACGGGTGCCGGCAGATGACTCGACTATGGTGGACAGTTCTATGGTTCCATGGAAAGGTTGAAGGGGTTCTAGGTTAGAATCATGTGGTAGCACCAATCCTCTCTCAAGATCAATAGAGGTGAGTTTCTTTGTGAAGATTTCCATGGCAATATAATGAGAATTATTGCTATGAAATAATTAGGTTAAAGAAGGTTTTGTGTCTTTGTAGTGACAGAGTTGGAAGGTATTTATAGAGAATTCAGTGATGTTATGATAAGCCAGCTAGCTTGTTGGGAAATGTCTTGTTTCACTCTCTTTTTATTATTAATAGTTGAGAATAATTAGGAGGCTTAACCTAATGGTTAGCCAACCCTTTCTATATATATATATATGTGTGTGTGTGTGTGTGTAGGGCAATATACAATAGTACTGGTGGAGGTTATCACACAAGAGTGTGTTTACAATATTTCCTATATAAGTACATTCTATAATATACCCCCTCAAGCTGAGTGTGGAGGATCAACCCGAAACTTGAAACGAAAAGCAGTAAACGAAGAAGTAAGAAGTGGCTTAGTGAAGACATTGGCAAGTTGATCATCAGAGGAAATAAAATGAATCTGAATCTCCTTCTTTGCAACTCTATCTCGGACAAAATAATAATCGACCTCAACATAATCGACCTCAACATGTTTAGTGCGAGTATGAAAAACAGGATTCACAGACACATAAGTGGCACCAAGGTTGTCACACCAGATAATAGGAGCAGAAGTAGACGGAATCTGGAGATCTGTTAATAAGTACTGAAGCCGGATAATCTCAGCAGTGCCATCGGCTAAGGCTTTGTACTCAGCTTCAGTAGAAGAGCGAGCAACTGTGCGTTGCTTGCCTGATTTCCACGAAATCGGCGTCTGACCAAAAAACACAAGGTAACCACCTGTAGATTTTCTGTCCTCAACACTGCCTACCCAATCTGCATCTATAAAACCATGTAAGGCAAAAGAAGAACTGCAAGTAATATGTAAGCCATGTGATGCCGCACCCCGAAGATAACGCAAGATGCGTTTCACGGCAGCCCAATGAGAATCTGTAGGAGCATACATAAACTGACAGACTCTGTTAACAACAAAGCAAATATCCGAGCTCGTAAAAGTGAGATATTTAAGAGCACCCATAATTTGACAAAAGCGGGTAGCATTAGAAAACAAGGGATTAGGCAGAACGGTAGCTTTGGATGTAGAGATATGAGTATCAACAGGTTTGCAAGATAACATACCAGCTCGAGTGAGGATGTCAAGTATATATTTATGCTGGCGGAGCATAAGATCCATACGAGTAGATTGAACCTCAATACCCAAAAAATAATGAACAAAACCTAAGTCGCGAAGCTTAAATTCTGAGCTCAGTAGCTAAATGAGGCGTTGGAGTAGAAGAGAGTTACTACTCGTAAGGAGAATATCATCAACGTAGACCAGAAGATAACAAATATCAGCACCAACAGAGAAGATAAACAATGAGGTAACAGGAAATCATTCAGACGAGTGTACCAAGCCCGCGGAGCCTGTTTCAAACCATATAGAGATTTATACAATCAGCACACATGAGAGGGGAAAGTAGAATCAACAAAACCTGGAGGTTGTTTCATGTAGACCTCCTCTTCAAGAACACCATTGAGGAAGACATTATGGATGTCAAGCTGATGAATTTTCCAACCACATGAAACTGCAATGGAGAAGACTAATTTGACGGTCGCTTGTTTGATGGTAGGACCAAAGGTTTTGGAGTAATTAATACCTTCTTGCTGAGTGAAACCTCTAGTAACTAGACACGCCTTATACCTCTCGACGCTGCCATCAGATCTACATTTAATCTTGTACACCCACCGACTACTAACAACATTCATTGAAGGGTGAAACGACATTAAGGTCCAAGTTCTGTTTGCGCGTATGGCCTAAATTTCCTCACGCATAGCACTATGCCACGCCTCATACCTGTTAGCATCATTAAAAATAAGTGGCTTATAAGTGGGAGGATAAACTACCTAGCTTAAGGAGGTAGTAGAGGTTGTGGTAGTTACGGTGGACAGTGCTGTCTTGGGCTGTTTAGGACGAAGGACCATGTGATGTTGATAAGCAGTTGGACATGGAGAAGAGGAGCCTGTACCTGGAAGGTGTTGAAGAGGATACGAGGAGAGGTCTACACATAGTTGCAAACCAGCCGGAGAATCAGTGGAGGGATTGGTCTGCACTGCAAACACTGGTGAAGCTACAGCAGAACTGGGTTGTTCTGCTGCAGCAGACCTGAGAGCATGCACATCTAGTGATGGAGAACCTATTCCTGCATAATGATCATTATGGCAGTGTTGGACGGCGATGAAGGGGTGGCAGAATCTGTGGGCAAATGGGTGATCTGTTGGGGTGTGGCAGAGGGTAAAACTAGGTTGCTGTTGGGGCCGGTTTGGGAAGTAGTAGGCTAAAAAAGTGGAGGAGGGTTCAAGGATGGAAGATGTGTAGGTTGTGTGGAGGGTACTGGTGAGTGTGTTACTTGTTTAAATTCGCAAAAGGAAAGACATTTTCATGAAAACAAACATGACAAAAGACATAAATACGATGAGATTCTAAATCAAGACAACAATAACCAAAATGGGATGAGCTATATCCTAAGAACACATATGGAGAAGACTGGAAATCTAATTTTTGAGCATGATATGGATGCAAAAAAGGGAAACAAAGACACCCAAAAGTACATAGAAAACTATAATCAGGAGTATGACGAAACAGACACTCAAAAGGAGATTTATTTTGGAGAACAAGAGTAGACATGTGATTAATAAGATATACCGATAATTCAAAAGCATAGTTCCAAAATCGTAATGGTGCACTACACTGGCCTAAAAGGGTTAGGCCAGTTTCGACAATATATTGATGACGACAAAATAATAACTTACAAAATGAAATGAATGAATGAACATACCATGAAGTGCTGAGCACGGTTGTCCATGAACTGCTGCACCCTCTTTTGGCGGTCTTGACTCCGCACATGCGTCTCTACAAACAGCTCCATTGGACTCGGCTCACGTCCAAGAGACGCAGCCTGTAAGGAAAAAATAGGTTGCAAGTTAAATATATTATAAGGAATGACAAATTAATTAATGATATATTTCATTAAAATTAATCTTACCATCCACTTTGCATGTGCACTGAATGGGACGTATCCGCCAGTGTGCGTGGTCACCGAACCATGAATTTGTCGGTTTTGGTTGTTGGCGCCGGACTGTGAACGCCGTGAGAACCGCTCTGAGGTCATGTGCTCAATATATGCCGTCCATATCTCCCCCGATTTGAATGGCAGTTTGAATTCAGGCCAAACCGCTACCTCATTCCATCCTTCAAGATCGTTTTCCCTCGCATGTCTTTTTGATTTTTTTTGGGTTTCAGACCAAAAATCATGCAACCTACTTCCATAGTAACAAATTAGAATTTGGAACATAAAATTATAAAACAAAAATAAATATTATTTTTTATGTTTCCTAGTTGCCGCGTGATTCTCCCATACCCTCCTCACAACATTGTTGTTCGCCCTATCCCATTCAAATTTGTTTTGTGTATATATATAATTCATATAAAATAAAAATAGTACAAGATACAAAATTATAAAAATAATTTATTAAAAATAAACTGGAAATTAAAAGTTAACACCGACCCAAAATCGCTTAAACCTTGCATCGATATTAGGTTTCCACTCAGAATGTCTGGAAACCTAGCTCTATTGAAACAATGGAATCTCCATCGACGATTTAAATGCCAATGTTATAGCCCTTGCAGCCTCAATGTTTGTAAACCTGAAATTAAATAAAATTAATAATATTAATTAGTTTTTCATAAATAAAGTTATATATATATATATAAACCTAAAACCTAAACAAACTTATATTGAGAGGTCATCCTTCCATTGTGCCTGGTATTTGCGGGTGAATTGATCCCGCTGTAAAGGCACACCGCCTTTGCGCTGTGAAACCACGCTAGAAGAGGCAACATCACAAGTTGGCGCAAATTCCTCGCCGTGATCAGCACCTAAGGATACGTCCTCCTCGCTACTAGAAGAACTAGCTGTAACCGTCTGCTGACGAGGTGTTGTAGATTTCATTCTAGCATCTACACAAATTTATACGAATAATTACATAATTAACTTCGATTGTTTAAAAAAAAATCGGTAGCACCTCCCCTACACTGAAGACTACCCACAGTTTTCAAACCTGCAAATCTTTACAATAACCACAGACCAATTGACTCCAGCAACATCATATATACAACCTAACATCTATAGAAATTCAATCATTTAAAAAAATTCGACACCATCTCCTCTATATTAGAGACTACCCACAGTTTTCATACCTACAAATATTGCAAAATCAACTCTATACAACCTAACATATACAACCTAACATCTATAGAAATTCAACATCTATATATTTTTAACTAAAATCAATACAAATTCATAAATAACAATTAAAATTAATAAAAATAATAAATAACATAACATAGAATAATATCCTAAAATTAAGATAAACTAATTAAATTTAATTATATATTTCAATTAACATTTAAAATATAAATTCAACAATAACAATTATAGCAATACAAACAATAATATCCTAAATTAAGATAAACAAATTAAATTTAATTCTATATATTAATTAATATTTAAAACATAAATTCAACAATAACAATTATGGCAATACAAACAATAATATCATAAAATTAATAAATAAAATGAAAAAACTAAAAAACACTATACAAAACAACCTAAACACAAAACAAACAATACACAAAACTAAAAAACACTATATCAATTCAAAATAAATTTGGGAATAAAAAATGCTTACCTTAATAGTGTGTTGAATTTAAGATTTTATCTACAAACAATACACAAAACAAAGAACACCAAAAAAAATAATCATAATTAAAATAAAAAAATACAAAGATAAAGAAAAAAAATACATACCTTTTAAAACTACCACCAAAACAATAAAATCCTTCTAAAAGCTAAATATAAATGAGAGAAGAAGAGAGAAAGGGAGAAGAGAAAGGGAGAAGAGGAGAAGAGGAGAGCAAGGGAGAAAGGGCGAAGAGGAGAAGAGGAGAAAGTGCCGAGGGGGTTGTGGCAGTATATAAAGCAATATTTCCGACGGAATTACTGACAGAAATTAATTGTTGTCGGTGCAATTAATTTCCGTAGGTAATTCCGTTGGAAATTAATTAAAATGCACACCAAAAAAGTTCGAAAATCCCGCCAAACTTTTCGATCCGTCGGCCATTCCATCGGAAATGCCGTCGGTATTCGTGCAGACGGACACGTGTCAGACATGTGTGAGCCGTCGGTATATTCCATCAGCAATGCCATCGGTATTCGTGCAGACGGACATGTGGCAGACATGCGTGATTCGTCGGTAATGCCATCGGTATAGGATGTCGGAAATGCCGTCGGTATTCGTGCAGACGGACACGTGTCAGACATGCGTGTGACAACCCGTCGGTGATTTCTTCGGTATTAGAGTCGGAAACGCCGTCGGCAATCCGTCGGAAATCTGTCGGTGAATGTGGAAAAATCCTGTAATTTTTTGCAACTCTTTGTGAAATACCGACAGGTTATATTCCATCGGTATTAGAGTCGAAAATGCCGTCGGCAATCCGTCGGAAATCCGTCGGTGAATGTGGCAAAATCCCGTAATTTTTTTGCAACTCTCTGTGAAATACCGACGGGTTATATTCCGTCGGTATATCCGTCGGTGAAAAGGTAAATTTTTCTTATTTTTTTATGTAACCCTCTCAAAAAATCCTGAATTGCAATCTTACAGCACACACAACACAATAACAAAGGCTGACCCTTAAAGAAGAATAAATATTTCATGTTTCAAATTATTACATTATAAAAATAAGGTTTTATAACATGTTTAGTTAGTCGGAATTTTCATCTTCGTCCTCTATTGAATTGTTATCATCAGCTTCATCGCACTCTTCAATTTCGTTATCATCTTCTTCAACAACATTCTTTTTTCCACTAGTAGAGCTCAGAACAACATTCAACTCCTCTGCGTCAACATCAACAAGACTATCGTTGAAAACACGAAAATTTGAATTTTCTTCTAAGTCAATCGACGGAGCAACTCGGTATGGTTCAACCAACTCACTAGCTTGAAAGACTTCATCTATCACACTTGTGTCTTCGTTCTCATCCTGAACAACCTCGACACGACCCTTGGGTTTTGTTTTTAAAACGGATAACCAATCAACTCTTGATCGGTCCTTTCTAAAGGAAGGGGTGTATGTGTAATAAACTTGTTGGCATTGCTTTGCGAAAACAAAGATGTCGTTTACGTTGCGGTGTCTAGCTTTTGAGTTGATTTCAACGAGACCATAGTGAGGATCTACTCTGATTCCTCTATCAGTTGTGTCATACCAATAGCATTTGAATAAAAACACTCTATTTTGCTCG
>Ga0325404_1007866_pt1 | contig 11069 bp, 3 predicted proteins | sample PopdelMetagenome_18_FD_205664 | JGI IMG/M metagenome (GOLD analysis project Ga0325404, IMG submission 205664) | Populus deltoides microbial communities from Bellville, Georgia, United States - Xylem-Control-R1 | ecosystem: Host-associated > Plants > Phyllosphere > Stem > Wood/Secondary xylem...
GAATTTTCTCTGCTAGATGCGATGCTGAGATATGTGAAAATCAATTTGGACCTTGATTTCCATGTTAACCTTACCTTCTTTGTTCAATCAGTTGTGCAAATCCATAAATCTTTGATACAAAAAAAAAAAAAAAAAGGGAATTCTTCAGCTCCTTCAAGCTTTTGGCACTTATCCTACAATTAGTGTTAGGTATCTTGACATGGATTCTTCTTTTTGTTGTGTATCTGGCTAATTATAAGTATTGAATGCCTTATAATTCTGCCATTCCTCTGACTAGATTTCCTGTTTTTCCTTATCTCTAATTTTTCCTTATGAAAACTAATGTTATATCAAACTTTTCCAGGTTTATTTATCTTCTACTAGTAATTGGCGCATCCCTTGTCATCATTTCCAGTGTCGGGTGCATAGGAACTGCAACCAGGAGCCCATGTTGTCTATGCTTTGTATCCTCAAGTGATTTGTGATTAATATTGATGTGTAATAATCCCTCGTTTTGCTTCATATCTGTCAAGAAATCCTCTGGGTTTGATTAGCGATTTCTTAACAGCTATTAGTACTCTTTGCTCCTAGTTGCGCTTTTCGTGGCTCAAGTTGGAGTAGCTTCCTTCATGCTCTTTAATCACAACTGGGAACAGGTAATTTCACTGCATTGCTCTTGATTAGTTGTATTATAGTTCAAGATGAACTAGAACATTGGTCTCTAGTAGTCTGCAATAGGTCATGAAAATTCATATTACTTGAAGGCTGAAGCAAGGTCCAGGTCTTCTTACAATTGTAAAAGAACATCATGCCATCAGGATGTAATTTCTAATGGATTCCAATCTTATTTCTACTTTTTTGCTTTCTTTTCTCTTCATTGTAGGGTTACTGTTGAGTTCTGTGATCTACTATATGCTTGTATACCACATGCAAATTACAATTGCAGAATCTGATGCAGGATTTTGTTTTTCAACACAGGTTGTTCCTCATGACAGAAGTGGCAGTTTCCACTCAACCTACCACTTTTTTACTATTAACTGGAAAATCATCAGATGGATTGTTATTGGTACGCTTGTTCTAGAGGTAAATCATTAAAAAAATTGATTTGTGGCAACTTTATTATCACTTTGTGTTTGGTAATGTGATTAAATCTTGATTTTGCAAAGACGAATTTTGTACTGAGTATGATGATATAATATCTTTGTATCAAGAACATCTTTAAGCCCAAACGAACGTTAAAAAATACTCTTAAACGCAGTCTAAACTCTTTACTAAACACGGCCCTTTTAGTATTAATTATAATAATATTTCTTTCATTCTTAACAGGCCATCTCTATAGTATTGGCTTTATACTTGGGATATTCGAGCAGAGTTTCATACCACCTGGATTACCATAGAACCGTTGTTTATCCTGACATGACGAGGAGAAATTCTGAGAAGAGGAGGAACCCAGCTACTGCTGCACCCTCAGCTAGAGGAACACAAGAGATGACAGTCGCAAGATCTACTAGTAAAACAGGGAATAGAAAAACAGGGGGGATAAGCTGAGATGGTTATTTATGCTATCATTTTATCCTTAAATTAGTGGTCCAATGGAAATTGTTCAGTGACATTGAAGTTTGGCTGTTTCTTCTTCTTATAAAACCACAAGATGAAAGCTATACTCTCTCATGATATGATTTGTGATCCAGCAATTTTGCTTGATTGATTTAGCACTTTCCTTGTGATAACTCAATTTTAAATTTTCAACAAATAAAAAATAATAATAATTTGATAATTGAGTTAGTACAGCATAAATTGAAAGTTTGAGAATTAATAAGGATGGAATTATAAAGTTAGAAGTTCATTTGGCTAAAAATTAAAATGATTGATAAGTTTAGAGAATTAATTAAACTTTAAATTAGTTTAATTAATGCAATCAGGGGCTTAATTGAAGAAATATCAAAGTTTATGGTCAATTTGGGTTACAATTGCAAGAAATTAAATTTCAGGGACCAAACTAAATAGGAACTGATACTATAAGGGGGTTAATTGATTTTTCCAGTGGTAATTTTGAAAGAATTAAAAAGGAGTCAATTAAGGACTGAATTGGTTAAATTTGAGACCAATGACTATTTTGTAAATGACGTGGAAATTTAGGGATCCAATTGCATTAATCCAGGAGTGAAATTTAAAAAAAAAAACATTTCTAAGAATAAAGGGCCAAATTGCTAGATGTCATAACTTTAGGGGGTAAATTTAAGATAGTCATTTTAGTTAAAAAAAAAACAGCGTCATTTCTAAACCAATTCTTCATCATTTTCTTCCTCATCCTAGGGGAGATCGGCTCAACCAAAACTACACCAAATCTGATCCAAAATGTGGTTCAGATTTATCTTCTACCAAAGCTGCTAGTGGCCTCAGTTTCTATCGCCCACACGGTGCTTCTCCGATGTAAGGATGGGTCGTCTCCAATAGTCGTGCCTTGTTTTCCTCAAACACGGATGAACAAACCATGCTTATCCTCATCTTCCGGATCGTTATCTTGGGAGAGAACAGACGAACCACCAAGGCATTTTATCACCCTATAAAAGCCAGAGAAAAGCCACTCACCAGGGGGACAAAAAGAAAGAGACAAAAAATAAAAACATAGAGAGAGTTAGGGGGCTAAAAAAAGAAAACAGAGAAAAACACAGAGAATAAAAGGACCAGAGAGGCAGAGGAAGGAAAAACCCAAATAGAGAGAAGAAACACCAAGAGAAGAAACAAATGAAAATAGAAACAAAAGGGAAGAAAGGAGCATTGTCCAACCAGTGCTCCATCGCCATTGACTTCGCCTCCAACAAACTAGGCAAGTTTTTCTTTCCCCTGTTTTTGCAATTTTAATTAACTTGTCATTGTGTGAGCATGCGTGAATTATAATTCACACGTGCTTGCTTATTGCTGCCTACCAGCTTGGTCACGAGGCTGGACCAGTGGCCAGGTCGACTAGATTAAGTCCAACCATATAATTTGACTAGATCCGGTCCAAAAATAGAAGAATTGTTGAAGTCGGCCTAGACCTTAGGCCCAGCCAATCCTCTTTTTTTCTTTTTTCTTTTTTTGCAAAGGTAAAACACACCCTTATACCTTTTTTATATATACTCTTTTTTAATTTTAATATCTAGCCAAACAGACATTTTAAGATATATAAAAATTCTGAAAAAAAATTAGGGATCCTTTTGGATTTATTTACGAGTCTCTCACATTTTTTTTTTTATGACTTTAGTTAATATTGTATTGCAGACTTATATTGTGAAATGCAAATCTAGTATGCAATACATGTCCTTTTTTTCTCTAAAAATATAATAAAAATATGTTTTGACTTTAATTCAAATTTTACTGGTTTATTCACTATGGCTAGAGTCAGAAATATGTACAATAGGATTGAGAATTATTTTGAATCTCCAATATTGACTGGCACTAAAGTTAGGAATATTATAGAAAGACCATAAAAAACAGAATAAAACAAGTACTTAGCAATTTAAAACAAAACCAACAATACAGTTAGAGCCTACTTTTTTTCTTCTGTGTAATTAGTCTTATACCATAAATGTGTAATCAGTCTCATATCATAAAATTTATATTGACTAGTTAGGGTTTCTAATAACTATAATATTAGATATCTGTTTTTTTCTATGTTGATAGTTTTATAATGGCCGCAATGTCGAGTGTAATATCTCTTATCATTTAGCAACATTAAAGTAACAATAATGTAATGATAACCCCAAGAAGTAGGTTTAATGGATTTCACGTGGTCAAGCATGTAATGAGCTTGGTTGAGGCAGATACGAAAAGGGAAAAAGTTACCTTGCATGTGAACCAAATTAATCAATGTTTTTAAAGGTAGAAACCATAGAACAGGGCAGGACATAAAAAAAAGGCATTCATCAACATCTGACAGAGGACTTGCTCACACCTCGCACAGATTCTTCTTGTTGTCAGCGATGAAAAAACCTTACGGTTTAGCCAATCAAGATAATGCAACCCCCATAAATTAAAAAAAAAAACCTGACATCTCATTGAGTGCAGAGGTAGGAGAGAATTACATCTACAGTTTTGTCTTCGCACAATACCTGACATGAACTAAGAAACTCATCTTCTAATACAGATTCAGTACTACAGACGACTTCAAAATGGAATCATAATTTAATTTTACAACTACAAATCTACAAACATGTGACAAATTCGTGCACCCAGCAGGCAATTTTGACTGTAAACTAAATTACTTTGAATTATGAAAACACATACACAATTAAATCAAGAATGTACTCTATAAATATTCCAGTTTGTATACTGTAAAATGAAAATAAAACTTTGATCACTATCAATTATGGTAATTACAACAAAAAGGGAAGGATTCAAATCTATAATTGAAGAAGCTATCAACTATTAACTCAAAATTTTCCAAGAACACCTACAACTCGAAAGCTTTGCCTTCGTGAAAAAACCCACGACATCTCTGAATACATGGGATTAAGATCCATCGAGATTTGCATGATTAAGACAAAATACATTTCTTCCTGCCAATCCAGCCTGCAAACAAAAAATAATCATTCAAGAGATTCATTATAAACTAATATCATATATATCAAGATTAAAAAGATGCGTCAGAACAAGATCAGCATCCCTTAACAGCAGATCTATTCCAAAACCTGTTGTCTGGTGATGGCTTAATACAAGACATCCTCGTGCCCAGAAACCGTACTATGTAAAAAAAGACAAGTACACAGTAAAAAATATTACATGGGATACCTCCAATGCCACTTGTTCTTAAATTTCTTTAAGGGACGATGAAAATATACTAAGCAAATGGAATTGGAAGGAATCACACATATTGTTTTACTTATTTAAAAAAAAAAAACATACGCTTTAATGAATCTATTTTTATACACAGTCTCATAATGTTCATTCCCACAACGGCTGATGATAATCATTAGGATGATGCAATAACACTTTGCCGTTGTGAGAATGAAGCATTACGAGAGCGTGCAAAAGCTTCAGCGCATCTACTTATCTTTAGGGTTTTGCCTTGCAGCCTTTACCACATATGGGGTGTGCGCATATAGTCGCCTGTGCCTGGCAGCTCTACGCTACCACTTTTGTTTTGGGCCGCCTACTACTAATATAAAACAGACTGGGCTGGACCCAGATCAACAAATATATGCATGTTGTTTAGTTTTTAGCTAATTAAATATAGAAGGATGAAATATGATGAAAAAAATAAAAAAATTGGTGTGAATCAACCCGAACTATCATGATAAATATGTAATTTGAATATTAACAGGCATGCCAATATAAGTTAACATGCCAGACTCACATCTTAGGTTATAAAATTGAAATAACATGGTAGAAAAAGAAAAGAAATCGAAGAAAATCACAAAGTTAATTTTTTAAAAAATACCAATGTTGGATGACGATATCAGAAAAGAAAATAAGCCAAAAAATATTAACCTCATTAACTTTTTAAACCTAAGAATCTGTGACTTAAATCATAAGACCGGAAGCACCCTATATGAAAAAACTATGAAACTCAATCCCAAAGAAATGAAACATTGAAGGATAAAATTAGAAAAAAAAAATACACAAAATAAAAATTCAAAATAAAAATTAAAAATTAAAAGAATGGAAGTTAAAATCAAAATAAAAAATAAATTAGAAAGCAACAACAAACTTTCAATTTAAGGGTTAAATTGAAACGAATAATAACATTAACAAAAGGATAGAAAAATCAAAAGAATTATGATCAAATTGTAAAAAACAATATACCATAAATTTATATTGAATAATGAAATTGAAAACCAATAAAACTTTTATAAAATGATCAAGGAAAAAAAATTAAAAATCAAAAAAATATGGATTAAAATGGAAAAATAATATAGGATAAATTAGGATTAAATGATGAAACTAAAAACAAATAAAACATTTATAAAAGGACCAAGAAACAAAATAAAAAAAATAAGAACTGAAGTTGAAATAGTTAACAAGTGAGGACAAACTTGTAATTTTTAGGAGGGAGAGAAAAAAAAAGGAAAAAAAGGCCCAAAGTTTTAAATCGTTCCATCTCCACCAACACACGTCGCAGTACCATGAAAAAGAGTGGTGGCACATCCAATGATAAGGTTGGAGGACAATTTCAGTTACCAAGAGGTGTCGCACATACCGCTTAAAGTGCATAAGCACCATTCACGCATTGTACACGTGCCAACAGTTTTAGATTAAAAATTCAATTGAGCAAACTTAAACAATGAAAGTGCCCTCAGTGAAATGGAATTCATTAAAAAAAACACTATATGAAAAGACCAAAATGCCCCTTCATGCATGACTTAAAATTTCATTTTGCCATATTTTAAAAAAAAAAAAGGGAAAGACCAAGTAGCCCTCTTACCTAGGTTTAAAAAAAAATTATCTAAAAGGTAATTAAGTCATTCTACTATACTAAAAAAAATTAAAAGATAATTATACCTCGCGCAAATCTTTAATGAATGATTTTCCATATAAAAAGATTTAAATACCCTTTGAATCAAAAATGCATTTGGGTTTTGTTTTACTGAGTAAAAACATCATTTCACTTAATCAAAGTGTTTTTGTTTTCAGCTTTAGCCTTTTTATTAGGTTGATGGCTCGTGCTTCGCTGCAAGTCAGGTCAGTTTTTTGCAGCGTAAAAAAACAATACTAAAGCATTGTTATTGTATTGTAAAGAACAAAAAAAATCAATGACTTGACATGTGAAGCCTGAGAATAAAGTATACAAAAAGGGGGGAGTTTATAATAATTTAAAAATGTTGATATATGTATATATAGGGGGCTAAAATAAGAAAAAAAAAGGGAGAAAGATGGGACCAAAATGAATTAAGAAGAGATGAGACTATAAATACCCATCCCTTCTCTCATTCATGACCAGGGAGGTAACAAAAAGAAAAAGGGAGGGAAAATTTTCAGATTTTCCTTCACCAAGCCTAAGAGTAAACACCTAAATTTCTATACCTATACAAACCTTAGAATTTCTACGCGGGAAGACAAACTTGGGCAGGAGATTTGCAAGAAGAAAAGTGACGGAATTGCTAAGAAAAGAGGGAGTGGGAGGCCGGCTACTTGTAGAGAAGAAAGGGGTTAGGAAACCTTAATCAAATCAGAAATCAAACCTAAATTTTCCTCCAGGTATAAAGTTCTAAACCAATTGGGAAAGCCAAATTAAATTCATGCAAGAATTATGCATTAATTTGAAGTTTGAAAGATTAGGGTCCTTGAGTAAAATTTAAGGAAATGTGAAATTGATTGGAACTAAATGAGTTGAGCAGCATAGGTTGCCTAAAAAGGATGGAATTATGCAAAGAAGATTTCAACAAAATCAAATACTATGGAGAAATAGTGGTCGGCCATGGGATTGTAAGGAAAGAAAGGAAATTTTGATAGTTTGCGTTGTTTTCCTTATTGCAAAATTAAAACAGGTTTCAGGAGGTGAATAATAAGGAAATGTGGTGATTGAGTGTCTATATATATATATATATATATATATATAAAGAGAAGGAATCGATTTAAGGACTGGCCACTAGAGGGGAAGAAAAAACAGAGGAGGAGAACATATGACTCCCCTGTTAATTAATTAGGTGAGCTGATGTAGTATAGTTACAAATTGTAACTTATAAGGGAGAGGAACCTACATTCTAGGTAAGGTGAAAACATGGCTGAAATTGATGGGAAAGTAGGATTGGAGATAAAAATTATAGGTACCTTCTCCATTGACAAAACAGGGCAGGTTCGTTACCCTGGTTCCTGAGGGAATTTGGACCTGAAGATGATAGACTCTAGGGAGGGTCCATTCATAGAAGTTGTAGCTGGGAGTGTTAGCTTTCCAACGAGTCCGTTCCCGTCTAATTTGGAGTCTTGGAACTCCAGATACAAATGAAAATTTAAGGAGAGGTCAAGCTGTCACCCTTGTTGGCAGTTTCGGCCAAGTCAATAAAACAGTGAAATTTAGCTGTATTAAGGGTAGAATTTGTTTTCTCGCCCTTCGTAAAGTGTGTCTTGATCTTAAAAAAAAGAATAAATTGTGATCAAAATTGAATTCATGATGTCCACTTAGACTACTAATAGGCCAAAAATGTGAAAGGATAATAATGAGGAATGTAAATGAGAAAGAAAAGATTGGTAAAAGAGAAATGAATATTATTGCCATTGTTGCTGTTGTGTTGTGATATATGGACTAATATGAAATAATGATGGGTGTTTGTGGTTTCAAGAGGAACTGCGGGAGGAGTACAACAACAACAGGGGAACGCAAGTCGAGCGTCTATAGCAAGTAGGTACTTGGTACCTATATCTCCTCTTGTTAATAATTATTTTAACTAACTATTGAACTATAAAAATTTGGTGCGTATTGATAAGGAAAAGAAAAGGGGGAAAGGAAAGGTTAAATGATGGGAAAATAGAAATGAAGGACTAAATTTAAATTATAGGTTCTTTTGGAGGAAATGAACAGTAACAATGATTTTTGGTAATGACTGTTTCTCGAATTTGATTAGCCTATCCCTGATATGGGAGGCTAATGATGTTAGCTAAGCTGGTTAACATCGGCATTACCGGTACGTGGGAGGAGAAATATAAAACTTGATTAACTATTTGGGTTCAAAATAGTTAATGATATCGGTGGGTGACGTCGACATCGGCAAAATTTATATACTTGATTAACTATTCGGATTTAGAATAGTTAATGATATCGGTAGGTGACGTCGATATCGGCAAAACTTATAGACTTGATTAGCTTTTCGAGGTGAAAGCTAATGATGTCAAGAATCCTTGACATCGGCATACTCGAGGACCCCCCAAGGTAGCATAGAACAGTGATTAACTATTTCAGTCCAAAAATAGTTGATGACACCAACGATCGTGTTAGTGTCGGCATTTTCATGAATCTGATTAGTTGACCCCAGGATGGGCAACTAAAGACACTAATGGAGGTCATTAGTGTCGGTAGTAGTCTTCCTAATATGGAGAGAAGTAGTTAAAGGAAATAAACTGGATAATCCTCAAAAAGGATGGTGGTGGTGTGTTGAAATTACACATGACTTAAATAGGTAGATGTATTGTATAAATTTTCTTTCGTGAATTGTTTGTATTTTAGTTATTTTTAATTGTATGGAAAATTTATGTTTTGTACGTCCCTCTCATTCATGTCAGGAGTAGAATTTAGGTTCCTTATCCCTTTTGTATAAGTTAGGAACTTAGGGATTTTTCATGTAATTAATTTTGTTATGTAGCAAACATGTAACCTGAATAGAATAGTATACTCCTTATATTATTTTGTTTTTGGAATATTAATGTATTAATCTATACTTGGAAAAAATTATAGCGTAATAGCTTATGTTCAGAATGCTAAACTGTGTTATGCTTATATATGAAATTTCAGTGCTTAGATGGTCATCTTAATTACTAACTTATGCATGTGATATGAGATGGAGATTGAGAATGAAGATTTGTCCTAAGTATATTCTCGAATGAATAAAATGATTGAATGTACCAATAATGGATGTGATTATGGGTGGGATGTGATTATAATTGTGTGCAGGATAAATTGTCAATAACTTAGGATCTCCCGGTATAGGGGAGACTCTGCCGAAATTTCGTTAAACTTAACAATAAAAAAAAAATTGCATCTATTTACCCTTTATGTAGGAGTTAAATGAATATATATTGATTGAATTTTTTTGAGGTTGTTACATGACATAATAGAAAGAGAACTAAAAAAAATGATTATCTAATCCCAAAGAATCAAATTGTAGAAGGATGGAATCGGAATATAAAAATAATAAAAGATAATTAAAAACATCATAATTAAAAAATAAAACCAAATTTAATATAAAAACAAAGTGTTAGGGGGTGAAATTAAAAAAATAATTAACTTAATAAATAATCCAAGACCAAATACATTACAATTAAAAGAATATAGACCAAACCTAATATAAAAATAAAGTATCAAGGGATGAAATTAAAAAAATAAATTAACTCAATAAATGATGCAAAATCAAATACATTGCAATCAAAAGAATGAAGAACTAATTTATCTTAACAAACAAAAAAGCTAGACTTTCTTAATTTTTTTGCATTAGCCAGCATAGTTTTCTTAGAAGAGAGAGGGAAAAGAGGAAGGAAGGAAAAAACTCCTTGTCTGAACTCCTTTGTATGCCGTCGAAGAATATGAGTCTCACCATCGTGACAGGGTGGTGAGGCACATTGAATATCATCTTGGAAGGAGGCATTCAATGTTGTGTGGGTGCCACACCCGCCACCCACAAGGCATAGATGGCGCCCCCTTATAGCACGCATCAACCACTTTTGATTTTAATATTAATTTATATATTGAAAATATCAAATTACCCTTAACACCATATGAGAATTACAAAAAAAAAATCATAACAAAAAATCTAAAATGATCTTGTATCCATAATAAAAACAATTTATTTTTTAGAGACATTTAAGTAATTGAAGTGCATAAAAAAATATGAAAAATATGAAAGAGAATTTTTTTAAGGATTAATTATCCTGTAGGAAAAAAAAACATGAAATCACTAATTAATAACCTTCTTTAATATAATTACTAATAAGTTATATGTAAAAGACTTTTATACCCTTGAACCCAAGCTTACCCACCAAAAATAAAATAGTAGTTAATGTGGATCCAAAAATAAAATAGTAGTTAATGTGGATTGAATGGTATACAATTCACTGTAAAACACTGTATGTTTTAGTTTTTTTTTTTAATGTAATATATGTATTTATATATATTGCTGTCAAACGGTTGGACAAAGAGATTGAAGAAGGCACCAAGAATTTACAAGTGAGGTGAGAACCACTGGACAGATTCACCACAAGAATTTGTTTCGGTTACTCGCAACTTCAACAAAGGAGAGCAACGACTCATGGTCTATGAGTTCATGAGAAACGGCTCTTTATCACTCTTCCTCTTTGGAACTCTTAAGGCTTAGCTGGCAACAAAGAACACAGATTGCACCAGGGATAGCAAGAGGCCACTTGTACTTGCACGGAATAATGCAGCGTGCAAATCATACCAT
>Ga0325404_1007867_pt1 | contig 11068 bp, 6 predicted proteins | sample PopdelMetagenome_18_FD_205664 | JGI IMG/M metagenome (GOLD analysis project Ga0325404, IMG submission 205664) | Populus deltoides microbial communities from Bellville, Georgia, United States - Xylem-Control-R1 | ecosystem: Host-associated > Plants > Phyllosphere > Stem > Wood/Secondary xylem...
TAACCAGGTTTTTTTAATATATTTGTGCAAATTGTGTGCAAATTTGTCCTCTTCTCAGTATTCTTTCTGCAATGCTGGCTTTCCTAGTTTTTCCAACCCCCCCCCCCCCCCCACACCCCCAAAAAAATCCTCTTACTATAAGAATGTGTCATTATCAGTTTGCTATGATTTTTCTATTTGCTTTCTACAATGGGTTCATTAACATTTCCAACTGTTAGCATGTCTTGGTTATAGTTTCATTAACCATAACCAAGTAGCAATGCAGCAGCGTTGATTTTTTTTCTGTTCTCTTTTCTTTATAGCATTTACCTCCCTTCTGGAACTGATTTACTTCTCTTCATGCAGTCCATTTATAACCAAGTGTTTGAATGAGTTCTATATGACGTATGATGATAACCGTTTAAGATGGAATGGAGCTGATCTTTTGACTAGAGTCGCAAGAAATTTTTTGAGTAAGGAGAATAAGTCCATTGATCAAAAGGAGTTGAAAGTGCAACCCTCATACATTTTCTTCCCCATTAGTTCACAGAATATTACAAGGTATTCTCCAAATTTTGAGTTCATTTCTTTACATGCTTACTCGTTTTTAGCATTCAGATAAGCTTTTTTTTTTTTTGCAATCACACGTGCACTAGTAAGCTGCTCAAAATGTTGCTTTTTATGAGTTCATTGGAATGCATTGCGGAAAACATAGGGTTCTGGTTCCAACTCCCTTTGCCCCACAACTTCGTGTATACATATTGGAAAACTAAAAGAAAAACTTAAAAGTGACTCTTGAAGTTGAATCTGCAAAATGTAATGACTGTAAAGTTCAGAAACCTATGTTGCAGGTCTGTGAGCTGACTTGCTGTTACATTTAATTAAAACACCTTGTCCCATCTTATGTGATCGATCGTTCCCCATGTTCTGCTTTATATTTTGTTTTAAACAGAGTTTAGTTGTAATAACGGTACACCCCTCCCCCAAAAAAGGAAGGGAAAGATCAAAACCAAAGGGTTTCTTGCTGTTTAACTTCAAATGTTTCTCTCCAACCACTGGCGACTATGTGTTCTCGCCAAGATAAATTGAGGCTTCAAGTAGAACAAATTTGTCTAGCCAGATTATGATAAAAAAACTTGGTGTGTTTCAGCCTTGTCTTTGAGACAACTTAAACGAAGGTTTTTGGTCTGGAATTCGGGTGGATAAGGATAAGTTTGTGTTTGGGGTTTGAGAAATTGGTGCTGAAATTCTTGTCTTATATTGCAGAAAATATTTCGGCTGAAAATTTAAGATAATTCCTAGTGAATACATCCTCCCAAAATGTACTCTGTCTGCTGGATTCTCAATGTTCATTTTACAGTTTGACGGGAGAAGTTTTTCTTCACCTGCACTGCTTTTTTTTCACTCTTTTTTTTTTGGCATATGCAATTTGCATATACCCTTTATTTGTCTGGTTTATGATGGCTTTATATATACGTGATATCTTATATTTTAGCCTTTTAAGAGTCAAAATCTTCAACAGATCTGTCGCATAAAAAAATTCTTTACCTCATTTGTGCCTTAATTAATTCTAAATGCAAACAGCTACTTCACCACACCGGCAAATGAGAATGAAAAAGCTCACCAAGATGCTCTCTTTGAAAAGATTCTCAGTGAGTCATTGACATTTCATTTTTGGAATAGCTTGACATCTACTCTCACTCCAGAGCCAGGAAGTCTCGTCTCTCGGCTTATTGATCACTCCTGTATCCATTGCTTTGACGTATTGTGAATTGTACATGTCAATTTTCCCCAAACTTTGTTGATTAGGATGAACTACAAAAGCATTTTGATTTATCATAGCATATCAAATTGTTGTCACCGCTGAGAAAGATATCCAGCATTTAGCCATCATAGAGATTTGAGGTTCAAGAAATGATCCTATTCATGTTTGCAGTATAGACACAGTTTTGTAAATGATAGTTTGAAGTATGTCATTGAAATTCATTTTTTATCTTCTGTATTATTTACACAATTTGTCACAATTTTGCTGTCATAATAAAACTACTAGTTAGCTTGCTTCTTGATGATGCTCGCTCTGTGTTGGATCCAGGCTACATATACTATTATATCATCAAATTGTTTTGTTTCCAGTGGTGACCTAATTGAGATGAAAAACATTTTGGTTGCACCTTCCATAGATTTAGTTAGTGGATAGCTTCTACTAGATTTTGTTGTTGATTGTTAAGCAGATTGAATCCATGATTTGAGCCCTTTATTACACTGAAAATCAACCAGGGATCATTCGATCTTGCAGGAAGACAATTACAAATGAGTGGAGAAGGCATTACAATTACAGACTTGTTTGAGAGGCAGATTGACCTTTTGATAATTAGATGATGCCTTTAAACGAGGTCAACATTCTAAAGGCAAAAAGAAAAAAAAACGTGTTATGCCTCATTTAAACTTTAGGTTTTCCAAACAATGCCTTAAAAAGTTAAAATAGTGATATGTTTCGTAGCTATGCATCCAACAAGCGAAGTATCGTGTCTCTGGTAAGCGGATATCTATCATCAAAGCAGGCCTACCTTGCCTGCTTGCTCGTCAGATTCCCGTGCATGCTCTGCACTCAAAGCCTTATCCTGCCTTTCCAGATGTCAAAAGCAAGGGGAAGAGCTGGAAATTATTGGAAATCATGGACATTTAGCACACTTCTAATCAATGGCATTGGGCCCAAAGCATCTCCTTTTCACAGGGTTCCATACCCATTGCACCAGGAACCTCCTCCCTTTCACTCCGTTCACATTGTACCCATCTCCCCAAGAATCTTTATTCACTTTCCCCACAAAACCTCCACCCCCACCAGTCCCATACACGCCCAGGCATAAATCTGCTATCTCGGTTGGCGAGGTAGGGTCATCTCCTGCATACCATGCATTGATAAATGGATTACTTGACACTTCTGCTAACTCATGAGCAAGCACACTGATCATTCCGTCTACACCAGGATCCCCGTTTGGGGCTCTCATTATGTTGTTGCCTCCGTTAGTGCTTGGCGGTGGCTTCCCTGAATACTTAGGCCATGCAAATGGATAAGCACACATACCAGGACATTGAGTTCCGCTATAACCAACCCAGGCATAAGGCACAGTGACACCAACTATGGTCGGAAATGTGAAGTAGTGAAAACCACAAACTGCTCTACAGAAATCTTGAACTTGAACATCACCAGAAGTCAGCACTAAGTAGAGACCATTGTGAGGATTGAGAGGTAAAGCTCTTGGATGGGCAGTGACTGCAGATTTGATGATGGATTGCATCGCCAAACGACTTAGATAACGACCATGAGAGTATCTATAGTCATAGAACTCCCCTGACAGGACAATGTTTCCAGTGACATTCGATCCTGTTTGGTCTGTATAAAGACGGACTGTCCTCCACCAATCAGAAACAGAAGGGTAAGGAGATGAATAAGAGAGGGAATAGATGAAATCTCTAATAGTAGCTTGGTGGTTTCGGTTCCATCGACCATACCAGATAATGTACAAGTTGACAGGTCCAGCCAGAACAGGTCCCATGTGGTACTGAAGGTCTACTAAATCAGAGGAGCCCTCATAGTTCTTGGCTTGGTTGAATAGGTTATCTTGGCTCCGTGAAGAGGCCAAAGAAGACGAACAAAACAGAGAAAGAAAGAGAACATGCCATTGCCAAAGCTTCTTATGCATTCTGTTCTTTGAAAAAAGAAAAAAGAAAAAAGAAGCTCTCTAATCTCTAGTTTTGTGGGTTTTGACAGTTGAAGAAAGTTCTTATATAAAAGATCAGAAGGTCTATTGAGGAGGAGGAAGAGCGGTAGGTGACTTGGTGAGATTCTTCATTTCTTATTATTTCCTTGTGGTGGACAGTGGCTTGCATGTTTACATAATTCCCCTTCACCATTTGTCTACTTTTTGATGATGACTAACTACATTTCTCCTTTTGTTTCTTTCCCTTTATTCCTTTGCTATAATAGATAAAAGTGTTAGGTTAACAGACTTAATAATGTATTTTGTTCCTTCCCCAAGGAAGTAATGGCAGAGAATCATTTCTTAATTGCCGTAGCATAGTTATCACTTAGAGTTCAATTTACTTTCTAGTTCTTTTCCATCTTTCTCTTTCTGACTGCCACCCCTCCCCAGTTCAAAACCTTAGATTGATCCCATGAAATAGTTTTATTTCCTTGTTGTTAAAGGAACTATTATTTTTATATCCTTTTAGAAGAATAATTCTACTATCAAGAACATGAATGATGAGGTTGCTGCCGTTATTGGCTCCATGATTCCTGATAATTGAGCTTTAGAGGTCTAATTCCTGATAATTGAGTTAGTATACATTTGGATAAAAAAAAAACCTCCACAAATCTACTGAATTTGGCATCAATTGGATTGTGATCCCAAGTATTGACTTGGATTGTAGCATAAAGGCAGTAAAATAAAGAAATGATAAAAAAGTGTGAAAGTAAATGATGGTTGTTCCCTGCAGTAAAAGCAAGCATGTGATACCTTTTCATCATTTTTCTCCCTTTTGGATTACAATTCTTCTCTTTCAAGATCTTTGACTATCCATGTTAATTCATGCACAAAAGATTCATCAGAAACATAATTACATAAGCATATTGTTATATAAAATTTCCTTGGAAGATAGGTCAAGTAGCAACGTGTGGAAGAAGAGAGAATAGGTGACTTGCAACAATGGTAAGTAAACAGGCAAGCCCTCGTCTAGACAACCCGTTAACAAAGGAACAGATATCTTGAGCTTGTCTTTGCTCCTTTGGCATCGCGTTTATCTATGTCCTCAAACTCATAGAGGGTAGGGAGGCTTTGTTTGGATTGCAAGTACTGAGCTTATTACGTACCCAGTCATCAATCAAGATTAAAAAACGTTTCTAGTTAATGCATCAATCTTATATACAAAATGAATAATTGGATTAAGGATTGAACAAGTAGAGGCTTCGTTCTTGGTATGCCAAGCTTATTAAAAAAAAAAAATGGTGTAAGTTAAAAGGAAGAAGAAGAGGGGAATGCAACAATTAATCGTAGTGGTTGGCTCTGATATATAAAAGTTTCTTGTAATCATTCAAAGGTGGAAGGTGCATGTGATGGTTGAAGCATTTTCAACCTTTTGCCCTTAATGGCAGGAGCAGATTGATTCCTTAATAAATTTCTTACCTCGCCAAATCGTTGTCCTCCGGGTCATCTCCTTGGAATGAGTTTTTCTATTAATATATAGTTGTTTAGCTATAAAACTTGATTCAAGAATGACCCGGTTTGAAACATATATTATAAATTAAATGGGTTGATTCATAGGTTAACGGGTCGATCTGGGTTATGATTTAAAAAAAATTAAAACTAAAATAAAATTGTTTTGATAAATAAAAAAATGGTTTCCAATAAAACCCAATCAAGATAAGTTCTAGATTAAATTTTATAAATATGATACTTTTCGAAGCAATTAATGATCACCAGGAAATCAGGCGTCTATTTTGCTAATTGATTGTTTCAACTGCAACAGTTATGACTCATGGCAAAGTGCTTTTCTTACAGTGGATATGATCACACTATCAAAAGTCAATTTGTACACATTTCACTTCAGTCCTTAGATTTATTAGTCAATCCATCTTGTAATTTAAGAAAAAAAATCTATAATACAGGAGGAGTAATTAATAAGATTTTATTAATTACTTTTTAGATTCAATTTAAAAAGAAAATCGACACAAGGAGAAGTGAAAAATCCTAAGTAATAAAAAATCACAGTAGAGCCTCACCTTCCATTTAATTAATCCTGTCGCATAAAAAAATTTAAATTAAAAAGAATTTATAATTTAATACATTCTTCTACCTCCAAGTTTAAATTAAAAAAAAATGAAGAACAGAACATCTTTAATCACCAAACCAACCTAGAGAATTTGCACCTTTTTCTTCTATAAAAGATGGAGAGAGGAAGAGATTAATTTTGATAAATGAAAAATTCAAATAAAGATCGAGTATAATTATATTTTTTTTAAATGCAGGAGTCGCACTTTATCTTTTAGAAAATTACAGAATCTAAACTACGAAATCATCCATTTCAGGATCCTTTCTCTATCAAATTAATCACCATTTCGGTTTCTAGTAATTTTATTTTTCTTGACTAGCTCAACTAACATTAGTACAAAGACCTCTTCTTTATATATATAACTTGTACTAGAGAGGTAATTTATTTCATCAGTTTTGTTCTTAATGGGACTTAATTTCATATTTATTTGCAAGAATGGAGGTTGCTTCAAGACCATCCTAATTTAAACCTAATTTGGAATATGGGTTGAACAGGCTAATTTTGATCTATCAGAATAATATTGTTTTATTTAAAAAAAAACCCAAATAGCATTGTTTTGTATTTTTTTAAAATAACCTATGTACATACTAATAACCAATACATATTAGTAGTACATGAAATCCAACCCAATAATAAATAGAGACGAGATCAATCCCATTACTTGTTTTGTGCACTAAAAAAAGAAGTAGAAATAGCATTTCAAGATCTTCCAAGCCCAAGCTTTCAAATAAAGAAACGAAAGCAAACATGTCATAACTAAACGAGCCCGCCCAGTGGGCAAGAATCTATGTGCATGGAGAGTGGATCCAAGTTCAGCCTAGATGCCCTTGGAGAAGAGCAAATGGCATCACTGGCGGGCGGTCGTAGAGGAAGCAACGATTACTTCTTATGGGTTGTAAGAGAATTAGAAGAGGCCAAGCTTCCAAAAGACTTTGTAAGGGAGACATCAGAGAAGGATCTAGTCATTAAATGGTGTCCTCAACTACATGTTTCTGGAGCACAAATCTATTGGGTGCTTCTTTACTCGTTGTAGATGGAATTCAACACTTCAGGCATTGAGAGATATTATTCAAAAACCCATAGATACAATCAATACAGTTTAAACACTTACACAGTGCACATAGTTAATCCTTTATCAAAATTAATAAACACACTAAGTACTATATTTTCATCATTAACGACCAAACTGATATGAAGAGTCGATACAATCACTAGGTGGATCAGATAACTTTATTGGATTGGCCTTATCATCATCTTTTGGCATATGATGTGGAGTTAAAAAAGGCTTAGGAGGCATTTGTAGGGATTCAACATCTGATTCAAGCATCTTCACAACATTATGCATCGACGGACGATCATTCGGCCTCAATTGTATGCACCATAATGCCACTATAATCATCTTCTTTGTTGTTTCTTTTCTCTGCTCCGTGGCATGATCTCCTAGTTCAACATCATTTCCTTCACTAACTTGGTCATAAATCCAGGAAGGGCAGTAAATTTGACTTGAATGATCCGCCAATGCATTCAAGTTCTTCCTTCTTCCAATCATTTCCATTAATAGCATCCCAAAACTATAGACATCAGATTTGTGAGAGACGCCTCCAATATTTTTGTAAAACAATTCAGGAGCCATATATCCTATCGTTCCTCTAGCCGCAGTAAGGGACACAATACTATTATCTGTCGGGTATAATTTTGCTAGTCCAAAATCTGAAAGTTTTGGAATAAATTTTTCATCAAGAAGAATATTGTGAGGCTTGATATCAAAATGCAAAATTTGAATATCACAACCTTGATGTAGATATTCAATTCCACGAGCCACCCCAAGAGAAATCTCGTACATTTTCTCATTGCTCAATGAGATGCTACCTTGTCGAGAAACAATGTACTTATCAAGAGACCCATTAGGCATGAACTCGTATATAAGAGCACGCTTCGAACCCTCGACAGTGAAGCCAATGAGTCGCACGACATTGACATGGTAAATTCTTCCAATGGTGGCAACTTCGTTGATAAAATCTTGTCCATTGGTGTTTGACTTGGTCAAAATTTTTACTGCCGCAAAACCGCCACTACGAAGCTTTCCCTTATATACTAAGCCGAAACCTCCTTCACCTAACTTGTTTTTAAAACCGTTGGTTATCTTCTTAATATCCGAGTAAGAGTACCTTACTGGCATAAGATCATTATCATGACTTTGCAAGAACTTTTCAATGTTGTCATACATGGATAAATGTCTTCTTCGCCATTTGTAGACCAGCAAGATTATAAGACATGGAAGCCCACACAAAAATAACAGTACACGATATGCCGCTGCATAAATACATCACAAGGACAATCAATGTTGTTAACATACATATTTTTTGTTATTAGATTTCCATATCTTTCTTTTTATCTGAATAGAAATGTGACTTTCATTATGTTGTAGAGTCCTTTCCAATTTAACAGTGTATCCATGAAAGCATATTTTCTCAAACAAACAAATTCTTATCATAAAAAAAACATATGTACAAGTATTTCATTTATTCTAGGGTGTGTATATGTGTGTGAGCATGCACATAATTTGGCCCATGTTTTTCTTTAAATTTTTTATTTTATCCATTAGCTTTTATACTTTTTTTCATCAGTAAAAGTCCTTAATATGAATATTTTAACTTCTAAATTTGTGTAACTGCATTCTATTTCTTCAATTTTAAAAACCGACTCCCTCAAAGCTCTAATTAATAAATACCTTCTGAAAAACGCTCTAATAAATATTTTTTGAAGATGCAAACATAATAGCATTTATGCAATTCTATGATACAAACAATAAAGGGAATAATATAAAATTTTAAAATTCTCGGGCTATTATATGATTAAAAGATTTTCTTTGCATTGTAGTACTGAAATCATTATTTATAATTGAAATAAAAAACTATAAAAATATTAATATACATAATTAATTTGAGGCAAAAATAGTATAAATTTGATTTGCCGTTAAAAAAATGAAATTGTCAAGAATTAGATAAGAAATATTTTCGATTTGAAGGACTTATTTTCAACAACTAAACTGATGGGAATAAGCAAAAGCTAATTCTAAGGGATAAAACCATAATAAAGTATCAAAACTTGGAGATAATTTCTAGCACTTAATTTTCTCTCTTTTTTCATTTCTTGGTCATGAATAGTGCTTGTCTTAAGGTGAATTTGTTGTGCGTCTGATATACATACATTTATGTGCATCACAGTTAGTCCAAATAAGCAAAGTAAAATACTTACCAATGGGGGCAAGTAGCGCAGTGAGCACAGCTACGACATCTTCTAATCGATTTGAAGAGATGTTCACATTAATAAAGCCTGCCAAATAAAAACAAGAGGAGAAACAACACAAAATATTAATTATATAATAGTAATGTTAAGGATAGTTGGAGTTGCTTCGGACAACTGTGTTAGACACTGCCCAACTCAATTAGCCACATAAGTTTCAAAAATCCAGTTATGTCCACTCTCTCTCTTAATCAATATATAGAGAAATAATTAAACATTAATTCTTACTCAATTTATCCAATCCATCATTCCCCTTATTAGGAGGGATGAATTAGAAGAATGATGAAGATGAGAGATGTAACTTACCATTCATCTCATGTTGCCTGATAAGTGAGCAAAAGGATGAAGATCAATAATTCATCCAAATAAAAAATAAAATGAATGAATTACAAATGATTTGAAGGAGAGGAGACACTCCATCTAAATCAGAAGGCTTAAAAATAATATCCAATCCTTTCTAATTAGATCCTTGTGATCCTGCTTGCTAAATGAAAGATACATTCAATCCCTCTATCCTAATCATTTCCCTCTCATCCATCATTCCTCCAATTCCTCCTAGCAAATAGTTTATAAAAGTTAATCCGTGAATATTTCACTAGTCTTTGAAAAGAAAAATACCAAAAAAAAAAAAAAACTAACTAAGAAGATAAAAATTTAAACAAATCCGAGAGAAATTGCCCATGTATGTGCAATCTTTCAATCTCTTAAAGTTCTATAGTTTTATAAAACTACGCAATCATTGGCTTGGTTAGCAATAAGAAGGACATCAAGAAATGAACAGCAAGATCAGAAGCAGCTTATGCAATAAGTAACCAACTGGGAGGAATTTACAAGGACCATTTGCAGGATGTTTGGTAATATAGATGATGTGGTGGAGAAGTGTAATAGTGTAGGATAAAAGCATGGGTTTCTTTTTTAATAATAATTTTATTTTGATGAAGTCAAGCAAAATTTGATTTATTATTTGCAATTTGGTGTATGGTTTTGTGGGATAATTTTTTTTCCCATGAAAGTATATAAAAAGAAACCAAACAAACAGTGCAAAACTCACAAGTAAAGTATTATTTGAAGAATATGATTTATTATTTGCAAAACCAACACCTTTCATATTTCTCTACTACTTGGAGCCAAACTAGTTAATATTAAACCTTACAATAGCTCATTTATGCACAAATAAGAGATAGATTAATTAAGGCTAACACACATTAATTAAGATTTTATGTTGAATACATGCAACTATATAATTTTACCATAAAAAATAATTTAACAATCTATAGAAATATAAATGTTATTAATAAATAGCTGTTAAGTTTAATATGCAAGCTAATGATCTATATATCCCAAAGTAATTAATCCACACTTCTAATCTAATATGCACCTTGTTTGGAGAGAGAAAAATTCTTACCAAGGAATTCTTCTTCTATAAAATATCCCACATAACCTGAAAAAAAAAAAAACAATTGTTAAAGAGACTAGGAGTGTGTTTTAGAAACATGAAACTATTTTTCTTTTTCATTTTTAGTTTTTCTTTTCTTTTCCAATTTTATTTTCTAATAAAAAAATTATAAAATATGTTGTTCATTTGCTAAAAACAAATATGTATTTTTTAATATTTCACTTTGTTAAAAAAATCATTTGTAAAAAGCCGTATCTTGGACTCAAAAAAGTTTTTATATTAGTCTTACAATAAAAAATAAGTTCGCTACACTAATTAAATATGAAAATGAAAAAAAAATAGCTTTAATATTTCACTTTGCTAAAAAAATATTCTTGTGTATAAAAGACAAAAACTGTATTGTTTGTCTTTTTTTATTTGAAAAATAATTGAAAACCTTGTAAATAAAAACTATAGATAACCTCTAAAATCTGTTTTTCAAACTCAGTACAAATTTTTAAAACTGGTTTATGGTTTTTTTAACTTCAATTTTCCAGAAAATTAAAGTATCCACTTCAT
>Ga0325404_1007868_pt1 | contig 11068 bp, 10 predicted proteins | sample PopdelMetagenome_18_FD_205664 | JGI IMG/M metagenome (GOLD analysis project Ga0325404, IMG submission 205664) | Populus deltoides microbial communities from Bellville, Georgia, United States - Xylem-Control-R1 | ecosystem: Host-associated > Plants > Phyllosphere > Stem > Wood/Secondary xylem...
AATTACATTAAAACCCTCTATTTTTTAGATTTTTTTGGTTAATTAATATTTATATTCCAAAATAAACATTTAAAAATTAAAACTATTGAAAATGTGATAATAAAAGAGCAACTGACATGTCGTTCCAAGCGTGAACACCATGCAGAAAAAATCATCCCGAGTTCTGCATCCACCGTTCTCTGCAGACAGACACAAACTGTGGCCTTCACTTCGTTAATGTCACCGTCGTCCCAACCAGACACTCCCAAAAAAAAATCCGACACAACAAACAAATCTAGCCTCGCATTCACCAAATCAAATAAAAAAGATCCTACTATATGCTCCCTCGCCTCTCTCCTCTCCTCCGCAACTCTTCAATGGCACGTGCCGTTTCACGCGCCTCCACCCCTCTCCCACTCCCACTCCCACTCGCTACTCTCTTACCGGCCACAACTCTCTCTTCTCTCCACTCTCCTTCGAGTCTTTCATTCGCTCCAAAACCCAGCAATTTTAACTTCCTTTTGTTAACTAATACCGGACTCTTTAATAAAAAGTTCGAAACTTTTTCTCAAGAAAATTATAGGTGCACGGTTTGGGCCTCCCATAGAGGTTACCGGAAAGTCAGACGGCGGCCGGCGGCAGCGAGGAGGAGTAAAGAGAAGGATTTGGAGCTCAGTGTTAGCATTTGCATTGAAGAAGGCCTCCCTAATGACCCTGAAATATTGGTAAAGGAAACATCTTTCTTGTCTGTAAAGATAAATTTATGTGTTTTGATACTTGATTGGTGATCTTGACAAATGGGTTTTGTGTTTTGTTGTGAATGGTTGGTGTTACACAGAGTATAGCAGAATTGCTTAGACTAAATGTGCCAACGGCAATGAAGTTAGCATTAGATAGTTTAAAAAGTTCAACTTTTAAAACAAGGGATGAAACTATAACTGATGTTGGTGGGTTTGACAGCATTGAGTTGTCTGTGATGCTTTGCAATGATGAGTTTATTAGAAAACTTAATAAGGAATGGAGGGATGAGGATCATGCAACTGATGTTCTTTCAATGTCACAACACGTGCCTGGCCTTGACCTACCAATTGTAAGTGAGAAATGCATAGTTTTAGTTATTTACAGGATTCATTTAGAGTGTCAACATGGGTTGGTCACTCTTTGTTTTTTATTCTTTGCAGCTTATGTTGGGTGATATAGTGATTTCTGTTGAGACTGCTGCACGACAAGCCGAGGAAAGAGGACATACTCTTATTGATGAAACTCGTGTTCTCCTGGTTGGTGCAAATTTTACTTCAGTCTTCAATTACATGTTTTGACATCTCTTTTTGGCCGTTATGATTTTTATACATAATTTGGATGTCTGTGCTCACTGTATTAGGGTAGTTGGTTAACTTCATAATTTGTAGTTTGACTCCCTTGGTTACTTTACCAAACTTGCAGGTTCATGGGTTGTTGCATCTTTTAGGGTTTGATCATGAAATTAGTGAAGAGGCTGAAGCTGAAATGGATAAGGAGGAGGGAGTTCTTTTGGAGAGTCTTGGTTGGAAAGGGAAAGGATTAATTCAGAGTGCATACGATGCAGAAACTACTATGAATCATCATATGGAAAGTTCAGATGGTAATTTCACTGTATTAATTAGAAAAAAATTGCTTTCTGGTTTTGAGAGGATCCTACTTCTTGGATGCATACTTACATTTTTATTTATTTTGGAGCTACAATGTGCTTTATCATGCAAAGATATGAATACATGATCACGCAATGACATCATCTTACACTACTTTGTTAAAAGACAGGAAGAAAGAAGGCAGTCTTAGATTCTATAAACCAAAATTCAGCTATATCTTCTGCGATATGGATGGTGAGGTGACCCATACTTTTTGATGGGATATCCACATGTTTTGAACATTGGATTCTAATGTTTCCTTTGTCTCCCCACTTTCCTGATTGTTAGGAACGTTGCTGAACAGCAAAAGCCAAATCTCCTTGACCAATGCAAAGGCCTTGAAAGAGGCTTTGTCAAGGGGTGTGAAAGTGGTGATCGCGACTGGAAAAGTAAGAAACTGTGCAATTCTACCCTTTCATCTCTAGTTCATTAACTACCAGCCAGCACATTATTTATAGGCATATGCTTGACTTCTAGCCATGTTTTCCCATTTGTATTACCCTCGGATTTTAGTTTTCATTTTCTTTAACAGGTGCTGGATGTTACTGTTTGTTTTTAGTTTTTTATTTATCTATCCACTAGCTAGGCTCCTCTTTATTATTTATTGTTCTTTCTTTGTTCTATTTGTTTCTTATCAGTTACTTATCTTGCTGCTAGTTATTGATCTGAAATCTTGAATAGGCACGTCCTGCTGTGATAGATATTTTGAAGGCGGTAGATTTAGCTGGTAAAAATGGCGTTATCTCAGAGTTCTCTCCTGGTGTCTTCTTACAGGTTTTCCTTTATCTCTTCGTGGGTGTTTGGGTTTGTAGTGTATGATGCTTTTTAAAATTGTTTTTCGCTTGAAAAATGCATCAAAATGATTTTTTTTTCAGATTTTTTTTTCATTTTTGACATCAACTCATTAAAACCATCAGAAAACACTTAAAACATCATCAATTTGATGCTTTTTTCAAGCTAGAAGCACTTTTGAAAAGCACCTAAAAGCAGAAGCTATGCCAAACACCCCTAAATGTGGTCATGCATTTTCTACTATGGATGTCATCAATTTAACAATTTTCAAGCTGTACATCATGAACAGAAAATAGTGTTCTCTTCTCGAAGACATTCTCAAATTGCTGGTCATATGCATGTACGAATATTCATTTTGTGCTTACGCTTATACATGCAAGTTTTTCTTAAACTCAGCATGCTTGGAACGTCTTTATCTGTTATGCAAAATTGACCTAGGGGTCCTATCTAGCTTCATTAAGATAATAAGAATGATAAGATTTAGCAGGTTTCTTTATTCTTCACTCCTTAAAGAAAAGAGCTTAGTTCTATCAGGCTTGAGGCTATTTCGCCTCTTTCTTCTTGAAACCAATCCTAAATTTGATCCAAGCCCAGGGGAGTTTAGGTATTCCCACTTGCAAGAGTTCAGGAGAGGCTTACAATAGATTTAATGAACATGGGATTTCTAATGAACAAACTGGATCGGTAACAGTTAGTTAGAAGGTTTTTTTTACCAACCTGTACTTCATACACAGGATTTGTGTGAATTTGAGGCCTCTTATACACAGGATTTCTTCTATACATTTACTTGGCTTAAGTTATTATCTTAGTATCATGAAATTGATGCGTTGCAAACCTATAGAACCTTAGTGAGAAAAAAGGATTTGTCTTCTTAGGTATTGTTATACATACTTTTCCCCCAATTATTTCTCTTTCCAGTTTTACATTTGCTTCTGCTTTGCTTTTAGTTTTCCTTGGATATGCTTTCATCTTCCCCTATGAATATTGTTTTTTAAATAAAAGTAAGTCAATTTTCCCACTTTCCTGAATGCTGCAAAGCTTAAAGGTTCGTGCTAACATTTGCTTCCATGGTATACTGTCATGTTCAACCCCTACATGTTGATTTTGACTCATTTGTTGTCGCTTATTGGTGGTCTCTTGTTATTTCAGGGGTTAATTGTTTATGGTAGACAGGGTCGGGAAATTTTTAGAAGCAATTTGGATCTGAGTGTCTGCAGAGAGGTATTTCATACAGAAATATCATATGGTAGCAATTGGATTTGAACTATGCATGAATTTTATCAGAATAGTGAAGAAGAAGAGAAGGGGCCTTACACACACACACAGACAGATATCTGCTGCGTGATTGGACTTTTTTGTCTCCTGGTCACCTGGATGTGATATATTTTGCTGTTTCATTGTAGCTAGCAGCTACCTGTCACTGCTAAGTTGTCTAGGGCAGTTATTTTCTCTGAGTTTTTCATAATGCCATCTGAGATTAGCTGCACACTGTTTATTTGTCCTAGTCTTGTACAGTTGAGTTTTGCCTGCCTGCTCTGTCCTGGATTGGATATTCCTGGCTCTCTGGTGGTTGGATGCTGTTGCAGCTGTAGAATTCCCTGAATTTTATTGGAGCTGCCCAACCTTTTCATCTAGGGAAGTTGTTAGTATCAAATTACATGTGTTTTCTATGCAACAGACTTTCCCTTCTACTCTAGTTTGATTGACCTTTTGTCAGACCATATTTCGATAATCTCACTCATCTTCATGTTTACAGCAGCACTAAATTTTCCTCCCCCCTTCTAAAAAGTCCATAGAGTTCATGTTCTTGATATAACTTGGTATAATGTTCATGGAGCTTCCACAATATGATTGGCTTGCATTTCATATTGTTAATAAAGCAATCCACTCTTTCTTTCTTTCTTTCTTTCTTTCTATAAAAAACATAGTAATCCACTCTTATTGGTGGCAGATTTTAACCAGTATGATATTCTTTTTTGTGTACTGAAAAGAAAGAACCGAAGCTAAATGGCTTTACAAGGCATGCGGATCTCTTGGTTGTATTTAAGGATCATTGTTGGTCACTAAGTACTTGTTCTTGGTTTTAAAATTGTAGGCATGTCTCTACTCTTGGGAGCACAAGGTTCCTCTTATTGCATTCAGCAACGATCGTTGCTTGACATTATTTGAGCACCCTCTAGTTGATTTACTGCATACTGTATATCATGAGCCAAAGGTGAATATTTTTCACTCTAGTAACAATTCTCTGGTACTGGCTGAGCAATTATTCCATATAGACACATGATTTATGAGAAAATGTTTACAGGCTGAGATCATGCCTTCAGTTGAGCATCTCTTGTCTGCTGCGGACATACAGGTATTTGCACAAATATGGTCTCATTTATCTTTTTGGAGTATCAAAAGAAAAGTGGTGTAGATGTTTTGAACCTAAAAGGTAGACATGTTTTTAAGGTGTGTGTTTAGCAGATGGTTTTAGCCATGATATCTTTTATTCAAATAAACTGAGTGGCTACTTTTCAGTTTTTTATAATGTCAATCTTTTATTTTCATTGTACCTCAGAAAATCATGGACATAGTTTTTCACTTATGATTGCATTCTTAAATAAATGGAAATTATTGATCCTGTCTTGTTTTCTTTCTGATTCATTTGTTAAATAACTGGGAGTAATGGATCCGACACTCTTGTTAAATGTATTTGTGTACCTTTATGCTTGCAGCTGTATATTTAAGCCCTAGGAAACTACATCCTCTCTACTTTTGGTTTTGTTTATTTTTATAATGGTTCACATCTTTTCAATTTGCAGAAGATGATCTTTTTAGACACTGCTGAGGGAGTGGCTATGAACCTGCGGCCATACTGGTCAGAAGCAACTGGAGGCCGTGCCAATGTTGTGCAAGCTGTTCCGGATATGCTTGAAATTGTCCCCCCTGGAACCTCAAAAGGGAGTGGTGTACAATTGCTGCTTGATCATTTGGGTGTCACTACAAAGGAGGTATGGGAAGATATAATATGTTCTGTATTCCTTTCGTTTTTCATCTTGCCATCTTTTCTCTTCAGAATAAAGAAAATCTCTATAAGACTTGCAGTAGTTGCTGTTGGAGTCTCTCTTTTATTTACTTACTGTCATAGTTTCATATTCTTTATTGGCCCTTTCTCTTTCATTAGGAGAAAATGATGAATGGCCAAACCTGTGACCACCTTATAGTTCTGAGTTTTGGTCTGACATGCCTGTTCTTCAGACCATATTCTGGATTGTTTCTAATTTGTAAATTTTTAGATAATGGCTATTGGTGATGGTGAAAATGACATCGAGATGCTTGAGTTGGCTTCTCTAGGCATTGCTCTTAGCAATGGATCAGAGAAGACAAAAGCTGTGGCTAATGTTATTGGTGCCAGCAATGATGAAGATGGTGTGGCCTCTGCTATTTACCAGTATGCATTCTGAGGCATAAGGTCTAGTTTGAAAAATTCGAACAAAGGTCATACGGCGAAAGATACATGGTGCTGGATGCAATCTGGCCATTTTGACAGTATTTATTTCTCGTTATAGATGAAAGATGGGCCTCATAAATGAAAATAGAAACTTGTCAACTTCTTTCCCTATTGAATGAGTTAACAGTAGGTTATCATTCAGTGCTGGCTCCTCTGAAGCAAGGTCTTCGAGACGGCGGTCGTTTTTTCTCATATTGATTGATCTCAATGATTTGAACTTCATGGATTTTTTTAGGTAGCTTTGTATCCAGAAATAGTTTCACTCTTTTTTGTTTTTCTTTTTTTGTTCTTTTTGATATTTTTTGGGGCGAGGAGTGTGACTTCAGGCATGCCCACACCCAGAGCCGCCCTCAATCTTTATGCGATAATATTCTTTTCCATATGAGATTTATGTAGCTACTACTTCATGTATCTGTTTGGATAATTCTGAAATGGACCAATGACACTAAGCTTTTTGCATTCTTTGGCCGTGAATTGATTGGATCCTTCATTTACATTATTTCATAGTAACAACTCAATCTTATTGGTGCTTTTAGAAATAGATACAAGTCAGAAGATCTCCAAACGTCGCTTCCATTGATGCAAGTCATTACTTTAAAATGAATGCTTGTTTCAACCCCAGGCACGTGTAGAGTAATTCTGCCATTCTAAGAAACCACATTACTATTGCATTTTAAATTAGTGTGAGAAGAAACCACATTACTATTGCATTTTAAATTAGTGTGAGAAAATCTTTTATTTTTCTTTTATGACTCGGATCTTTTGATCAAATGAAGTGGATAATACCCTGAAAATTTGAAAATCAGGTTTGACAGAATCGTCATGGCTAAATTTGTATATAAAAACACAAGGTGTTATAAAAAGATGTGGACACAAGATAATTTTATATCTAAAAGATCTAAATATATGAATACCACTACTACGTTAGACTGTATTTGGTATTCCTAAAAGGGTAATCTACGAGTTTCTGGTCTTGACCTCGACCCCAAGGTAAGAAGGAGAGACTTCCCGCGCCCTGAATTGAATAAGTAAATTAACTCACTATCATTCAACCACTGCAATTTATAAGGTATAAGATGTATGGTAGTGTGCAAGTTCAACTTTTACACCAATTTAGTACTTGCTGCATTAATGCAACTACCACAATCTTTTATTAAGTTACATTCCTTATTCTAAACATGATATCTCATGTGGAATATGTTCTCTATTTGACCTTCAGAAACATCCATATTGATAGGCAGATTCGGTGCTCTCTTCACCATAAATGTCTTTTCATTAACCAGATACTCAATATAAATATCATTAACATCCTTCAATGGTGACATCTTCTCCTCTTTATCCTCCTTATCGATTTCAACCTCATCATTAGCTTTTATAACCATGATTTTTTTGTTTGGAAATTGTGAAACAACATGACCAAAACCCAAACAAGGAGAGCATTTAATGTTACGGTTATGAAAAGTAGGAGTAACATTATTACCTTAAAAAACAACCAAGGTGTCTTTCGTCTCTTTAGGGCATCTAGCCATATCCTCTTCATTTGGTTATAATGGATCACCCTCGGTGTTAGCCTTTCAATTGGGTTTCTAAGGTGTCAAAGGGCCTAATGGTTGGATTTGCTAAATGATAACCTTCCATTTATGATGTTTCTCCACCTTCACGACCATACGCTCTCCTCTAACTCCACATTATGGTCTCAGTACCTATAATTATCCCTATGACTAAAATTGTCACCATATCTTTCCCCTTCAAACTGAAGATTCTGCTACTGTCCGAAACATTTTCAAAATCAACACCATTCATGTTCGTATTATCACTCACAAACTTATCCATATCAGTGTTAAATCGCATAAAAACACTCCTAACATTAAATTCTCTTTGCTCAGGCCTATTTTGAACCCCCACCATGATTATTGTCATGTTGCCTCTCAACCTATTCAACTTATCTCCAAATGCATCACCCATCCAATCCATCTGCTGATTCATAATGCGTATCTGAGTTATAATTTTATTGTCTCCTCTCTATGGTGCCATATTATTGCTTCCCTCTGACATCTTTAAATCTATAAATTGGTTAGTTCACAAGAAATAAATATTCCCCACTCACTCCCTCACATGTATACTCTCCTCTCGTGTTTCACTCAAATATTAGCTTTTCACTTAAAAATGCTTGCTACATCTTTCTCCTCTTATCTCATCTTTATTTGACTCTTGTGAAACTAATTTCAATACCAAATATAACAACCTTAGTGGCATAAACAAATATATGTATATGACTCAAGAAGCAAAAAAAAAAAAAAAAACAAGAAAACAAGTAAAGACAAAACAACGATTACAATTTCACGAGTAACAAATGAATTTGTATGAAAAATGAATGTTTTTGAAGACGTGAAAACAAAACATGAAAACATTATAACAAAAATTTAAATGACACCTAAATATATAAGTTATGATGTTATTATACTATCATAATTAAAAATAATAGAAGTAAAACATGTTTGAATTACGAACGTGAATTAGACCCGTTACGACAAGTTTCAATTCCGAATTTAGTTCCTATAACAAATGAACTCCAAATGACCTAAAATTTTATTTAGGGTAAAACTAGAGCCTTAAAACCTATTATATAAAATCTGAGGAATTTCTAAACTTATTTGACCTGAAATTACCTTCTGATACGAATCTGACTTGTCACGATAAATTTTAATCTCGACCTTGGTTATCATAGCAAGTGATCTCTAAATGATCTCAAATTTTATATGGGGTGCGATTAGGAATCCTAGAACCAGTATATCAAATTCAAGAATTTTATGAATTGGTTTGGTTTAGATTATCCCTTGTTTGTGTATTGTGACAGATTCGACAAAAGTGACTTTTGGATGTTCTTTTTTTTTACTCTTTATACTAATGATATATTCTAAGACAACAACAAACTAAAACAAAATCTTTTTTAAGGAATCTTAGATGCAAAATACTAAGCTCTAGACACGAAAATTGAAAATCGAATCAAAGACAACTAAAGCTAAGGAAGCCGAAACTAACAAGAAGAAAATAAATTATATAACCTGATTTTGAAGCCTAAATCTAATATCAACTAATTCAGACCTCTTGATCACATGATTAAGCAACCCTTAACAAAGTAGATAACAACTCTGAAAGCTACAAATTAGGTTTGACATAAACCTGACCTAGAGGTAACCTTGTACATAAGAACCAAAGGTATTAGAAAAAGACTTGGACCCCGAGATAATATTTTATCTAAGAACCCTAAATATACGAATGATACCAAAAAGCCAGTGTATGATCTTTTTCCTGCAAAGAAATGTTGCTTTGCCACAAAAAAAACTCACGTTTATTCTTCAACTTGCTACCTAGATTTGCAGCTCAAAAAAACATAATACAGTCTCCTCTAACTAACCCTAATGGACCCGTTTTGAGTTGCAAGTTAATGAGCCTAAACTAGTAATCAACTAATATAAACCCAATAATGAAATAAACCTCAAAACAATGTCTAATTGGCCAAAACAAACCCAAATTAAAAATATTTATTCAAAAATAAATAAATAAAATAAAATAGGATAATAAAAATAAATTCTTCATGCTAAAATTACTCTATGTGGCATGAATTTCTAATTTTCGCACATATAGCAAATATTAGTCCTGACTTTAAACACATCATTCTCTCTCGTTTGTATAAATTATTGGGTCTACTATATGTGGTTGGAAAGTTTAAGATATCTAGTTTCTAGCCCAAGCTGGATAGAAGCAAAACTATAAATATGTCTCAAACAGTACACAGAGGTCTAGTTTGATAGATTTGACAAGATTCATCTAGTAGTTTCGACCCTCTGAAATAATATATTACCAAACTCCATTTGACCTGAAATATTTCCATAATATATTTCTCTATGTTTAGTATCACCCTGTAAAATTTAAACCTAATCTGATCTATGGTTTGAGAGATATACCCGATCTTGCAAAACTAGTCAATATATATTTTAAGGCCAAATTCATGTCTAATTCCTATGTTTGGAACCCTTTAGATGGGAGACTGATTTGTTACAATAACCCTCCTTGGAATTGATTTCTAAAAATTATTTTTAAAAATACCCTCAACAATGCAAATTCTAATTTTTATAAATCTCTCACTATCTCTTTCCTTCTCTTCTTCTAACCCCTATGGTTTGTTCTTGTTGTATAACTCATATAAAAAGCTCATGCTAGTCCTTGGTAATTTGAGTTTATTATTATTGTAGGAAACTAAGAACCCTAAAATCCAAGAAAGCAATATTTGTTACACAAGGTGAATTATAAAATCTAAACACATGTGGGGAAAAGCATTATAGATATGTAGTTATTTATTGTGGATTATAACAGTAAAATTATGGTTTTAACCTTAACAAAAAAATCAGATGAGCTGGACTTAAGGGGTAAATGATCTTTTCATGAGGTTAAATTGTCATTCCTTATTTGTTTAGGAGTAGCACTATCTTATCCTATTTTTTGTGACAGTAAAATTACTATATTGCCCTTAAAAATCTAAAAACTATTGACCTTGGATGTAGACGTCTTATAGGAATTTTATTTTACTATAAACAATGTAATGAATCAATTGTCCTTACCATCAAAATTTTTAACCTTGACTTCAAAGGCTTGTAAATAATTTGAAAATGTTTTTTTATTATCATTTAATCATTGGGGCATTTTGTCTTTGTCAAGATAAAATAAAAGAGGACAAAGCTGGTAACATGTGTGTTGTATTATTTGACTCTTCTCGGTGTCCTCTTTCTTTCTAGGTGGCGTGTGCATGGTAACTCAATCTAATTTGGAATCGAATCACTTTTTTCCCTCTTCTTTTCTCTTTTCCACCTTGATTTGCATTGCACCTTGAAAAAACCACATTAGCCCTTCAATTTCCCCCTTTCAGATTTAATCCATGTTCTCTTAATTGTAATTTTCTTATTTGAAAACATTATTTTAAATTGAAATTTATTTTCAATTTCATCATTCTTCAATTTTCTCATCTCTCAAATTTGATCTTCATTCTTTTGATGACTATTTTTTTTTTATTTCATATGATTTATGAATTTGATTTCTTTTTACAATTTCATCTTCTTCTCTCTTTTTTCTTTTTTTT
>Ga0325404_1007869_pt1 | contig 11068 bp, 9 predicted proteins | sample PopdelMetagenome_18_FD_205664 | JGI IMG/M metagenome (GOLD analysis project Ga0325404, IMG submission 205664) | Populus deltoides microbial communities from Bellville, Georgia, United States - Xylem-Control-R1 | ecosystem: Host-associated > Plants > Phyllosphere > Stem > Wood/Secondary xylem...
CATTGTTTTATTTTTCAAGACAAGTGTCATCTTTCACGTGTTTAGAATTCATGTCATGTTTTTAAACTAAAACTATCACCCCCAATGTTAAAATAGATTGAAGGACGAAACCGAAATGAAATGATAAAAAAAATATCATGACAGTCAAATTAGAAAAAAATAAAAAATAAAGTTTGAGGGCTATGTTCAGTTTACTCAAAATAATAATAATAAAAATATCCGGGAAAAACATTTAATCTATTGCAGCTCCAAAATTTTCAGCATTCGGTCCTTAAAATTTTACATTTTTTCATTTCAATTTTTAAACTTTATTTATTTTCAATTGCATCCATGCAAGTCATGTTGACATGATTTTATTTATTGTTACGTGCTTCAATTTATATGTTTTTGTGTGTTCCATGTGTCATTAAATATTTCAATATTAAATTAAAATTAATTCTACAAAAAAAAAATTATGTTGTCCTCAAAACTAAAATTGATCAAAATTAATAATTTAAAAAAACATTTCAAATGGTGTAGAGATGTTAAATTGGTATTTAAAGTTTCACTCTTTTAATATTTGATCATTTTTTTGAGTTTTTTTCTTTTTGATCTTTAAGTTTTTTTTTTTATTACAGTGTTTGAATATCTAAAACGAAGAGACAAAGTCAAATTACCACAACTAGTAAGTACTAGATACATGACCGTGCCATGCCACGGGTTATTTTTGTTCATAATATATATATATATATATATATATATATATAAAACTAAGATTTAAAAGTTTTGGATTTTTCTGCAAAACTATACTCAAAAGTCTTGGGTTTGACTGCAACGCCTGATCTAAAAGTAATATTTATAATATTAATAATAACATTAAACTTGCATGATTCAAGTTTAAGTGAGCATGACTGCAACACCGGACCCAAGAATATTGGATGTAAGTCTGGCTATAAGGTCGTGTTATAAAAGTGTGATAATTAAATAGATTAATTAAAAAGAAAAAAACCAACAGAAAGAAAAAAACTAATGAAGAAAAAGAAAAAAAATATGAACTAACTGGGTTAACCCTTCAAACCAGATTAATCCGTAAAACCTGGGATTCGCGTCATGAAAGTTTGATAATTATATAGAAAAAACAAATTGACGAGTTTACCCATATTTAACCAGGTTAACCCATAAAACCAAGTTAACCTGTTAAGCTCAGGATACGTGTCTTGAAAATCTAATAATTAAATAGAAAAAAATTTAACATCAACAAATTAAACTAAACGAAAAAAATTAATTAAAAAGAAAAAAATCCAGGTTAACTCGTCAAACCAAGTTAACCCATCAAACCTGGGATCCGTATCATGAAAATTTGATAACTAAATAAAAAAAATTGACATTAACAAATTAAATAAAAAAAATTCATTAAAAAAAAAAATTAAAAATGAAAAAAACAAAGACAGTTCTATAATATAATATAATAATTATAATAATATAATATATTAATAAGTGAAAGGATAGTAATAATAATTATAATATAATATTATAATTATAATAATATAATATATTAATAAGTGAAAGGCGTGTTTTTTAAAGTATTACTTAATAATTTTGAAGTATTTTTTTTTAAGAGAGGAACTATTTGGATATAGATTTTTCATTGAATGATGGTCTTACAAGACAGACGGAGGGTCGAAATTTTTTTAAAAATTGTTTTGATTTTAAGGTTTTTTATCATATAAAAATATATTTTCATAGTTAGTAATAGTGTTTTAGAGTTCATATGTTTTAAGTAAATATTATTTTAAAATTTAGGTTTTTAGAGTCTCTAATCTGGACATTGATTTTCTAAAAATCAGAGTTAACTTTGATAGTTGAGAAATGTCGCAAGTGAATGAAGTGTCATTCACATCTTTGTCTTAGTGCTTGTTTTAAAAAATTTAATTTTTTTTTTGTTAAAATTTAATTTTTTTTTGCATGTTTTTGATCGTTTTGATGTGCTGATTTTAAAAATAATTTTTTAAAAATAAAAAAATATTATTTTAATACATTTCAATACAAAAAACACTTTTAAAAACAACTATAACCACTCTTCAAAGCACCCACTGGTCACCAGCTTAACCTTCCAGCTCCAGAGCACCCGGTGTTTTTTTTGTTCTTCAGGCCAGGAGGGACGTGGATCTCTTTGGCCTAAGCTTGCTTGGCATTTTTCCAAGCGCCCCTGTTTTTTCTTGATATTTTATAATATGATTGACTCAAAATAAATTTATTCATAGAATATTTAAATAATTAATTGACTATGCCATAATTTTAAAATAATACTATAACTTTTAATGAGAGCATTAACAACTATTTTTTTTTAGTAATTATATATCAACTTAATATATTTAAGATTTCCTCCAAGAATATCTAACAAGAATTGAATATTTATCAAATTATTTTTTATTGTAAAATTTTATATAGTTTTTCCTAGATTTTATATTTTTTGATATCTCATTTAAAAATTATCAATTTATGATTCTGTGCTTTTTAATTGAAACTTTCTTTTAAAATGTTATAGGTTTTAATTTAAAAACAATATTTTAGATAAAAAAAGTACATGTTTTTATAAGAAGAAGAAGAAGAAGAAGAAACATATAAATAAGAGAATAAAGTTTCACGAGAAGGATACATTTTTAACTTTTTATTTCAAATCAATAGAATGTTTTCTAATTTATATTTCAATTGTTTTTATTTTTTATTCAATAAACCATACTGTTAATACAAAAATACATCAATAAGAAAAGAGAATGTTGATGAATTTTTTTATAATAGAATTTAAATCATTATATCTCCTAATAATATTTAATTTTATTGTCACATAATTCAATTAAAAAATTACCCACGTTAACAGGTCAAAATTTTACATTTGCATCAATATTTTACCTCTTATAATAAACATCAAGTTCTCTATTTAATCCGTAGTTAACATTAATATTTGTTTTGTGATTTATCAATTTATATATTTTTTATTTCATATTATAAAACATAACAAATGAATGACGTGTCATTCATTGTTTTTTAATAAAAACCTTTGATGCCACCTTCATCTTCTAGGCCCAAGAACACCAGGCATAGTTTTATTTATTTTGGGCTAAGGCGTAGGGCTCATCTCTCTAGCTTAGGTTCGCCTGAACTTTTTCTAAGCGCCCCTATTTTTTTTTTTTGTATTTTACAACTTTAAATAAGTTTATTCAGAAGAATTTAAATAATTAATTGATTATACATGATTTTCAAACAATATTATATTTTTTAAAACAATATTAAAAATAAATTTTAAAAAATAAAAAATATAATTTTAAAAAATTTTAAATAAAAAAACTTTAAAAACAATAACTATTATAATATTAAACATTTTTTTTTTTTTTTGTGAAAGCATCTCAAAACGCGAAAGCTGTGATAAACATAGGAGAAGCGAGCGAAAGAAAGAACAAATAAAATCTGGAATTGGGGGTTAGGGTTAGAAAAAAACAAAAATGGAGGGATGGGATCCAAACACGAAATCAACACTGACCCAGATCCCGCTGTTAACAACGAAGGCAGGTCCAAGAGATGGAGCTGCATGGACAACGAGGCTGAAAGAGGAATACAAGGCTTTGATCGCCTATACACAGATGAACAAGTCTAACGATAACGATTGGTTTCGTATCTCGGCAGCCAATCCTGAAGGGACACGTTGGACTGGCAAGTGCTGGTACGTTCATAATCTCCTCAAGTACGAGTTTGATCTTCAGTTTGATATTCCTGTTACCTACCCTTCTACCGCGCCTGAACTAGAGTTGCCTCAGCTTGATGGAAAAACTCAGAAGGTTGATTTCTTGTCCTTTTTTCCCTTTCCTTTTTGTTGGTTTTTTGTTGATTTTTTTTTAAAATTGTTTTCGGTGATCATGTTTGTAGATGTATAGAGGAGGGAAGATTTGTCTGACGGTTCATTTCAAGCCGCTCTGGGCTAAAAATTGGTATGTTTTAATTAAATTGAATCAGTGTTGGGTTGATGGTTTGATTGATTTATTTGATATTGATTATTGTGGATTAAGATTTTTTGTTTGTTTGTTGAAGAATTATTGTAAATTGAAAACGAATGAAGAGATCAAACAATATGTAATGTTGAGATGCTAAGATTTGGGATTATTAGAATGTGGAAACTTTACTTTTATATGCACAATTCATAGTTGGATTTTCATTTATTAATGAAATTGGAGAAATAGCATGGGGAGTCGAATAAGTTAGTCTGCTAAGGTTATCATTATGTTTTTTCTTTATTAACGGAGCTCATTTGTTGATTCTTCTCATTTTGTAAGCTAATTTTCCCATGGACTCTTACGACTTACGAGGAGTTTTGTTGTTTTGATATACTTTTTTTATCTTTGTTGACTCAGTAGTTGCACTACCCCTGGCTGTCTGTTTTGTGGTGGTTGGTCTTCTTTAGGGACTCTGAACATTAATGTTGTAATGTTACATTATGTATGAATTGGCACGAGATAATATTGATTTTCAGAGGTGGGCATTCCCATATTTGGTCAAAAATGGATTTATCTCTTGGAACTTTTTATGTTGCTGATACCATTCTGCTTCTTGAATTACATTTTATCTTACTAGCTTTCATCCAATCTCACCTTATAATTTCTTTTTTATCCTTTCCATTTAGCGGAATTATGAACTGAGATAATATTTTGAATTTTGCTCCTGGGTGGCCAGTCCTAGGTTTGGCATAGCACATGCACTTTGTTTGGGTCTTGCTCCATGGCTTGCGGCAGAGGTCCCAGTCCTTGTGGATTCTGGTATGATTAAGCACAAAGATGATGCAACCTCAACCAGTGAGTCTTAGTTATTCAATGAACCATTCCGGCTGTAAAAGTATCTAGTGTCAGATTTCTTGACTTGGTCATAGAGAATAAGCATTAAATCATAAATGTAAAACTTCGAGGAGTGTGAAATCCATCTGCTGAGATTGCAATTTCTATTGGTTTGGATACATAGACTTGAATTTTGTAACTCGTAGTTTCAAAATGCAGATACATAATGATAATATTCCCCATTTATGTCAATTTTGTGTGTGTACTTTTGATAGCTTAATGATACCATGAGCTGTTTCTTTATTGAATCTCAGATACATTTTTTGGGATTTATTTATGTGCTCCTGTCCTTCTTGCAAAATATTAGCTCCTATTTTATTAAAAACAAATTTGTGAGGGATTAAAAAGTTCTCTCTTGGAAAAATTGTGTACCTTATCTCAATCTTGTTAGAGGAACCCTTTCTTTCCTCGAAGCCACAACAGCAATTGCAGCAGTTTGTTGCTGATTGTACTTTGGTTCATCGTAGCTTGTCGTTCAGCTTGGTAATTGGTTCATCATGCCAGCGGAAGCATGCCATAAACATGACAACAAAAGCCTCTTGGGAGTAAACAGAGGAAAAATCCAATACTGTAATTGGAGACTCTGAATTAATTCAATCCGTGAGTGTGTTCATGCGGTGAGTTGAAGACAAGACAGGTTGCTCTAGTTATGCATAAAATATGTTTAAGATGAACAGAAAATGTGGCGTTAAAGCCTCAGAAGAAGCAATGCGCGCACTGCGAGCCTTTATAACTTGCAAATTGCAACAATCCCAGTTCCTTTCCCAGAGCATATCTCCCACCTTATTTCAATGCAGACTACAGGAAACAGAATATACATGAAGCAAGGATCACTGGTATAAATGAGGAGTAGTCTCTTCGGCCACAGGTATCCTGATGCTTTGGATAAGACATCCTTTCTCAGTTTCTTGGTCTAAGATCTACCACGTCACGGCACAAAACAAGTTCTATTAATATTCAATGATAAAGTGCTGTCTGTAAATGAATTTATACTCGCAAGGACCTAGAAGAGATTCACCTAAGAAGTAGAAGAGCTGCTAGCAGTATCACGCCTCTGCTGCGATGCTGATGATCCAACATAAATAGGTGGTGTGTGGTATATTCTTTGCCAATCCACTCCCTTGCTCATCTCACACCGTTTCTCGAGTTCAGGACCACTGTTGGAGTGCACAGAGAAGTTGGAGACCTTCCCACAAAGACTTGATATTATAGCAATCTGGGATTGTCAAAGATCGAAGTGATTCCAGGTTCTCCACTCATGTTGGCAATTCCATTAGTTTTGTTCATAAGCTTATGATGGTCAAACTTTTAAGTGCAGAGAGATGTTGCAGGCCATTTCGCAGAGAAGCCAGATATGAACAACACATAATAGATAGGCGCTCAAGGGCTGTGGCAAAGTTAAGCTTTGACAATTCTCAATAGAGAGTGATCGGAGCGAGCTCATTCCTTCTAGGATTTCCTTTGGCAAGGAGGCTAAACTAGGACACTCAATAATCTCCAAAATCTCTAGAGATGTTAACCTTGTCAATCCACGTGGCAAAGTGTCCAGCTCCTAACACCAACCAATTCTTAACGACTTCAAATTTCTGAGTTTTCCGAAGTTCTCAGGCACTGAGTTACGCCTGCGACGAGAGAATTGTCAAAGATAGAAGTGAATTGTTTTCGAACAGTGCTTTTGGCACGGAAGTAACCACGGGAATTTCTCAATAAGAGCGGTTGTAGCTGACGTGTGCGTTGATACTGAGAAGTTCAGTCTCCGAAGAGATCACGCACTAACTGGAACTGGCATTTGAAAACACGAGAAAACCTGTGTTATTAAAAAATTTTAATTTTTTTAAACTAATTTTTTATATTTTAAATTATTTTGATACACTAGAAATAATTTTTTAAAAATACAAAAAATATTATTTTAATATAAAAAATAATTACAATCATACTCACAAACAATAAAGTGATTTGCAAGAAATCATGAAAAATTCCATTTTTTTTGTGTTTTACAAATATAAATAAGCAAAAGACAAGTCAAATTTCTAGCACAATTTAAAATCCCATAAGCAAAATACATTTCTAGCCCGAACGAAGATGACATAATTGAAGGATGTTATATATATATATATATATATATATAAGTAAGTCTTAAATATCATTAGAAAACCACTTCATACACAACATGCTCCATTTCGATTAAACCTAAATAAAACGACTTGAATCGTTGATATTAACCGAGGCATAATATATGTTACGAGATGTATTTAGCTTAGCCTCGTTTTATTCCTTTCAGTTTCACTCTCTCCAATCTGAAAGCACCCAACTAGTAATTAGGACCAGCTGCAAGAATCTCCTCGGTCAGCATGCTGTTCTTTCCAATCTTATAATTTGTGAACACCGCGAAATTATTCTTGAAAAGACCAGCCAGCTTCAACTGGGTATCCTTGTATGCATTCTTGTCCGTCCACTACAAGTAAAATTACATGCATTAATGGAAGGCACATATTTGAAGGGTTAAGAAATAAGTTGAGAAATAGGATAAAGACAGCCAACATACAGTGTTGACAGGATCCAAGATCTCTGAAGGCACGCCCTCAATCTCAGTTGGGATTTCGAGACCAAAAACTTCAGTCTTTTTATAGCTAGCATTCAAAAGGCTACCGGAGTGGATTGCATCGATGATCCTCCGAGTGTATGCCAACTTGATACGTTTTCCGGATCCATAACTGCCAACACTTGGAAAATTATCCACTGAACCGAAATGTGTGATATATAAAATGTGTCGATTGTCAAGCAGCATACCTTCCACCTGACCAACCGGTATTGACAAGCCATCCTGTAGCCCCATGTTTCTGCATCTTTTCAGACAGCATGGCCGCATACTTGGTAGGATGCATCATTATAAATGCTGCACCAAAGCAGGCTGAAAATGTTGCCTGTGGCTCCTTAATACCATCCTCTGTCCCGGCTACCTGTTTAGGAGTTGAGATAATTACTAATCAAGTCTCTCTATTGAACCAAGAGTCTAATTGACCTTGTCAAGTTGAAGGGGGAAGTAGAACATCTATTACAGATCAATCTGGGATCGGATTGAAGATGGGACAAGTTTATGATTACCAGAGCTGTATAACCACTGATAAAGTGATACATGGTCTGTGCCAAGCTCAGCTTGCTCACAGGTGGGAGCACGCCAAATGCATCACATGCCAGTAAAATGATGTTCTTCGGATGGGGACCAACGCACGGTATCCTAGCATTTGGAATGTAATCAATAGGATATGCTGCTCGCGTGTTTTCTGCAACCAGAAAAACCAGCTTAGCATGTATCGAGGTGAGTTTGCAAGAAGAGCTGAGTTAGCAGCCCAATAGAGGAGATTTTTAATTTTACAAAAATCCTTTTGATATGCACGAACGAGTAGTATAGACATCTTATTTCAGCTCAATCAAATATACGTTGATTTATTATTACCTGTAACTGAGCTGTCCATGTAATCCACTTCTCGAGTATGCTCATCAAACACCACATTCTCCAAGACTACCAGATATAGGGAATATTCTTATTAGCTATAATCAGTACAACCAAAAGGAAATCACTAAAAAATGGAGAACAATATCATGTGCTTGCTGAAGTGAAGCGCTTCCACATCACAAGTTCTCATTTGATGCTATCCATATTAGAGAATAAAACTTGTTGGCATTTGCTCAAAACAAGGAATTGGAAGACGGATCAATATACATATATACATTACCAGTCCCAAACTTGATGGCATTCCAAATATCGGGCTCCTTCTCTCTCGAGAGATCAATGCACTTGGCATAGCAACCGCCTTCTATGTTTGACACACCATTCTCACTCCAGCAATGTTCGTCGTCTCCAATTAAATACCTATTATGATCTGTGGACAGAGTTGTCTTCCCGGTACCTGCGACAAACAAAACCAAAGGAAGAATTGTCAGCAACAATTTGTAATAGATACGAGTGTCATGTGGAGATCGTACGAGACACATATCAGTAGGCAGTTGATTGCTCCATGTTGCACGGTTAAGTTCCAAGTTAACTGTACCTGATAATCCAAAGAAGAGGGCAACATCCCCATCTTTCCCCATATTGCAGCCAGAGTGAAGGGAGAGGATTTGACGCTTAGGCATGAGATAATGCATTACCCCGAATAGACCCTTCTTCATTTCCCCAGCATATTGGGTGCCAAGGATGACCATCTCCTTCCTAGCAAGATTGATGTCTATGCTAGTAGAGGAAGTCATGTAATGGGTGTAACGGTTACATGGGAACTGTCCGGCGTTGTATATAGTGAAGTCCGGAGTCCCGAAGTTCTCTAGCTCTTCAGGAGTGGGTCGGATACACCTGTAACCCACCCAATTATCGAAAGTAAACTAAACTAACACATCATCGCTCGCATCTCTTGTCACACTTGCCTAACTTTTTTTAATAAGGGTGAACAATTGGAAGCAAATAATTTTGCACCGTCAATGCATTCTAAGCTAGGAACAGCTAACATGTCTAGGTAACAATGCATGGAAAATTACCTAAAATTCAAAGCATATGAAAGAAAGGGAGACAAATTGTTAAAATGACTAGGTAGTTTGTGCCTCATCACTTACATGTTGTGCATGAACAAGGAATGGTAAGCCCTGGCTGAAACTATACGAACTTTAATTCTGTGTTCAGGGTCCCAATTCAGGAACTGGTCGTTTACAAAGACCTGAAATGCAGGTGTACCATTGTCACTCTCACATCAGTTAACAAATCACCACAAAACGTAAAAGATGTTTTTTTTCTTGAAGGATGAAAAAACTACTGGATAGTCATATGTATTGCTGAGTACCTCAGATACAAATCAGATGACAGTCAAAATGTCAATCATTTATTTTTACCACGAATTAAGAAGCCTGGGATCATTTCTGTCCATGGAAAAACCTCAAAGTAGAAGACAGCACAGCAAAAACAGTTACATCAGAGGACCCTTCATGCCAATTATATTTCTGTTGTATATTTTCTAAGTGACTGCTTGAGAGTTACTCGATTGAATTATCAACTATCAAGCCTTCGTGTTCCAAACTAGTTGTTACGTTTATACTACCAATTCCTTGGCAGAAACAAATAGACATGAACCAAAGTAGCACAGCTTGACAAGTTCAATCAGTACAGAGGAGCATGCAAAAGACCCTCAAATGTCCTGAAGGAAAGAACTTTGGATTAAGATGTAAGACCTCGTGCATTGAATATCATTTAGAATCTAGTGCTTGTTAGTTATAACCACTCATCAGCAACTCTTACTTTACATAGACACCACATTCAAATCAATCTTGTGGGATCTTCCACGACCAGCCTGTGGACACCAGTCGTGGAAGTGAAAAGGCCTGGATTAGCCACACCAGACAAAAAAAAAAATCAAAGCTCAAGTGTATCTTAGCACCCGGTCCCAACTCACACAAACCTTACAAGTTACACCCGGGGCCATGTCAAAAAGAAAACACGGACAAAAAGAGGGCACGACTGCTTGGTTCCTGTTAAGACGTCAAGGTTACGATTCAATTCCAAGATAGCCAGAAAGAAGGTTTGGGCATTCTGCAGATCTCTAATCTGTAATCTTGGGACCCGGGAAGCATAAGATTCGTGCAAACATATAGAGACAGGCCAAGGCCATGCCGCTATTTGGATTCTTTCTTAACTAGAGCTTGTGCTACGCAAAGCTCTCAGTTTTTTTTTTTTTTTGTTAACTTCTTAACGTAAAAAAAAGTTAGGCATTGTTATAGATTTTTCATGCAGCAAGAAAGTTTTTAATTATCTACTCAAAATATGATGCATTCATTTAAGAAAGTAAATCAGGGTTTATATTTGCCAAGAGATTTTAAAGGTACTTAAAGACCAAGTTGTAAAGTTAAAAACAAGCACAAAGATATATGATTATGTGCCGCTAAAAGCTTTTTAGTTTTTTTAACTTAATAATATGGAACTAATATTTTATATAAGAAAAGGAATACTTTAAATTCCATTAAAACAAAAATAATTTGTTAATAAAGGTCTTCCTTTTTCTTATTAATATCTTTAATTTTAAAAGCATAATAATTTTTTCTATATTATTTATTTAATAAAAATTAAAAGCATTCAAAAAACATACCCAAAAAAATCAGGTCTATTTAAAATAAATATGAAAGAGATACCTCTCTAACTAAAATTTCTTATGTCTCATTAGCGT
>Ga0325404_1007870_pt1 | contig 11067 bp, 7 predicted proteins | sample PopdelMetagenome_18_FD_205664 | JGI IMG/M metagenome (GOLD analysis project Ga0325404, IMG submission 205664) | Populus deltoides microbial communities from Bellville, Georgia, United States - Xylem-Control-R1 | ecosystem: Host-associated > Plants > Phyllosphere > Stem > Wood/Secondary xylem...
GGTAGAAAAGCATCATTTTAGCCAAGTAAATCTCTCGACAAGGGATGAAGAAAATCGAAGCTGGACTCATAATTGATAGGGTCGTAAAGGAAGCCTACACATTTGACAATGGCAGAGGTCCCACTGGATGTTTGTTTATCGAGTATAATATGGATGAGCTAAACCTGTCTGTGAATGAATAATTTAAACATTTGATGTAATATATATATATATATATATATAATTAGGTTGGCTGTGGAACTCATAGTAAGACTTGGTTGGCTAGAATCATTTTTTATACTTTAATGATGGGTTTGGATCCTTTCTAGGTCGATCCAAAAAAAATCGTTTCCAAGTCTAAGCATGGCTCTTGGATCCTCGCAGCATCTAGGAAAATTTGGTTTCTTCAGAAGAAAAACACCCTCACAATTTTTATTCATAAATGAAGCATTGATTTCAAAGGGAAGTAATGAGCTGGAAAGGAGAGTGACATTAGAAATGTCTTTGAAAATGTTTTGGGAACTCAAATAGTTAACCCTTTTTTTTTTTTTCACTAGTTTAAGAAGAATCAGATTTAGGAGAATATCCCCTGGAAAAAAAAAAATCCTTTCAAACACTTAGCCAACACTCAAGCTATTTTAATGGTTAATAAAATATATGAGAAATTCCTTTTTATTTATCCTTGTTATTTTTTAAAAAATTATAGTTTACAGTCAACACAAAATTTTAAATTAGATGAAATAATTAAATTATCCTCATATATAATACCCATTTAGAAATTAAATATGTTATTGCAGTCCACCTAACTAAATATATTAAAATTATGCTTTTAATATGGTGATGCGTTATAATACTAAATATAATCTTATTCTCTGTGTGTTTTTTTTTCAAGTTAAATTCAGAAGTCACAATATTTTTTTATTAGTAACATAACATTTACCCCTACAAAAGAACAAATTAACCCTCTAAAACAAATTAAAAAAAAAATCCCTAAGAAATTAAAAAAGAAAAGAAAGATGTAAAAGCAAAACATGCCCCCAAGGAATAAAAAGAAAAGGAAAAAATAAATATAATATGAGGGAGAGGGAGATTGTTGAGGATTTGACTTGGAACAAAACAGGAAGTGAGCAGCTACTGTTTTGTTTGGTTTGATTGATTCTCTTTATTTTTCTCTTCTTTTCTTGTCTGAAACAAAGACCCCAACCAAAAAGAAAACAAAGGAAGAAAGACCCCAAAAGAGACCAAAAAACCATTCCTTACCACCGCTTCCACCACCAGCAACAAAAACAAAACCTTTTTCAATATTGTACTCCTTGTATTCTCTCTGTCCCTTCTCTCTTTTCACTCAGATTCAATCAAAGTAAGTATCTTTCTCAATTGACATCACTTTCTTTAACCATCCACTTCCCTTTCAGATCAGTTTTTCACTTCTGTTTTGTCTTCAAAGCTAAATATCTTCTCTTTCTCAATCCACTGCTCTCTTTTTCTTTCTTTTTCTCCACTTGGGCTCAGATCATTTTTGACTTGGCTTTCTAGTTAATGAATCTTCAAAGGGCCTAAATTTTGAAGATTAGGTTTCCTCTGACTTGTTTTTATTTATATACCTGCTCTAGGGTTCTAAGGGTGAGCTCGTTTGAACTGTAAAGTTTCTATCTCCCGATCTTTTTTTTCTCCTGTTTTTTACTTTTAATTCTGATTTTTTTGTCAATCTTGAGAATTATGAATCTGGGTTGAGGATTTTCTTGATTTTGGAATGGGAGTTTGGCCAGTTGAGCTAGTTTGACCGGTGAATTTTAAACTCTGTTGGATCATGTAGTAGATAGGAGTTAGTGCAAATTTGTTATTTTCTTGGATTGTTTTAATGCTTAGTGGTTAATTTATTGATTTGCAGTGGTTGTTTGCTGATTCTTGGGAAACCCAGATAGACCATGTTGAGAAATGAGATGTAGGTTTAAGACATGGGGTGTGTTCTTGGGAGAGAGGTATCTTCGGGCATAGTTTCAGAGTCTAAAGAGGTTAAGAACTCAAGAGTTGAATCCAATAGGAAAGTAGAAGATGTTTCAGTGACAAAGACCGATACTACTAGCAGTGTTGTTGAGATTCAAAATCAGGAAACTCAGGAGGAGAAAGTTGATGGGGATAAAAAACCTAGGGGAGAGAGGAGGAGGTCAAGGCCAAACTATAAGCCGAGTAACCTGCCCGGACAAATGCGTGGTGAGCAGGTTGCAGCTGGGTGGCCACCCTGGCTGTCGGCAGTCTGTGGAGAGGCACTAAATGGATGGATTCCACGGAGGGCAGACACATTTGAGAAGATTGACAAGGTGAGGTATTATTTCAGAATTCAAGATTCAGTGGTTGTGTTGTTTCTGAAACTAACAGTGAAATAGTGGTTAGTTGGGTAGAGAAGTCCTATCTTGAATGCCTGCCACAGATGATGTAGCTGTTATCTCATTATAAGTAATATCATACTAATGGTAAGTTTTAGTTCAAATTCAAACAAAAAAAAAAGTGGTTAGAGGCATTTGAGATAGGGGGTTCACCCTATATAACATGGTCATTTTTTTTTTCCCAATTTGTTAATGTTTACCCAAGTTAATTGTCTTGTTCAAATTGTTGCCTTCATCCTTGATTGTAGATTGGATCAGGTACTTATAGTAATGTGTACAAAGCTAGAGATCTATTGACAGGGAAAGTTGTTGCCCTTAAAAAGGTTCGTTTTGATAATTTGGAACCAGAGAGTGTGAAGTTTATGGCGAGAGAAATCCTCATTTTGCGAAGATTGAATCATCCTAATGTTGTAAAGTTGGAAGGTTTAGTTACTTCCAGGATGTCATGTAGTTTGTACCTGGTATTTGAGTACATGGAGCATGATTTAGCTGGACTTGCTGCCAGCCCTGCAGTAAAATTTACAGAGGCTCAGGTTAGTCCAATTCTTTCTTGAATCAATAGTAGAGTGGATATCCTCAGAGCTATTATTGAAGTTGGTTTTTTATTAAACATTTGCCAATGTTCGCACCCCAGGTTAAATGTTACATGCATCAACTATTATCTGGACTTGAGCATTGTCACAAACGTGGTGTGCTTCATCGTGACATTAAAGGATCAAATCTTTTGATTGACAATGAAGGAATACTTAGGATTGCTGATTTTGGATTGGCGTCTTTCTTTGATCCTAATAACAAGCATCCAATGACAAGTCGGGTTGTTACTCTGTGGTATCGGCCTCCTGAGCTTCTTCTTGGGGCTACTGACTATGGTGTTAGCATTGACCTGTGGAGTGCAGGCTGTATATTGGCTGAGTTACTGGCTGGGAAGCCCATTATGCCTGGCCGTACAGAGGTAACTATTATCTTGTTGCAGTTGAAATTTTATTTGTCCAGCCTTTTGATACATGTACAGAAGATGATTTGCCTTGAGTCAATTTAGTTCCCAAAACTTGATGCTAAACTGCACCTGTGTAATGGTGTAGGACATGCATGGATATAATTGCTAGGGCTTACATTAAAGCTTAAGATCTTTTGGCTTTGGCAGTGAAAGGTTAACATAAACGAGCTATTGATTAATACATGTATACGATTTTGTAGATTATGGAACACAGAATCAGTGACAAAAATTAGCAAAGAATGTGAATATGAGTTTGATAAATGAATAGTTGAATTTTTTGATTTGTTACACCTTGGCACTGGTTGCGGTTTTCTGCTTGAGTCTTAGCTAGTTTTCCATGAGAATGGTGCATGTTGGTATATTGTGCTTTTGTTTGTGTGTGTGCAAAATTGCAAATTATTCAAATGCAATATTACACTTGAATGAATGTGCTGCTCTCAATTCTGAACACAAGTGTTTCTTTGATGATCTAGGTAGAGCAACTACATAAGATATATAAGCTATGTGGTTCGCCATCAGATGAATACTGGAAAAAATCGAGGTTGCCAAATGCAACTTTGTTTAAGCCTCGAGACCCTTACAAAAGATGCATAAGAGAGACATTTAAAGATTTTCCACCATCATCACTTCCCCTCATCGAAACTCTTCTTGCAATTGATCCAGTGGAACGTCAGACAGCCACAGCTGCCATAAAGAGTGAAGTAAGTTATGACATTTTCAATAGTTTTGTTGTCTTTTGGAGTCTTCAACTTTTGCCGCATCTCCATACTTGTGTTATGGTAAGCCTTTTCTTTCTGTCAACTCCTGTCAAACCAGTGTCCTCTTCGAGGGGTCCAAAAAAATGATAGTTGTTTGCTTTGCTCTGCTCCCTGAATTCTGGATGAAATTAAAATTAAACATGAAAGTAGATCATGGATTCCCATATGATCTTAAATTTTCTTGTTGCTGATGAAAACCCCGGATTACCACTGTGTTTATATAACCTCAAATAAACTGGAATTTGAAGGGGGGGAAATCAAGTACTAGTCTGGTTGGTTTGCTTGCTGTATGTACTTTAAATAACCCTGCCACTGAATTTTATAGTGATCCAGTAATTAGCTAACCTTAATGGCTCAGAGACTGTATAAAATTCTTAAGTGGATTTCTTTTAACTTGAGCACAATCATTTCTTGTAAATCAGAAGTAGATTGTCATGTGCCCTCAAAATTAAAGGAGGAAAGGAAACCTGAATGGAGAGTTTTTTTTTTTAACCAAAAAACAGTTCACAGTAGTTAAATTAAAAAAAAAAATTGAAGTTTGGGGGCTTATTTCAGTTTGACTCAAAATTCAAGGTGGAATTGGTTAATTTAACCAATATTTCATTCTAGTTATGAAGATGTAGTGTTTTGCTCTCTGCTTTACACTTGATGATAAAAATTGAATAAGCAGATTTTGATCATTAGGAACAATAATAAAATTAACCAGCAGATTACGACCATTAGGTAATCAATTACACTGCATGCTTTTTTTTCCCTGGAAAACCAAGTTGATTCAGTGATGGCTTCTGCCTCAATAGATCTAAACCTGATCTTGGCATTTGCTAGCATCATTGACTTTGAAATTTTATGGTTAGTTTGACATTAAAGCAGTGGTTATATCCCTCAAAAATTTAATACTCTATTTTATTTCTTGTGGAATTAAAAACTGGTGTAACTTATAAAAACAGAGGCGTTCCTCGTAATGATATCAAATTATGTGAAATATTTTTGTATATCATGCTTAATCATTCCATTCATTACTGTAACTTTTATTATGCAGTTCTTCACAACAGAACCTTATGCTTGTGAACCTTCTAGTCTCCCAAAATATCCCCCAAGTAAGGAGATGGATGCTAAACGACGAGATGATGAAGCTCGAAGGTGCCCCATTAGATATGCTTTTGTTATTGTTTTTGTGCAAAATCTTGGTAAAAATTAACCTGTCGCTCTCTCTCACTCTCTCCCCCTCCTTGCCAGCATGCACAGCCTTGTTTATAAGTAGATGGGTGGGTGGATAAGATGTGCATGTGCACACAAACACAACCCTTGAATGTTAATATTTTATCTAAACCAGCTATGATCTGCTTATATGATTGTGTTTTTCTCCTAGTATTTGGTAAAATGATTTCTGCAGACAGTACAAAGCTAAAACATCATTATGATTCAAGGCAAGTTTTTCTTCGACAGGTTTGAGAGACACTGTATATGGAATGGAGTAAAACATCTACAAAACTTCAAGTCAGAATAAATTAGAGTTAGCACGAAGGAATAAAAGAAAGCAAATAAACTCTATAAAGTCTGCTTTGATTGTTGTCATTCTGTTCTTTTTGTGCTTTCTTATATATCCACCCATGGAAGTTGCCTGAAACAAATTTTAATATGATCATTATGCAACCATTCTACTTTTTCCTCATCTGTTTTGTTTTACATCACAGATGTTCTTTAAACATGTCCTTTTCTCTTTCGTATATGGTGTACCAAGTATCTGTTATCTCTTCTTCTCTCTCTAGAGAAAGTCATTTTTGTTTGATTGTGTAGACTAAGAGCTGCCAGCAAAGCCCAAGGTGATTCTACAAAGAAAACGCGAACACGTGAACGTCATGCTAGGGCAATGCCTGCTCCTGACGCCAATGCAGAGCTCCAGTCCAATATTGATGTATGTCTGATAATTTACCCGCATGAACTATTGTTGTTGTTTAGTTTTTGGTGCTTTCATTTACAAATGCTTAGACATACATGCCATAGGATTATAGTTTCAATGCGAAGAGCTAACCAAATAAATGGATATAGCATGTGGAGAATGTGTGGAAAGACTGTTGCTTTTCCACCCTTTTCATAGCAGTAGATTTGACAAAAAAAAATTCCCATTCGCCAATGCCACTTGTGACTTGTGAGTTTTATTCATTTTATCCGGACCGGATGTTTAATTTTCAAGAGCTTCATTTTTTTCCTTTTGCTACTTTCAATGTGTTTGAGATTGCCTGGCAAGGGAGCATCCTCCTTTTGTGCCGCTTTTAACACACTGTTTGGATGGATTGGGTACAATCCTTTCTAATTGGAAGGATTGAAAAATGTGATGATAGAAGGAAGAGATGGATTCTTCCATTCATTTTTGGAGTACATATCCATCTTGCCAAACAAGGTAATAAACACCTGTTGTCTCCCTCCGCCCTTCTTTCCACCATAACAAAGAGTTGAGGAGTTTCTAATACCAAGTATATGAGAAATCTATGTTTTCATAATCATCACAATAACCCGAGAGAATTTTCAGTGAACCGATAACTTAATTTGCCTTTTACTTCTTTTAATTGTTAATCATGCTGTTTCTTTCTACAACAGAGAAGGCGCCTCATTAACCATGCAAATGCAAAAAGCAAGAGTGAAAAGTTTCCCCCACCACATCAGGATGGAGCTCTTGGCTATACTTTAGGATCTTCTCACCACATTGATCCTGCGCTTGTTCCTCCTGATGTGCCATTTAGTACTACCTCATTCACATACTCAAAGGAGCCAATACAAACTTGGTCTGGCCCGTTGGTTGACCCTGCTGGTGTCGGTGCTCCAAGGCGAAAGAAGAAGAATACAGGTGATGCACGAGGATCGTCAAATCTGCCAACTGGAAAAGATAAAAGCAGAGATACTCAGTTAAAAGGAAAAAAGAGCGTGGCTTAAAACCTTGTTTGCATGCATGGATACCAGAGTTGTTAACTGGTGATTTCCCATACAAGAGTCACACTGCAATCTGTGTACTAAAACAACTTGATTCTTCACACACACAAGAACATATTTACTTGGTTAAAAATGTTTCGAGAGCTGAAACCAGATTTTCTATTCTCTTTTTCCCATTTTAGATTTCTTCATTCCATAGAAGAAAAATTTCTGCCCTCTTTGGGGATGGTGAGAAACTTCCATTGACGTGTACATGTTTATTATTCTTCCTTTCCATTAGAATTTTCTTGTTGAAAACTAAGTTATGTTCAGATTAGTAAAAGATGCCAATAATTCTTTAAGAGTTCCAGGAAGCCTGAGTTCTTTATTCCTTTGGATCAGTCACATGTCTAGATTTCCTTTCTGAAGTCAAGGAGAGTGATTAGCGCGAAGTTTGTAAACCGCTGTAATAATAAAAGCACTGGACATGATCAATATTCAATGGTCAAACATAGGGCAAGGAATGCAAACTTTTGTCATGTTCATCGTAGCAATTTCTCTCTAATGATTCCGGCCCAAACAGAATCTTACGGCATAGCTTGGTTAATATTTTGGTGACATTATCTTCTTCCTTCTCTCTCTCTCTCTCTCTACTTTTATGGCGTGAAGGTGAAAGGTTGCTGTGGCATTTTGATTGCTGATGAAAACCATTTCCAAGGCCCGGATCAAATGATGTTATTTTATATTTATTTTTTAAAAAAAGTTAAATGTCATTTTAAAAAATAATAATTAAAAAGGCAAACCAAATCGTTGGTTGATTCGATCATCCTCAAATTTAACCAAGTTAATTTTCACTTAGTTTTTTAAAGCTTAGTCTATATTGAATTAACTCCGTTTAAAAAGAAATCTAAGAAACCAAACGACCTCTAAACATTAAAAAATAAGCACCCAACACTTTTCGAGTTTTCCCTCTTCCATGTTTCGTAAACATACTCTTTCAATGGTTCCTGAAGCTCTCCTCGAGCTTGGTTTTAAAAGAGGAATCGCCATTGAAAGCTTTATGATTCTTGTTTTATATTATTTTACATGTATCATCAAGGAAAGCCATTGAACTTGAACCTTAACCTTGAACAAAACACTAGTCTATGTCTGCGTTGTGTTGAATTAGAACCGGTTTAAGCTAAGAGCTTTGAAAAATGATTCAAGACCACACTTCACAAAAAATCTCAAGAATAAATAATATATATTTATCAATTATATTTTAGAAAATGAAAATTATCTCAACTTAATAAAAAGCTTCAAGTACAAAATAAATATTACTCAAGACCCCATTTGTCAAAAATATATAAAAAATAAAAAAATATATTTCTTAAATATTTTAAGAGAGATCATTTTACCCACTATGTGTCTAACTTAATTTAATTTTTTTTTAAAAAGTTGTCAATAATTGAGTTGTTAAATACTATGATCAAAGAGGCTTGTACTAAGCTGTTAAATAAGTTCTAATATTGATTTCACAACATTTTCTTACAATAAAATTTTATAATATCATAGGATGATTTGTTGCATGATCGGATCCACCATGCTAGCATTTGGTGAGTCAAGACAGTTTCTTTTTGCACAAGTGGTGGACTACGCACTATCTATTTTCTGGTTCACTTGGACATCTCAATGATCATTGGTGATACGTTTTATAAATGTTCGGATGTTCATTCTGTTGGTGTGGCACGCTAATGGAGAATATACAGTCAATGGAGTTCAGACATGGAAGGCAGCTTGTTCTTTCAGCTTTAATACCTTTGGTTAAACGTTGTCTTATGGAAATGTGGGAGGCCTGGCTGGAAAATGTCTTGCATCCATTATTTATCCATGCGCAGCAAGCTCTTACCTTTTCTTGGTCCAGTCTCTTGAATGAGGGTAAAGCAAAGGTCCCAGTTTTCCTTGGCATCCTTGCTGGGGCAGACTTGTGAGATGAAGTAATGGAAGAAAAACGGCTTCGAGACCTAATATAAATCATATTCTAGAATCTTACCTAAAAGTTTAAGCTATTAGATTGAGATGGTTCTTTAATATTCTTTTGAAGCAGAACAGCTTGGCTTCTTGGCTGTTCTGTCATTACTGATTTGTTTAGAAGCTTTCACATGGACAGATGGTGAAGCAGTGACAACTTGTGCTAGTGTGATTCTTGTGGCAATCTTAAGAGTTTATTTCTAAAAACCTGTTCTCTGCAATTATAAAAGCCTTGGCGCTCGAGTCAAATGCTGTTATCAGTGCCGATCTAGTTGGTCTCTGTTGAGAAATATTCATATATCTCTTTGATAGAGATCCAGCTCCCAAGGCAGGCAACTTTTTATGCCCCATGTTTTTTACGGTTAAAATATGTCTTAGTTTCATCCTCCTATCTATTGATTCAGCTGGAGCTTTGAGCAATAATTATAATTTGCATTCTTGGTGCTTCGTGTTGTCACAGCTGATTCAGCTGTAGATGCTCCAGAAACCGGAATTGATGAGGGGGGTACTATAAGATTGGCAGCCACCGGGATGGGGTCCGGCACCACCAGGTTTTTTCGGTGGCTTTTGTGACATTATAACTTCTTAGCATGTTGCAAAACACTTTTTTTCCAGGAAATGCCAGACTGCTGCTTTAAGCCCTGAAATCATAGCTAGGGAAAGTTCTGGTTTATGGGTAAGGAGAGTTCATCCGAGTTAATTCAAGTCAATTTAATTTTTTATTTTATAAAAAAATAAAATATATCATTTTAAAAAAAATAAAAAATAAGAAAGTTAACGTGTATTGATTGGATTTTTCCATGCTGACTAGTCGCGAGTTAGTCCAGATTTTTTATTGGGTCACATGGATCATTTATCCTTTTATTTTTATTAAAACTCGACCCAAACTAGGTCTTGGGTCGTACGGATCACGAGTCAACCCAGAGTCTGGTTGGGTTTTTAAAAAATGCTTAAAATGCTGGTTTTAACTTCTTTTTTTCCTTCTCTAATTAATTGTTATGTGCTTTGCAGCCTGAGCTCCTTGTGCTGTTGCTGGCTAGCACAAGACTGCTTTGGAGGTCCATTCGGTCCACCTGGACCACCCGAACCATTTGGTCCATGACTAGCTGCACCCAATGTTTGGTCTACCATCTCTGTTTGTTCTTTGTAGGGCTTTCTTTCCAATTCTTCAGCCCTTTTTCATAGGGAATTCTTATATTTCGATCTTGCTAGCATCTTTCTGATATCCCCATCCATGTCCGCTACAGTCTTGCAGTAATATCTGTTTCTTCTCAAAGTTGTGAGCTTGCTATATTGTTGAAAGCTCAGTTGTTAGTGCAGATACGGTAGCCATTGATTTAGCAAACTAACACTTCAAATGTTTCTGTGTTTCATCCTTCTCGAGAGACGAGAGAGAGAGAAGAAGAAATTGCATGCCCGATGTTTCATTGATCAATCAACCACAGGGTGCTTCAATCTTACTGATCAGAAGAGTAGTACGGAAAAAATCAAAAGAACAAAAAACAAAACAAGTGACTATGAAATAAATTGTTCTTTAAGAAAATATGTTGTGTCGGCGAAAAGGGGGAGGCGGATCCGTCACGTCAACATTTGTATGCTGGCGGTGTTTCAAGGTGGAGTGTCGTGGAGTTGATTGCTGTCAGAAGCAAAAGTCTTAAACCCTGACATCATTAGTTTCAGCTAAGTTTGGACACAAATTTCACACGAATGGATTGTGCGAGTTAATTATCTTTGAACTGATTAGAATGTTGCCTTCTTGTCACCCAGTTTCCAGCCATAATCTCTTACCACTCTTGATTTTAGTTAAACCCACGTAGTAAGATGCTTGCTTATGAAATTAAGAGTAGTATACCTCTTTAATAACCCTATTCTACGAAGTGCATGTTAATTTGGCGGTTAAACCAGTTAAACATCGTTTTGTCATTTATAAAGAATAATTTAGTGTTTTTTGAACCGTTTTGATATCCTAAAATCAAGAATATATTTTAAAAAATAAAAAATATATATATTATTTTAATATATTTCTAAA
>Ga0325404_1007873_pt1 | contig 11066 bp, 7 predicted proteins | sample PopdelMetagenome_18_FD_205664 | JGI IMG/M metagenome (GOLD analysis project Ga0325404, IMG submission 205664) | Populus deltoides microbial communities from Bellville, Georgia, United States - Xylem-Control-R1 | ecosystem: Host-associated > Plants > Phyllosphere > Stem > Wood/Secondary xylem...
ATCAATCATCATGCTTTTAACTTATAAACTCGCAAGTTTAGAAATTTCTAGCACACAATGAAAGAATATATGTAACTTTAGTATGCATATCAAATATCAAGAATAAGAACCTTAAATTGTTTGATCCTATAGGAGAATTAGAAAGCAGATTTAAATACATGTAATAAAAGTACATACTACTATGTTAGTTTGTAATGTAAATGTGTGGATATACCATCATGAAATTCACATGGTAGAAACTTCAAAATTGTCTGTTCATATCATGTGACACTAAGCAAATAAAGGAACAGTCACACTTTATAAACCCCCGAAACATGAAGGTCAATCCATCAAAGTAGGATTTCCAATTCACCACATTCCATATTTTTTTGGAGTGATATAGCTTATGTTTTGAGTGCTTTTTAAAAATACGCTTCACTTAAAAAAATATTAAATTAATTATTATTCTTTGTATTTTTTGTTTTGATATATTATTATTACAAATAAAAAAATTATTTTAATATATTTTTAAATAAAAAATATTATTCACGGCAGTACCAAAATATGAGGGAGAGAACTTAAACAACCTTGCGTTCACCGTAAAAAGTAGTTATCTTCGTATAAACAATTATGCTTGCTCGGTTTTAGTCTTGTGATGAGGGCGCCACTTGGCAGCCCTACCAAGTCCATCTTCAAGTCTCTATGAAGGGTTTAATGTCAAACCCTGCCTCTCCTATCACTTAACTGCATCCCTCAAATACAAGATCAACCAATCTTAAAGAGTATAGTTTAACTGGTCAGGTTTTGAGTTTGTTTTTTAAAAATTATCGGTTCGAGTTCTACAAACCTTAGGGTCATTAAAAGCTTATATGGTAGTTAACTTCAGAGCCTATAGAATTAGTCGAGATACTGACAAACTAATCCGAATATCCATGTTAATCTAAAATAAACCAACAAAACAACATGTAACAAAGTGGCATGGTCTTCTAACAATATTGAGATGCACATGGGGATACGCAACAACAATGAAATAGATGGTTGGTTCTGATGTTAAATCGAAGAATCTAGACTAGAAGTTACAAGCAGTGGCGAGGACCGTGCACTCTCTGCAAGCCCATTCCGAATACTGCTGTACAACACCAATATGGGGTTACACAACAAACTGAAGACATTTTTTTCACAAGAGACATAAAGGGCACAATCCACTTTTGACATAATGAAGCATTACCAGCCAGTTTTGGATATTGGAGAATATAGAGGTTCTGTTGCAATCTGGAAGGATATCTGATTTTACAGTTGGAGTTGCATCTTTGAAGAAAGTGGCAGCAAAAGATTTGAAGGATTTGATTCAAGTGATCCTACTTTTAAAATGAAAGAAAAACCATAACAAAGATGGAATCAATATTTATTGGCCCATTGAAAATGAAACCCATTTGAGATGTATTTTATGATAAAGTTTCACTCCTCTCCCTTCTTCTCCCTTTTCCTTGGGGGGTCTCAGAAGGGATATATGGGTAAAGCCACATCTGTGTATGTCAACTCAAAGTTTTCAACATAACTTCAATGCGTTTTCAATCAGTTAGACCTTTTGAATTAAGAAAAATTGTTATAATTCTCATCTTTTGAAATAGATTTGCAGTTGGAACAGGAACATTGAAGAGACGAGAATCAATCATAAAAGTAGTTCTTTTCTGCACAATAAACAGGTTTATGCATGCCCCTTGTTGAAATGGATCTTATGTCCTGATGTGACAGAACATAAAACTTACCAGCTTGATGGGAAGTAACAGAGAGTTCCGGTGTGGATTAACATCGTTCTTGATCACACGAGTACTTTTCAATCTTTGCGTCGAAATGCTGACAGTCAGAAAATTATATGACATAATCTTCTCTTTAAACAAAACTAGAGGAGATAGCTGGAGCTAGTACCATCCAAAGAGAGAAAAACTTATTAGCATAGCATGCTCAACTGTCAACATTTAATTTGGACTAGGATCACAGAAGAGAGATTAATTTCCACCAGAACAACTAAGCAGCGGCCGACTAACATTTTACTCTCTCTTTTATTTCCACATTTATGACATAGTTTCATGTTACATAGTTTTCTTTTCCCCGTTTATGACATAGTTAAAGAACTGATGATCATGCTCAGAAAGCCAATAATCAAGATTCAAGAATACTACCCAAGTTTCTACCAGAAGCAAAATACAATAAAATGGGCATCCACGCGTGCCCGATGACAGCATAAGGATCACTGCTGCCATCATCGCGAACAGCAAGATTAATACCACGTTTGACACGAATCCTGAGCAAATCCAATCGATATTTCTTGCTGTAAAGTCTAATGGACGCAGAGAAGTTATCTAGACTTGCTTCCCTAAGAAAAAGGTTTGACATACTAGGAAAGAAAGCAGCATCTAAGACCGGCCCAACTTTTTCCTGTCTTGCGAATCTGTGATTTCTGGAATGTAAGAAAATTATGAGCACATGGTACTAAGAGTAGACTTATTTTCCTGTTAATTGTGTTTGAATACTTACTAAAAATTGCAAAATCAGGATATTGATATTGAAAGTTTTATACTTTGAATATTTTTTTTAACTAAAATTTGGTTTTATCATATTAATTTTTTGCAATAAATTAATATAAATATTTTTGGAAATAAAATTTAATTGTTAAAATTGAAAATTTAGGGACCAATATTGATTGAAATTTATCAAATAAAATAATAAATCAAAGTTTGATGTCCAATTTAAAGCAATTTCAGATTTTAGAGACTAAAGTGGAAATCCTAAAATTTTCTTGAGTATGAATAATAACCAGGGCCTATAGAACTCTTCCGTTCATAATTCCGAATAGCATGAGTGATGGCAAATGAGAGATATTGATTCTTTTTCTCTCTTTTGCCTTGATTTCCGTGTACTCAGTTTGGTGTGATTTCTTCCCTTTACGAATGCCTTGCCAGCTGAGAGAGGGAAGGAAATAAGTGCAGAACCAACTTTGTTTAATTGAAACAAGAATATCAGGCAAGAATCCTTGGGCATTAGGGTAAAGTGGTGGCTATAAAAGCCATGCTACCTCTTCTTTTTATATTTTACTAGCAGCGTAGCCTCCGCCAGCACCACCTTCGTCATTCGCTAGAATCTTCAAATACAGTCCTAGCAGGTACCAAACTTCTTATTTAACTTGTGCGTGATTTTTTTTATTATTATTCAAAGTTCTGGAGGTGTTGCTGCTTAAATACCAATTTTCAAACCTGTATTACAGTTCTGGGGGCTTTCTTAGATGTCACGCTAAGCATTGCACTGCACCCTTTTTTTTCATGGAAACATATAGGTTTTTCATCCTTTTAGAGTGAATAGCATAACATTATCGCAGCAGTCTGTGAAGAGAAAACTGAATGTTTTGCCATATCGTCATCCTCAGGTCAATGCATCAGAGTGTAGAAATGGAGCTTTGGTGAAACAAAGATATGGAGAGGCATTAGAGTCGCATTCCCTTCATTGGTTTGTCAATATTTTGCAGCAGTGCAGAGTCTCTTTTCTAGTGATAAGTAACAGCTAAAGCTCTAGCCAACCATCGGGAATATAATCCTCTATTCACAATATAGTGTATTACTTCCAGGTCAGAAAGCTCGTGTGGAACCACCGAGAAATAACATTACAATATTTCCCTCAGCCCTTCCTGACGGTAAATTGGTGTGTTCCCACAATGTTAAACTATAACCAGCTGCCATACAACATAGACGAACACAGGCTACACAGCATATTGCAAGAAATTTGAGAGGAAGGTGTGTTTTATTAAGTGTTTTTCTCTTCTATTCATCTTTTTCTTTCTTTTATTTTTATGTTTATACTTTTGATTATAAGTCTATTTATAGGTTTAAAGTTCTAGACAAATAATTAAGGAATTAAAGTAAACAAAGAAAAACCTGATCTGATCAAGAAAAGTAATTCTATTGACTTAATCGGTCGACTAATTCTCAACCGGTAAACCGATTCCTCTGTTCTTTAAAAAAATCAGAAATTTAGTTTATTTTCAACATCTCTCCTTAAACTTGATTTCTAATAACTCATAGCATATCTCTCAAGTTGGCAAAAACATCATGTTTGAATGGCATTGTGAAAATATATGTGACTTGGTCTTGGATCTTTACATCCTTGACTTCTACTTCCTTGTTTGTAATGTAATCTCGTAGGTAATGAAATTGTATGTCAATGTGCTTACTTCTGTCATGAAATACATGATTCTTTACTAAGGCAATGGCTAATGAGTTGTCCACCTAAATTTCTATAGGCTTCATTTGTAGCATTTGCAACTCCTTCAATAATCTTCTTAGACATATGGAATGATAAACACATGTTGTAACAACTACATATTTAACTTCACGGGTTGATAATATGATTATAGATTGCTACTTTGAACTCCATGTGAATGTTGTGTTTTCTATATAGAAGATAAAAGTTGTAGTGCTTTTTCTATCATCTATATTTCTAGCTCATTCATTTTCACTATAACCCACAAGATTAAAGGTGTTAGAGTAATGATAGAATAAGCCAAAGTCTATGGTACCTTTGATATATCAAAAAATTCGCTTTAAAACTTTGAGATATGTCATAGTTGTTGTCTCCATGAACCTGCTCACAAGCCCTACTCCAAAGAGAATATTTGGACAAGTGCATGTCAAATATCTCAAACTTCTAAGTAGGCTCTTGAATGTTATAGAATTTATCTTCTATCCTTCGTCATTCTTTGACAACTTTACTCCACACTCAACTGGAGTATTCACTTTTACACAATCTTACCTTTTAAACTTCTTGAGAATCTCTTTTACAAACTTTTCTTGATTCACAAAAATTCCACCTTCTCCTTGTTTAATCTTAATCCCTAGATAATAGGTCACAAAACCAATATTTGTCATCTCAAACTCCTTGATCATTACTTGCTTGAAGTCTCTAAATATCTTTGGGATATTGCCTGTAAAGATCATGTTATCCACATATAAGCATACAGTAAGAGTATCATCACTCTCTTTTATCTTCACATAAATAGCATATTCATGGAGACATTTCATAAATACATTCTTTAAGAAATAACTATCAATGCAACTATACCAAGCTTTTGGGGATTGCTTCAATCCATGCAAGGTTTTGTTCAACTTTAATACCTTGTTTTCATATCCCTTTATTTAATAACCTATAGGTTGCTCAATGTAAACCTCTTCTTCTAGAAAACCATTTAGAAAGGCTGACTTGACATCCATTTGGTAGATTTCCCATCTATGTTGGACAGTTATGGCAATTATCAATCATATGATCTTCAATCTAGCAACTAGAGCAAAAACTTCATCATAGTCAATACCTAGTTTTTAACTATAGCCTTTTTCCACTAATCTCGGCTCATACCTCTCCACTTCTCCTTTGGTATTCTTTTTTTCTTTGTAGATCCACTTAACACCTATTGGTTTTTTTCCCTATGGTATAGGAACCAATTCTCATATGTCATTCTTCTTAATTGATGCAATATCATCATCCAAAGCAATTCTCTACATTTCATACTTTATTGCTTCTTCAAATACTATAGGTTCATGTATGGCAAGATGACAATATATTGTTAGATCATCATCAATTGAATTAGTTATCTCATACAAGTCATCAAGGCTCCTCATCTTTTTTGGTGGACTTGGCGGGCTGTCATTACTTGAACTTCTACTGGAAGAAGATGATAAATGTGAAGTTTAGTTCATTAGTGATTGTGGAGGTGTAACTAGTTCTTAATGATCTTCATATCTCTCCTCATCTTTTTCAAGAACTGGTAGAAAGTCATATTTCTCACCACATCTACCTTCCAATCTCATTCTTTTTTTTTCATCATATTTAGCATCCCTACTAATCACCATCTTTTCTTCATTGAGGTTGTAAAGCGTATATCCTTTAGATTTTTTATTATAGCCCATAAAGATTATAATTTTGCTCTTGTCATATAGCTTGGTCCTTTCTTGATCATGTACATGCACGTAACCAATGCTTCTAAACACTTTCAAGTAAGTAGCACTTGGCTTTCTTCCATTTCATGTCTCTTATGGAGTCATGTCATTCAAGCCTTTTAGAGGACACTTATTTGACAAATAAACAACACAATCTACAACTTCAGCCTAAAACTCTTTAGGCATCTTTTTTTATTTTGAGCATGTTTATCGCCATGTTAAGGATGCTTCTATTCTCTCTCCACCACTCTATTTTTTGTGGGGATATAGATACTATTAAGAGTTTTTTTATACCTTGATCTTCACAAAACTCATTAAACTTATTAGAAAAAAATTCACTACCCTTATTTGTCTTAAGTGATTTTATAATATAATCACTTTTTTTTAACTGATGCTTTAAACTTCTTAAAACATTTAAATATATTAGACCTTTTTTTTTAAGAAGTATACTCATTTGTTTTACTATAATCATCAATAAAAAGTAGAAAATACAAATTTTTACTAAACGAGTATGGTTGAATAGGACCACATACATCTACATGTATCTCTTATAAGGGTTGACTTGCTATAGATGTAGACTTTTTTGGAACGCTATTATGGAATTGTTTGCCCACTATGTATACTTCACACAACTAATTTGGATGTTTGATGGATGGTAAACCCTTCAACATCTCATTTTACATCATCATCTTCAAATTATCGAAGTTTACATGCTCAAGTCTCATATGTCAAATCCAATTATCATCTTTCACACATGTATTTAGGCATTTAGGCACATCTATCTCTATGTTTAGCAAAAACATCTTGTTCTTTGTCATGGTTACCTTTGCAATCATAGTTTCATAAGTATCGAGTAATGTCAATGTATGATCTTTCATTTTAATTTTATAACCCTTCTCCAATAATTAACCCAAACTCAATATATTGCTTTTTACCGTTGGGATATAATAAACATCACTAATAAATTGATGACTATCATCTTTCATTTGAATCAGAATTGTACCTTTTTTTTTTATAGAAATCTTTGAATGATCTACAAAAGTGAAATTACCTTTAATTGATTCATCAAGCTCCACGAACTTGTCTTTGTCTATACACATGTGATTGTTGGCTCCATTATCAAGACACCATGTGTTTTCTTTGGTTTTCATTTTTTTTCATCATGGACTAGTAATAAAGTGGCTTCTTGCTCCTCTTATACTACTAGATTGAAATTCTTTTTAACCATTTTGGTTGAAATCCAGCAATCCCTAACATAATGACCTATTCTTTGACAATTATAACACTTTATTTTATTTTATTTTTTAAAACTTGGGTCTTGAATTGCTAAATTTGAGGATCTAGTCGACTGGTTAACTTCAATCGATCGACTTGCTAAATTTGAGGATCTGGTCGACCGGTTAACTTCAATCAATCGACCAGTTGATCTATCTACCTTAGCCTCCTCTTTCTAATTTGTCTCTTTCTCTACCTTGTCCACAACCTCTACCTCCTTGGCTATATCCAGATTCATCTTGCTTTTCTTTTATGGAAAGTTTTGAGAAAAGTGCTCATGCGCCTACGTCTTCTTGAACTTTGTTGATTTTTTCTTCACGGGCTTGTAATTTTCCTATAAGACCTTAAATTGTTAAAAACAAAATCCATTTTTTTGGCAATTCCTTCATTATAACCATTTTTTTTTTTGGCAATTCCTTTATTATGACCACCACATAGTGGGATTTCTTTAGCAAAGAGCGTATAATCTTTACTACCATCCTCGTTTCTTTCATCTTCTCATATCTTTTAATCTAATTGTATATAACTAATCCTCTAGCAAAGTAATCTAAAATACTCTTTGATTTAAGCATCTGTGATTTTTCAAAATCACCTCGTAACTTTTGTAAGTGTATCTTTTCTACATTATCAACTTTTTAGTTTGACTATTATAAAACTTCTGATGCTTGCTTGGCGGTGATTGTGTTAGCCACTATCTCAAAAATAATATCATCCATAAAAAGTGACGTTGATTTTAGTTCAAATAAAAGCTATATAAAAAACACGAAATAAAAAATCAACAAGCATTCACAATCATCCAAGGCAAAATCATGGCTGGTCACTGGAGACATTGGTAGCTTTAACATCCATTGAATTGATCAAGGGGTAAAACTTCCCAGCAGGTTGAGTATTAGCATTAAAACTCAGGCCCTTGTATTGTTTGTTACTTCCAAGGAAGACATTAGATGGAAAATCCCTGCTGATGGTGCTAGCAGCAACCGTGAGAATCCATGGGGTCGTATTTCCAACTACACCAGGAGTAGGTCCATCATTTCCTGCTGAGGAAACTAAAAGGATCCCATTCTCTCATGCACAGAGCTCGTTTCTATCATATAGAAGTGGAATCTATTAATGGTTATCTCCTTTTATGTGAGTGATGGAATAATGCACTAGGAGATTAATAGTTGGGGTAAGATCTAGATCCAAATAAAAGAAAAGACTTTTCAAGCAAAAAATCTCCCCTCAAAACGAGAATTGCATGCCTGTAGTAGAATATTTAAACAAACAAAATTGGACTATAATTACAGGTTTTGGCAACAATTTCTCCAGAGCTCCTAAGGTGTTCTATCCGATCAAACCACAAATTCTACAAGCAAAAAAGGCCCCATGGAAAAATCAGGCATAAATTGGCATCTATCAAGTATCAACTACTTAACTGGGGGTCATTGGCATAGAGCCACCAACCGAAGCTTTGATGTATAAGACTGCTAAATTTTAAACTTCTCCCCTCCCGGAAACTATTGGTTTTACTTCAATAACCTGCTGCAAAAACTTTCTGCAATCTTTCAGCAGAAAGGGATGCTCTTTTATTAGTTGGCTCAAGCACCAGGGCATATTTGAAATCTGCAAGAATAAAAGGTTTCATTAATCCAGTGGGGTCAAGTGGTAAGATTATAAATAACTGGAAGATATGGATCAGACAAATTCCAAAGACGAATATATATTTGGCATATCGCCCCTTCAAAAATAAAAACTGTCATCTTTTTAATTGAAACCAACAATGTTTAATTTGGGCCCATTTAAATTATCCTCTTCTCTGTTGACATGGCACCTGGATTTGACCACAGCCAGGGGAGCAAGCAGCTAACATATAGATGAAAAGATGAAACAAAGAATAAATCTACTCAAAGAAACTTGTAATGTGATGAATTGACTCACCTTCAATTGCATCCTTATAGTAACCAAGCATCTCTCTTGCTGTCCCTCTTCGCAAATAAGCCTTAACATTCTGGAAACAAAATGGAAAACAGGAACCAATGTTAAAGTAGTCTGAATAAACTAAAGCACAGTGCACTAAATCTCCAGGAATAACCGTTGCTTCAGATGTATAAAGCAAACCTTAACAAATTAGCAAGTTTCAAAGAGAAATTCATTGTAGTTAATGAAAAATAGTGATAACAAGCAATCCATGACAAAACTAATAAAAAATAGCAAGAAATCACCTTTTTATCAAGGTTGATAGCATTGGAACAATCTGCTTCAGCATGTTGGAAACTGAAAGTAAAATAAAATATGTCAAGCAAGTACAATAAGATACCTATACAACAATGTTCAAGAATAAAAAAATACCTTCCCAGTTCAAGATATGCTGCAGCTCTGTTACTGTAATATGTTGCATTTTTGTCATTAAGTTTGATAGCTTCGTTATAATAGCTAATAGCCTTCTGCCACTGCTGCTCCTTAAATGCTTGATTGCCCTTGATCATAGAATTTGGTGGCAAGCAAAGTTCAGGCTCAATAAAGATCCATTAACTAATATAGCACAGAACATTTGTAAAGTATATATAGGGTAGTAAAACAATTTGAAACTAATTAATCTTTTGCATGAAACCAGACACTGAATAAAGTCATAAAGATGACTACTAACATATTTTCCAAACTATGAGAATCACAAGTCTTCCATCTCATGTAGTCCAAGATAAGTTGAAATGAAAACGCACATTTATAGAAGGTGATCAAATTTTTTTTTTAAAAAAAAAAAAACATCCATTGATCATTGGCAGCATCGCCAAGCTTCTGTTCAGGTGTTGCTGGTCTGTGTCTGTGATCTTCTCTTATGCATCTTCCTTGAAATATTTTTTCATTTACTTATTTAATTTTTTAAACATCAATTGAAAAAGGGTGCAAAGAGCTACAACCAAGAAGCCAATTTTCTCAGAAAGATATATAAACAGTTTAATGATTACAAAAAATTGTAGTAGCCATGCTATCACCACTACAAGTGCACATCCAACTGGCTGAGATATCTAACAAGAAAAGAACATAGAACTTTTCAAATTCATCACATAAACCATTGAATAAGCAGTATCATCAACAACATGAAATAGAATTAGCAAATAAATTCAGAAAAATTCAGTGGACTTCCTTTTTCTCTTTTGAAGAGAGGGAGAGAACCACAAGCTGAAAATGAAAAAAAGTTAAATTCACTATACACACACACACACACTCTCTTAATATTGAAACAAGATGGGCGCTGGATCCAAGATTAAATTCCATTTGATTATCTAGAACAGTTCGTCATGCAAAGGTGCACTGTGAACAACATTTTAATTACGACAGTGAATCTATTAGTACAGCTAAATCCAAGGCTCAGTTCCAACTTTTGACCCTCAGTCAACTTCTGAGGTGCATATGGAAATCGATTTAAAGCAAGCATTAAAGTCAACAAATAAAAGATCAAGATCAACATGCCAAGTGCAATCAAATTCAATCCAAAATCTGTCACTGGACATGTTACAATTTTGACATCTAAGACACATTAAGAATGCATAATCTACCTTTTCTTTAGCCATCTCAGCAGAATTTTCCCGACTGTCTTTGTTACTCGATTTGGAATTCACATATGTCTCAGCTTGTTCTTGTAAAGTTTTATACATGGTCTGCACTGTATCTAGTAAAAAGCGATCACTGCCATGTCTGGCTATCAAGGACACTGAGACAGGACACTTGTTATAATATCCTAATGGTACAGTGACCTGAAACATATAAAAAAACAAATAAATAAAGTTAAATAACAAAACTTTGCTGTTATAAGAGGAAACAGGAATTCAGTGCCGCGTCTTATTGCCA
>Ga0325404_1007875_pt1 | contig 11062 bp, 10 predicted proteins | sample PopdelMetagenome_18_FD_205664 | JGI IMG/M metagenome (GOLD analysis project Ga0325404, IMG submission 205664) | Populus deltoides microbial communities from Bellville, Georgia, United States - Xylem-Control-R1 | ecosystem: Host-associated > Plants > Phyllosphere > Stem > Wood/Secondary xylem...
CATTTATAGTCTAACTTTTACTTATTTACACATTGGCCCTCATTTCTTCTCATTTCTATTTTTGTCACTCAACTCTTCTTTTTACTCAATTCTCACCTTAACATCTTATATTTTATTCTATTGTATCCAATTACAATATTTGAAATCCTTTTATTTAATCTATTCGGTACTTTTTTTATTTTACTCAAATTATAATTTAGCGGGTTTTCACATTCTCCTCCCCTAAAAAGAAATTTTGTCCTCAAAATTGAACCTCATACCTGAATCTAGAAATAATTTGGGGTGTTTCTGTCTCATTTGAGATTCTTTTTGCCAAGTCACCTCCTCGATTTGGGAATTCCTCCACAATATCTTGATAATTGGAATCTTCTTATTTCTCAATTCCTTCACACTATAATCTAAGACTTTCACTGGCTTCATTTTCAATGTTAAATTCTCATCAATTTCCAAAGGAATTTGAGGTAAAGACCTGAGATGGATCCACTTCAACCTTTCTTAACAGAGAGACATGAAACATATCATGGATTTTGGCCAGATGTGGAGGTAGAGCCAATCTATAAGCCATGGGCCCAATCTTTTTGGTGACCTCAAAAGGCCCAACGTACCTCGGCGCCAATTTCCCTTTCAAGCCAAATCTTAACACCTGTTTCCATGAGGCGACTTTCAAAAATACTTTGTCACCAATTTCAAACTCTAGGGGTCTTCTCCTATTATCCACATAACTCTTCTGCCTATCCTGAGTTGCTTTCATTATATTATTTATGATCTTTATCTTCTCAAAGGTAATCTGTATCAGCTCTGGTCCAATTAGTTGTCTATCCCCTACTTCTTCCCAGCATACTAGCGTCTGACATCTTCTACCGTATAAGGCTTCACAGGGAGCCATTCCTATTGTAGCCTGGTTGCTGTTGTTGTAAGTGAATTCTACTAACGGTAGGTGATCTTCCCAATTTCCTCCAAACTCCAATATACAGGCTCTTAGTAAATCCTCTAATATTTGAATAGTCCTTTCAGATTGACCATCAGTCTGAGGATGAAAAGCTGTGCTTAAATTCAACTTCGTTCCGAGAGCCTGTTGAGCACTTGGCAATAATCAAGAGGTAAACCTTGGATCTCGATCTGAAACTATTGACATTGGCACACCGTGTAACCTTACAACTTCATCCACATATAATTTTGCCAATTTCTCCACTGAGTCTGCCATTTTCATTGCCAAAAAGAGTGCAGATTTAGTCAATCGATCCACAATGACCCAAATAGCATCACTTCCTTTTTTTCCTCTCGGTAATCCAGATACAAAGTCAATCGTGATATTTTTCCACTTCCACTCAGGTATCAATAATGGTTGTACAAACCCAGTTGGTTTTTGGTGTTCCATCTTTACTTGTTGGCAAATCTCACACTTTGCCACATATTCAGCCACTTCTTTCTTCATATTCGGCCACCAATAGAAATCTTTTAAATCCCAGTATATTTTAGTACTTCCAGGGTGTGTTGCAAATCTAAACTCGTGGGCCTCCTGTAAAACTTCCCTTTTCAGCGGTTGATCATCTGGTAAGTACATTCGTCTTCCAAGGACTACCATTCCAACTTTCTGAATTTGAAATGACGTCTCGATTCCTGACTTCACCTTTTCTCTTATCCTACAAACTTCCAGATCTTCTTGCTGAGCTTCTAGTACCCTGTCCTAGAGTGTTGACCTTACTCTTAATTGGGCCACTAATGACTCATCCGGTCCCGCGTCTACTTGAGCATCAATCTTTCTTAATTCTAGCAATTCTTTTTCATCCCAATCCTCCCACTGAGCATCAACTGTCTTGACCTTGCGAATAAGAGCATCTGCGACTACATTTGCTCTCCCCGGATGATAATTGATTACACAATCATAATCTTTTATCAATTCCACCCAGCGTCTTTGCCACATATTCAATTCCTTCTGTGTCATTAGATACCTCAAACTCTTATGATCCGTGAATATCTGAACCCGAGACCCATATAAATAGTGCCTCCATACTCTTAAGGCAAACACCATAGCAACTAATTCTAAATCATGCACCAGGTAATTGATCTCGTGAGCCTTTAACTATCTTGAGGCATACGCAATTACTTTACCGTGTTGCATCAATACACACCCTAGTCCCTTCTTCGATGCATCACTATAGACCACTAATCCTTCAGTTCCTAATGGGAGTGTTAACACCGGTGCAATAGTGAGTCTTTTTTTCAGTTCTTAGAAGCTTTCTTCGCATTCCTAAGTCCACTCCCACTTTGTCTCTTTTCGAGTCAACCGAGTCATAGGAATAGCTATGGTAGAAAATCCCTCAATAAATCTTCGATAGTTCCCTGCTAATCCAAGGAAACTATGAATTTCAGTGATATTGGTAGGTCTTTCCCATTTCAATACTACTTCAACTTTTCTAAGATCCACCGATATTCCTTCAGCCGATATAATATGTCCTAGAAAAATCACTTCTTTTAGCCAGAATTTACACTTGCTAAGTTTGGCATATAGTCGATGCTCCCTTAAGGTCATCAATACCTGTCTTAGATGTTGTTCATGCTCCAAATATGACTTTGAATAAACTAAGATGTCGTCTATGAATACCACCACAAACTTGTCTAAGTATGGTCGGAAGACCCTGTTCATCAAATCCATGAACACAGCCGGTGCATTTGTTAGCCCAAACGGCATTACTAAGAACTCGTAATGTCCATACCGAGTTCTGAAAGCGGTTTTTGCTACATCTAGTTCCTTAATGCTGAACCGATAGTATCCCGACCTCAGATCTATTTTCAAAAACACTCTTTCCCCCTTTAGCTAATCAAACAAATCATCTATCCGTGGGAGCGGATATTTGTTCTTTATTGTTACTCTATTCAACTGCCTATAATCTATACAAAACCGAAGGGTCCCGTCCTTTTTCTTCACAAATAGCACAGGAGCTCCCCAAGGTGAATTACTCGGACAAATAAACCCTTTATTTAGTAATTCCTGTAGTTGGATCTTCAGTTCGGCCAACTCGGCTAGCGCCATCCTATACGGTGATTGGGCTATCGGAGACATACCAAGCAGTACATCAATAGTGACCTCCACTTCTCTCTCTAGGGGGACTCCTAGTAGTTTATTTGGAAATACATCAGGAAATTCCCTGACTATTGGAACATTTGACACTTGAATATCTGCCATTTTAGTCTCTAAGACATAGGCAAGGTAAGCCTCACGCCCCTTTTTTATCATTTTCCTAGCGGTCATAGCTAAGATAATACAGTTTGGGATGACATTTCTCTCCCTCCTAAACACTATCTTCTTACCATCTGGCCCTTGAAGAGTTACTGTTTTTGTGAAACAGTCCACTTGAGCTTTATTCATACTTAGCCAGTCCATTCCCAAGATGACATCAAAATCATGTAATTCTAGTGGTAATAAATCTACTTTTAATTCATAACCACCTATATTAATCTGGACCCCCTTATACATATGATCAACATTCACAGTTTCACTTAATGGAGTGCTTATAATAAACCCATTTTCTATTCTACAAGGATTTTTCCCTAATCCCCCCACAAGTTTATTTGCAACAAATGAGTGTGTGGCACCCAAATCAAACAATACATGAACTGACAGAGAATTTAACTGCAATGTACCTGCCACTACGTCATAAACGGCCCTAGTCTCCTCCTGGGTCATGTAGTATACTCTACCTTGGGTTCGGCCCCCCCGTATTCTGTCACCCTGCGCATGAGTTCGGCTTCTACTGCCGCTGGCCCCTGATAAAACCTGTTTGGCTGGTCTATTCATGGTAGCAGACTGCTGCTAACTCTGAGCTTGCTGCTGATTTTGGGTGATTTTAGTCCTACGGGAGCAATCTCTTCGGAAGTGCCCTTGACCCCCGCAATAATAACAGCCTCGGCCTAAGTGCCGGTAGTCCCTCCACATGTGCTCACCTCGGCATATATAACACCGCCCTGGTTTTGCAGAACAGTCCCTTGGATGCCTTTGCCCACAGTGAACACACAAGGGATAAGTGATCGTTCTCTGCTCTGACACTCCTATAGAAAAATTACCCCTAAGATTTGGTTGTCCTCCTGTCGACCCCACCTCAGTAGTTTGAACTGATGCAACTGATGCACCTCCCACCTTTTTAAACTGGCTGTACTGTCCTTTCCCCTTTTTTGAGAAAGGGGGTCTGTTATGGGTGTACTCTATATCCTTTCGTTTACCTAAACCATGCTGGCCTTGTTGGCCCTCTTTCATACAAGCTTCCAGGGCCTCAACTGCTTCAACAAGATCTCTAGTGGTCTCGAACTTAAATGTAATCAACCCTTGTCTCAACTCTTGCCGCAATCCATCCCTCAACCTTTCCACTCTATATTGCTCACCAAGGACATAATGCGAGGCAAACATGGAGAGGTCATGAAAACTCCTCTCATAATCAAGTACTGACATGTCTCCTTGCCTTAGGGCCAGAAATTCCTGTTCCTTAATTTTCTGATGATAGGAGGAGTAAAACTGATGTTCAAACTGCATTTTAAACTCAGCCCAAGTCCAGGATCCAGCGGGTCTCCTCGATCTCACTATATCCCACTAGGACCGTGCCCTATCAGAAAGCAAATGAGCGACACAGTTCACTTGCAAGCCCTCTGTTACCTGCATCTGATCCAGAGTATCCTCAATTGTACGAAGCCATCTTCCTGCTATCTCGGCGTCTGGTTCACCTAAAAAGGGCTCGCACCCAAGTTCTCTCATGCTTTTTACAATCCGCACTAATATGACCACATTATCAGCTTTTGTCATAGCCGTTGGAGCTGCTTGTACTACCGGAGATATTGGGATTGTCGGGGCCAAGGCACCAGGCATTGCCTCAATCACTGCTCTCACTATCTGAGCTATGAACAAAGGGTCGACATGTGGTGTAGGAACCGCTGCAAGTGCTGGAGTCGAAGCTGGAGCTATAACTGGAGGCACGACTTCCTGTCTCTGCTGGTCTGAACCCTCGAGTTGTAACCCCTCAGTCTGTCTCAAGTTGGTGTCATGAATGAGTCCAGTCGACTCTCCCAGTCTTGACTGCTGAGGCTCTAGGGGCATATGAGAGGCAGTATCCTCCAATGGATCATCTCCTTGTCTCTCCTTAAACCCTTCTCTAGTCATTGTACCCTTCCTTGTGCGAACCATCCTGGTACAAGTCAAAAATTTATTAAACCCTCTTTTTTTTGTTTTTTTTTTTCCATTCCTGAACCCAAGCCAGGGCTCTGATACCAACTGTAACAGTCTCAAATTGTAAACTCAAAATATATGATATATATTCGTAGTTACCAAATTATATATATATATATATATATATATATATATATATATTTCTCGAAATTTCAGCTGAGTTTCCTTTGTATTCTTTAGATACCAAGTTATCGACTCAATCATTTCTCAACCTGTAACATCAATCATAATATTCGTCCCATCATTTGGACTTCAAAAACTCAAGCATATTTTAATATCTCAATTCTATTTTCTATAGAACACTATAATAAAACTAATAAATTTTTAACATGCATCGTCTCTCTTTTTTTTTTAAGTATTTGTGCTCAAATATATACACAACCAACCATAATTCAACTTAATAATAATAATAACATTATAAATTACATCTTACACAAGATAATAAGTTAAACATTACATTTTTAGATATGGAAGTATATTACAACAAAATATTAGTTCTTCCAATTACATTAATCCCATAACAAAATTATTTATCCAAGCATCTACTTTCCAGATCGAGGGTGCGATGTACCTAAAAACATTATCGCATGAAACATAATTAAAACAATTGCACATTTCAATAAGTAATTGATTAAGGACTAATCATTCATATACATTAAAGTGACTTTCATATCATAGAATAAATTGGCTTATTTTCTTTTTGAAGTTTCTAATTTCATAAATTCTCTTCTAGACATAGGGATAAATCTACTAAAATAAAAATATCAAGAGTGTCTCCTACAAACCAGCATATTTAAGTTCAAAGTTTTACAATTAATCTATTTTACATCGAGTGATTATCCCATTAATTTGTAAATTAATTTTCTTAACATGGCCATTCAACCAGGCATAAATTCCAATAATCAGAAAATGATCTTCAATGCTTGCCCATTCAACAGGACATTATTTCCAGTAACTGCCCATTCACCAGGACATTATTTCCAGTAACCAGGATATAATTTTTCAAGGCTTGCCCATTCACCGGGGCATTATTCCCAGTAACCAGGAAATAATTTTCAAGGCTTCCCAATCATAATTCATACTTTCTAACATGGTTCAAACATAATTTGCATCATTCCTATAAATTATAACATAAATCCACAATTTCACATAATCATAATTTTGCATAATCCTTCATCAAACATAAAATTAAAGGAATTAATCATTTGGAGCATGTTATTTACCTCACTTTGATAAGGATTTAAGGAAAGAATGCAAGAAAAATCAAGTTTTATTCTTCTCCCTCTTCAAACCCTAGCTTAAAATCCTTCCTTCAATGCACTTGAAATCCTTCCTTCAATGCACTCACCACCTTAAAATCAACCCCCATTTGATGTTTAATTAAGTTAATCACTATAATTACTCACTTTAATTAGTGAAATCAATGAGAATTTAAGTAGAAAAATCGCACAATTCTTCCCCCTCTCTTTGTTTAAAGCTCACGGCTAAAAGAGAAAAAATGGAGCATTTATAGTTTAACTTTTACTTATTTACACATTCACCCTCATTTCTTCTCATTTCTATTTTTGTCACTCAACTCTTCTTTTTACTCAATTCTTGCCTTAACATCTTATATTTTATTCTATTGTATCCAATTACAATACTTGAAATCCTTTTATTTAATCTATTCGGTACTTTATTTATTTTACTCAAATTATAATTTAGCGAGTTTTAATAAAAAATAACTACTATTAATAAACTAATTTTTAGCAAAATCACGATATTTAATTAATATGAAACTAAAAATGTGTCTATAAATTTTAAAAGTGAAAATTGAATAATATATAAATTATGTACCACATAAAATAAACCATAGTGAAGTAGATGAAAATAAATCCATGTTTGAAGATAAATAAAATAAGTCTTAATTTAAGTTTTGCATTTCAAATTAATAAATTTTTTATTTAAATCAATAATTTATACTTATGAAATCTAAAATCTTATCAAACATTATCTTCTTTTTCTAAAAAATATTTGTATCCCTATTTCCATTCTTGATCAATTGAATGTAATTAACTTGTTCATATTTGTTATTTGATTCTTTCAATATGTCTTTTATGAACTTTGTTTTTAAAAAAAAAATCAAGAGTTTATATGTGTTTTTCTTAATTTAAATAGTATTTGTATAATTAAGGCTCATATAAAATATATATTATAACATCCATTAACTCTATACTAAAAGTAATGAAAGGTGCTTCACTGTTTATATGAAAAAGCTCCTCTCACCTTTTTTTGTGTTATTTTGTTAAATTTTATCTTCATATTTTTTTTAATTAAATTCTTTTACGACCCAATTTCACTACAAGATTTCACAGTTTTACCGACGGAAAAATTCCGTCGGTGTGTGATTAGAAGTTCGTCGGTGATTTTTTTACCGACGTCATCACCGACGGATTACGTTCGTCGGCTTTCCCTTCGTCGGTGATTCCCCCTTCCGTCACTATATTGGTCGGAAAAACAAAAAAAACCATTTGCCGAAGGTTTTACAGACGGATTTTTAGTCCGTCGGTATATTGTGATTGACCGACGAAAAATAACCGTCGGTAAATCTGTCGATGAGTGTATAAAATACCGACAGAATATGTCCGTCTGTAAATTCATCGGTAATTGTGGAAGCTACTGTTAAATGCCGACGGATTAAGTCCGTCGGTAAGTCTGTCGGTGAGTGTTTAAAATACCGACCGAATTCATCCGTCGGTAAAATCCTTGGTAATAGTTTTTTTCTTAATTTGTTTTTAAAAAATTATTTAGGATATATAATATAAAACTATATAAATTAATTGTAATACAAACCAATTATGCAAATAAAATTTATATTAAACATAAAAAAACAAAGTTAAATAATATTCATTACAAACTGAATATGTTTTAAGAAAAATATTAAATGAAGTTTTAAAGGTAAATAATGTTGATTACAAATTAATATAAAGATGATGGAGCTGGAGGAGGAGGAGGAGATCCTGGCGGAGGCTGGTGGTTATACGGCCAAAAAGGATTAGGCGCACATGTTCCACTATTTGACAAGTTCATAATCATTGCGTGAAGCTGTTCATAAGCCGCTTTTTGTTGTTCATGAGCCGCTTCATACTCCGCTTTTTGTTGTGCTTGAGACTCTTTGAGTTGCTCAGACTCCGCTCTTTGTTCCGCTCTTTGTTGTGCATGAGACGCTTTGAGTTCTGCGTACTCCGCTTTTAGGTTATCGTATTTCTCGGTGAGCTGAGCCGTGTGTTGCTGCAAGGCCATGAACTTCTTAGATTGAGAGCTCGATATTGATTGAGAACTCCCAACGGTTGAAACACTACGGGTCGACCGCAAGTTGTCGGCCGTAGTGTTGAAGAGCCCGTAAACCCGATTTTTATCGGGTCCACCTGACAAGCCAACCTCCATCCACAAATCCGGATCGAATTCCGGATGGGTCAAAATATCGTCCCCATATCTCTCCCTCACCGATTATTATAGGTGTCCTGAAAATAAAAAAAAAAAGTAATCATCATATTCAATAAAATAAACATAATAACTTACAAAACAAAATGGTTGAACAAACATACCACGAAATGTTGAGCACGGTTATCAATGAACTATTGTGCCCCTTTCTAGAGGTCTTGACTCCGCACGTGCGTCTCCACAAACAGCTCCATCGGGCTCGGCTTACGTCCAAGAGACGCAGCCTATAATGAAAAAAGATATATTAACAACTGAATTTAACGATATATTTAATTTAAATTAATCTTACCATCCATTTCGCATGTGCAGCAAACGGAACGGAGCCGCCAGTGTGCGTTGTCACCCCGCCATGAATTGACCTATTCCGGTTGCTAACACCGGACTGTGAGCGTCGTGTGAACCGCTCAGATGTCACGTGCTCAAGATAGTGCGGCCATATATCTTCCGGGATGTATATCGGTTTGAAATCCCTCCAAACCACAACGTCGTCCAGCCTTGGAAACCCCTATCCCTCGCGGTTTTTTTTCCTTTTTTCTGTGCTTCATACCAAAAATCACGCAACCAAAAATTACATTTCAAAACATAAATTTTTGTCTTAAAAAAATCCTGTATTGTTTTCGATCTTACCTAATTGCCTCGTGATTTTCCCACACCCTCCTCACAACAGTGTTATGCTCAATGTCCCAGCAGAATTTGTGCTGTGTATAAATTAACAAGTTTAAATAAAAATAATAATTTATTTACAATTATATTAATAAGCTGAAAATTATAAATTAATACCAACCTCAATCCTGTTAAACCATGCATTGATTTGAGGCATCCATTCAGGATGCTTGGATATCTGACTCCATTGAAACAATGGAATCTCCATCGATGATTTAAACGCCGATGATATTACTCGGGCGGCTTCAATGTTTGTGAACCTGAAAATAAATGAAATAAATTCAATAGTGATTACTTCATAAATTATGTTGTAATTTTTTTTTACAAAAACTAAAACCTTAACAAACTTACATTGAAAGGTCATCCTTCCACTGTGCCTCGTACTTGCGGGTAAATTGATTCCGCTGCGAAGGCACGCCGCCTCTGCGCTGTGAAGTACCGTTGGAAGAGGCAGCATCGGTTGACGGCGCAGGTGGTGTAGGTGCCTCTTCTTGAGAGGCACCTAAGGAAATATCATCCTCGCTGCTAGACGAACTAGCTGCGACCGCACTTGAACGACCAGCTCTGATTTTCGTTCTACGCATATACACAATTTGATACAAATAATTATATAATTAAATTCAAATGTAAAAAAAAAATTCGACAGCACCTCCCCTATACTGGATACTACCCAAATCCACAAACCTGCACATATTAACAATAGCCACAACCAATTTACCCAATCTATACTAATTATTCCAACATATTCAATTACTAATCCTAAGGTAAATTCAACATTAAGAATTACAATTCAAGTAATTATTCAATAATTATGCCAATACAACAAAACAATAAATTAAAAAAAAAACTCTAGAATAACAATCCAAATAAATGGAAAAAATTAAACACAAATCATGCAATAATAAATTAAAATTAATAATTATTCCAACATATTCAATTACTAATTCTATTGTAAATTCAACATTAACAATAAATATTCAACAAATTAACTAATAATAATTATGCCAATACAACAATAAAAAATATTCAATAAATTCAAAAAAAAAAACTATAGACTTTAGCAATGAATTATGCAAAAAAAACTATAGACTTTATCTACATTACAAAAAATACACCAAAACAAAAAAAATAACCAAAAAAATAACAAAAAAAACCATTAAAGTAAAATGAAATAGAGGAAACACTAACCTTTTAATTTGATCGAGATTCACGATAAAAAAAGCTTGAGATCAGAGTGAAGAACGGAGTGAAGAACGAAGAGGAAAAGAATGGTGAAAAACTAAGGAGAAGAGAAAATGAACTGAAGAGGCGGTCGGGGTAGGTTAAAAGCCAGTTTTACCAACGGATATAAAATTAATTATTATTTTAATTTATTTCGTTGGCGAGGTGTTAAAAATCCGTCGGTAATTTTTGAATTTCGCACCAAATTTTTTAATGGTGCTCCATATTTTTCGAATTCCGTCGGTAAGATGACGCGGTCAGAGATGCATTTAATGCACAACCCTTTGATAATCGCGCAGTCCGTCGGTAATTGTGTCGGTAAAATTGACACATTACCGACGGCTATAAATTCGTCGATGTAGCCGTCGGTGATTTGGTGGCATTACCAGTAATTGTTTTCGAACTCTCTGTGACATTCCGACGGACTTAAGTCCGTCGGTGTGGCCGTCTGGGATTTGGTGGCATTACCAGTAATTGTTT
>Ga0325404_1007876_pt1 | contig 11062 bp, 4 predicted proteins | sample PopdelMetagenome_18_FD_205664 | JGI IMG/M metagenome (GOLD analysis project Ga0325404, IMG submission 205664) | Populus deltoides microbial communities from Bellville, Georgia, United States - Xylem-Control-R1 | ecosystem: Host-associated > Plants > Phyllosphere > Stem > Wood/Secondary xylem...
CTTTGAAAATATAGCCTGGATTTATATGGCTTTCTTGATGAAAGTGTCAACCTGATAAAGGAAAAATTTGCTTTGCATTCTGGTACAGGAAGGGTGGAGCCTTGCAGAACTTTTTCATATCCGTTGTGTAGTAGCTGCTCCATATGTTGTTCCATACAGGTGGTGATATTTTCTCTGAATTCTCTATTTCTTAATGACTTGCCAATCATAGTATTGAAGGACATTTTGTGTTTGGTTTTTCTCCAGTGTGCTATTATTATGTATAGGCACGTATAATAATTTAAGTAACACAGATACAGTTATAAAAATGTATGTGAATGTGGCAGTGGATTATGTGAATGTAGAATTCATTTTTATTAAATGACAATTGAATAAATTGTTCCTCAATGTTATTTATCCATATAGAGAAAAGAGAAGAGAATATACATGTATATCTATTATGTAATTTGAATTGTTGGGTACATGCATGATTCAAAATCCCATATTGATGAAATAGCAACAAAAGTTATTATAGATATTAGTGGGAAAATCTACAACCAAACAGTTCAAGCTTTTCATCAATCACAGGTTTCAATTCTATGCTGGTGGCTCCAAAATCCAAGCAGGTGTAGGGTGTGACTAGAAGTTGGTACAGGATAACTAACAATAAGGGCGTGTGAGCTTCCACTCAAGGGAAATGAATCTTGGAGTGGTCATTATATCATACGGAATGCCACATTAGCAGGAGACTTCTAGAGTATTTTTGTTTGCCCAAAGTCATATATTGAAGGAATAGAAAGAAAGTTGAATATAGGTATATGCGGGAATACTAATAACCCATTGTCTTAAGCACTTGTATTTAGATAATGTGTTAATATTTAGTTACTTGCAACATTTTGTGCTACTTGATTAGTTGATTTTGCTGACTTAGTTGTCCTAAATAAATGTCCCAAACCAAGCATTGAATATGCATTAGATGTTATCTGAAGGGGTTGATGTATTTAGTCACAAGAAATTTCATCCTTTCTGTATGCATTTTTCTTGAGATTATTGTTAGGACTCCCTTTGCCAATAATTCTCCACATATGACGTGGTTACTAATTCATACAAAATTTTAAAATGCGACTTTTGGATTTATGCAAAAACTATTCATGTAAAATTCATAATAGTCATGCTTGGTTTGTGTCAATATGGACATCCACACAGTAAGCGAGACTACACAAAGTTCACAAATGCCACAGCAGTTTCTCAAAGCATATTGTAGATATACCACTAATGTTATTGAATATTAATACTTTTCATCTGTAATGTATGTCAAATTATAATTTTATAGATGAAAAATTTGGTGACCAGATATCTGAAGATCTAAAGTTGCCCAGTTGTTGGTTCTTTATGTCTATGCTTGCCCTGTTATTTAGTTGGTTACTGTTTTTATCTGCTTCTAACTTAAGGACTGCATCCCATTTGTCTAGAACTAAAATTATCAGGTTACAATGGACAATGGTTATTCTTGTCCTTTGTGTTTTGGTAGTCACATAAACGTGTTTTGTGGAATTTGATGTCTAGCACCAGGCACGGTTGCTTCTTTGTCAACCTTGGAATCTTTGGAAATTCATGGAAACGTTCTTGGAAACCTTCAGTTTCCTGTCTTTTTCCACATTTTCCCCTCTTTTTAATGCAAATTCTCATAATATCTTGTTCAGTAGTTTTGCTGTAAGATGTGCATATCTAGATAGTTTATTTTGTTGTTAAATTTTTCCAATGTATGGTTGACTCTTTTTGTGTGCTTTTCAGTGCACCTTCCTTATTTGAGAGTCACTTTAGAAGAGAGCATCCTCTTTTATATAAATATCTCCAAGAAGCTGACAGTAATCAGGTGCTTCGAAGTCCTCATGTAGAACCATTTTCTTACTTGTATAGCAACAACATAATATAGGTCTTTGTCTCTTGCTTTCTCCTATTATGTTTAAATAGGTTTATGATGTGCAGCTTGTATACAAACTTTCTAACCTTTTTATGATCATAGGTTTCCTGGAAAGATGTGGCTCATTGGATGTGGCCACTTTTTACCGAAAACTGGGGATCATGGAGAAGTGATGATTTGTATCTGAGTCCTTGCCCTTTCACTGTTGGTGATTTTGGATATAAGATTTCCTTTTTTTCATGGAATGAAATTTATGATTGCCACCTCCTGCATGTACATTGATTTTATGATGCATTGTTACTTTGTTGTTAGGGTATATTTAAACTCATTAAATTTCTTATACTGAATCCAGGATCCAGTAACAGAGCTTCCCACTTGGCATGATAGGCCACCATCTCCCCTACTGCTGTAAGTTGCATTTTCTTTTTCTACCAAAAACAACCGCATAACCTAATTCTTTATTATGATTACAAGCAAAGCAAAAGGATGATTGAGCCATTGTGGCACAGCTAAAGAATTTAGATGGTTAGCAAAAGGTTTTATTTCCATGGCATTCAAAACTCCCCGTGAAAGTAGAAATGGATTATTTTAAATGATTTATGAATGAATTCCCATGTCTGGCTAGAACAAATGAAGTAAAAGTGATTTGAGCCAAAGGAAAAGGAAAAGAAAAAAGAAAAGCATACAAAGTAAACATTATCTGCCATTATCTAGGTTGAATTGGCACCATTTTCTCATGCTTTAAATCTAACTAAGAATGACACCAAAATCTCATGATTCATATGCATATTCTTCTTCTTCTTCTTCTTCTTCATTTTTAAAAAATTATTGGATGGGTTAATTAAAAGTTGAACACATTAACCTGTATTTCCATCTCTTTGATTTTTTTGAGTAAATTACAATAACCTCTTGAAACATCATGAAATTACAGGCATTACAGAAGAGTTTAATGATTTCCCAAAAAGCTTCTCCAAGTTTAAGAAAATACTACAAAACACTATGTATGCCCCAAATGCCTCTAGTTATACTAAAATGCCAACATTGAATTGAAATTTAGTGTTTGTTCATACATTAGCTATTTTAAATACTTTGATACTATTTTTTCAATTTTAGTTAATGAAAATTATTTATTGAATAAAAAATTCATTAGGATAATAATTCTAATCATGTTATTAATGTTTTTTTTTTTCCCTAAAAAAACAACCCATTCGGTCAATATGCTTTTAATTTGTTTGATATTGGTTTTAAATTCGAATAAAAACTGTATTGTACTATGTGTTTGGATATCGTCAAGTTTTTTCTTCATATATATTAATATGTTTTTTTTGGTTAGGAGCCAATAGTTTTTTTTTTTTATAAATTGAACATAAATTCATAAATATTTAAATGCATATTTTAAGAATATCAATAGATGTTTTGTCTTGATGAATTGTTTGATTTTTTTAAAATGATATTTTTATTAATCTGTGAAGTCATAATATCAAAATAATTCAAATAGCTATGTTGAAACAAAATGTAACTTGAAACTTGTAAGGTTGTTTTGGGTGTAAATGGGGGTATTTTGGTTATAAAGTGTTTCTATAGTATTACTTAAAATGGGGTATATAGTCAAATCACCAAACTTTTGGGTTTAGCTTGTATTTGGACGTTACCTAAAGGAAATTTTTGAACTTATTTTGTTTTTGCAATAGGTATGGATTTAGCAAAGATATTGTTGAATGTCCAGGTAATCTCATTCTTTTGCTCCTTTAACATGAAAATTTTACTTTATGTGTTCCCTCCTCTCCTCTGCTTTCATTTTCTTTTTTCATTCAAATGAATGTAGACTTTTAGATATGTATCTAAAAGTTCAATCCATATCTCTCAAATGTTGTGATGAAATTATATAATTTTGGTATCTATGGATTTCTTTACATAAGAGCTTTCATTTGATGGTGATATTGGCTGGTTTTACGACCAAATTTTATCCATCCAAAATTCTCTCTCTTCTTAATATCTTTCCAATTTTTAAAATGATAAGTGTTTTTATGTTAAAATAAGCCAAGTTTACAGCACTTGGGTATTGTTACTTTGCGGAATAAGCATACTAAAATTGAAAGTTGAGGGGCTTAATTGAACTGTTTCATAGATGAAGAAAGTTGTACAATTGTACAAGGGTATTGTCAACTGTCAATGAGATGATCATGTGATTGATGTTGTGCTTCCCCATTTCCATTATCACTAATAATAGCATGTTAACAGATTATTGGCCATCAAATGTCCATGTTTGTGGGTTTTGGTTTCTTCCTACTGAATGGCAGTTTTCATGTAAGAAATGCCAAGAAATTTCAGAACTTTCTTATCCTGGAGATTTGAGGACAAAAGATGAAGTGTGTTCACCTCATGTCAAGTTACAATGTTTTCTGATAAATCCAGCATCAACACCTCCTGTTTTCATAGGACTAAGTTCTATTGGAAGGTAGGTTCGTTGCTTTTTTGTTTATGGACTATTTATGTTACAACATTTTGGTATGTTCATCTCTTCCTTGAATTTTTTCTTAAACTTAACAACCACAATGTTAGGTTGAAAGAATATGGTTAATTGGCTATAACATCAACATCATGTGAACATTGTAAGCCTAGCATGGATGTCAATTTTGTTTTTGAATAGACCTCTTTTAGTTTATTTCATTCACTTGTTTAAATTGTCAATGGTGATCTTTTCTTGAACCGTGTTTCACTTTTGTTTACAGCATGGGCTTCTTGAGGAACCCTCAAACATTTCTTCAGGTAATTCAAACTGTCCTGGAGATCACAAATTTCAGATTCATCCTTTTTACTGCTAGCTATGAACCTTTGGATGAAGCTGTCCAAGTTATTGCCACTGAATCGTCACATTTTGATAAAAGAAAGTACCTCGAAGAGGGAATCTGTCTCTTTGATAACCGCCTCTTTTGCTTTCCTAAGTGAGTATATATCTTGATCCCTTGAAGCATCATATTTAAATAAAAACAGTAACTTCTTTGTGCAATGCTATCAAGATGTATAGGCGTGGACATGTGGCAGTAATATCATTTAAATATTTGGGAATAATTTTTTTTTCACACCCCACCATTCTTTTGCGTTATCTAACGTGCCAAAGTGGTTCTTATGTTTATAGCATGACAAATATGATGACATTTGTGTCACAGACCCCTGTGTTTTCAGGGAGATTAAAATTCATTTTAGGTAATGATACATGGGTTTTTCAGACAATGCCCTTATTAACAACTTGTGGAACTTGCACTTCCTAATATGGGTTGTTAGAATTTTTAACTATAAAGAATTTGAAGGTTAAAATTAACCTTTAATAAAACTAGATTAATGTTAAAAACAAAATTGAGATTTTGCAACCATCTGATGTATCCATTATCAACAACAAAACAAAATGGTACATATCATTTTAAATTGATTTTTCTTACTCTATTAAGTCACCAAATCCACTGTCTGATAACAATTATTTTATTTAACTCTATCATCTAAAAAAAAACGTTGGAAATAAATTTATTTTAACTATATCATGTGTAAAAATTGAAATCACCTATAGATTTAAGAAAGATAACTACTTTAATTTCTTAGGTAAATTAAAAAAACACCCTTTATTTAACACATACACTATAATGGTGGTTTTTTGTATTTTATTCCCATATTATCCAAACTAAAAGAAAAAAAACTGCTATCTGTTAACTGTTCAGTCAAACAGGGAAATCAATCAAATGTGCTCGTGTTTTTATTTTCTTAATGGATAAACAACATAGTACAAAATCTCAATTTTATTATACAGTACTCTAATATAATTAAAAGTTACTTTTGACCTTTAAAAATTTACAGTTTAGTATTGTAACAACTCCTATAATTGGGAAGTGTAACTTCCACAATTCTGAACCTTGCTGTTAGGGCACATGTTAGAAAAGCCCACGATACTTTCATGATAATTTTTGTTCCATATACTATCTTGATTTGGTCACTATGTTAGTTTGGGAATTTGATCATGCATCCTGTACCTGAAAGTTTCTTAGGCCTGCAGCTTTCCTGACATAAATGCAACGCCCTTTAGTGATGGGCATCTGAAACTGAGAATTTGAGCTTTAATAAGCCTCTTGCTGTTTGATCTAGACTTTAATTTTGATGGAAGAGAGCTCTGCTGTAGATTTGAAGGGGAGGGAGAGGTTCTTTTTGAACTTTGTGGGCAAGCACTATCATGTATGCAGAGAGTATTCTAGTATTTAATCCCAACTGAGAGCTCTGCTAGAAATTAGAAATTATTGAAGTAAGAGCAAGATTTTTCATTTTTTCAAAGCAATGAAACCCTTAGGGTAAGTGAAATATTCTGAGGTTTAACATTTATGAAAACATGCAGCATACTACCTTGTTTTCTAGGATGAATTGCTGAAATTATAATTCTGTGATGCTTATAGAAGTACTTGTGATAGCAATAGACTATATGAGATTGATTTAGCACAATACTACCTACCAACTATAAAAGATTGATTTAGCACAATACTACCTACCAACTATAAAAGATTGATTTAGCACAATACTAACTATAAAAGATGATAAAACCATGTAGACGATGCCTTCAAGGAGCATTATTCATTGACTATGCAGAAGAAACACTCTTCTCTTCTCAAATTGAGTACTAGGTGCAAATAGCCTTTAAAAGCCTCTTATCATGGCTGCATTAATTGGTGAGGTAATTGTTTTGATTATATGAATGACCCCATTTTATCATGCAAAACAGTATGGTACCTTACCAATGGCTATTTCCAAGATGTGCAGCTGCAATTCATCACGGGGGCAGGTGAGACTCATTATGTTATTTTATTTCATTGAAATATTTATTTCAGCACATGACATGCAGAAGAACTAATTAATTTTTCTTTTTTGTTGCTTCTCTTTGTCTGTAAATTAGTGGATCCACTGCTGCAGCACTACACGCAGGCATTCCACAGGTTTGCCGAATTGCAAACCCTTGCTTTATTTCATTGTTGTAGAACTCAAATAATGTGCGAGTTGTTTTACTCTTCAAAGTTTTTGCTGCGCTGCTTTGGTCAAGGCATGCCAAAATAAATGATATTCTTTACAAGTCCAGAATGAAATTCTGATAAGACTAGCATAATACCACTCTAATGGGACAGCCATGTCCACAGAGAGGAGTAGGATGGAGGCGTACATTATTGGAAGAAATAAGGGTTAAAAAGGGTGTTTTAGCAGAGAGCCATTTGATAAAAAAAATTTGTGAAAACTCTTTGATTAAACCTTTGGTAAGAGAAAGCCAGCCCATGATCAGAAACCTCATTCTAGACTTAGTTCCTGGTGCTTGAGCAGCTCTCCTGACTTTCTGTTATTTGTCATTTACTTTTTTTGCAACTATCCATCAACTGTTAAACTAAACCCTGTAAATGGATTGCAACGCAATATTTTTGTTTGCTTAGAAGCAATCTTCCCTTCTTGTCTGCTCACTCTTCATCTTGATCTTGCTGAATTGGTATCAATGTCTCTCAGCTAGGTTAGACATTTAAGATACAGAGTAATGTTGTTGGTAAGATTTCCTTAGTTTGCCAAAAAGTGTTTCTACTTGCTAAACTCTAATATGGTGCTGCAATTTTGATACCATACATGCATTAGAAATTATATATGCTTTCATGACTTTGAAGATCAATGCTATTATATGCTTGCCAGTACTATTGGTGTGTCTGCTTTTCAATGCTGTCAGCTCTCTTAAACAAATCCAATAATTTTGAAATCATTCTTAATCTACCGGAAGATTAATCCATGAAGGGAAAAGAAGCATGACAAGGCTGGTCAAATTTTCTTTTGTGCTTCATCAATGATTATCTTCACTAATCTCTCACCATTTGTCTCTCTCAACCAATTGATTAGAGTGTTAGATGGCAGGTATTATGTCCATTTATACTGGATCAATTTTATTGGGCTGAGAAGATGTATTGGATTGGAGTTTCCCCAGAACCATTAAACAGAAGCCATTTGATTCCAGATAAACAGGATGATGTGAGCATCAGAATGGCTGCAAAAGTTCTATCAAGGGCCATAAATGATGCCCTGTCTCCAAACATCAAAGCACGTGCTTTGGAAATTGCGGAGAGAATTTCTCTTGAGGTAATGCTTGTTCTTCAGTTATTTGATCACATTGCTGGTGAAGTGTTTAAAGAAATTGCATATATTTTAAATCTATAAAGCTATATATCTATGAGTGATAGGGATATATTCTGGGTTTTATACCAAAATCTTCTTGCTCGTATTTTATGCTGCAATAATTCACATATTGAAAACTCTTACTTCTCAATGATCACATGGTAGTTTCTTTTCCTTTCCTTTTCTTTTTCCCCCCTATGCCCTAACCTTATATAATGGCTTACAGAAGCCTAGTTTTCTCGCAGCACATTTGCTCAGAATTTTGGTTTGCTCTTATGAAGATTCTTTTTAGTAGATTTCATTTTAGGTATATTGGTGGACACTTGAGGATACACCAATTATATAGCCCTATATTTTGTCTGCTGAAGTTGGAATCTAAGACCTTGTGGACCATGTCAACTGCATACCATTTGATTTAAAGCCGAAAGATATATAGTTTTACCACTTCTCCACAGGGTTAAGGGTACATAATGGAAGTGTTCAAAAAGTAGTACCCATTTGAAACTGTGGAATTCTCAGTGGCAATAGAAGGGTTTTTGTCTTGAGAAAGCAACTTCGTGTAAAATAGCAATAATTAAGGATTTACACTGATTCAGATATCCTTCCCTTATTAATCTACTGGGTAATGGCCACCAAAAGCTGAATAAGTGATAAAGTTGCCAAACTAGTAGATTGGATGCTCCACATGGGAGTAATGGCCATCAAAAGCTGAATAAGTGATAAGTTTCCAAACTAGTAGATTGGATGCTCCACAAGGGAGTTTTGGAGTCATTGCCTTTTCTGGTGTACCTTTTTGGCTGTGAAATGTGATCTTGGCTTTTTTACCCTGAAAAGAAATGAGGTGGAACCGGGCATTTTTCTCTGAAAATGTTAGTGTTATATATTTCATCTTTTTCGAAAAGAACCGTTAACAATCATCATAAACGTTGCATATTTTTGTATACAAATGGCTTAAGATTCCTTGCATCATCCTTCTTTGTATGCAATATAATGTTTGGCGTAATTTCACAACACTCTTTTTGTTGTCTCTTTTCAATGTTCATGATTTTGACAACATCCTCCTCTCATTTTTGTGCAATTTACCAGGCTCTCCTTCACTTGGAGGACATTATGGAAAAAATTGAAGAACTTATAGCAATGAGGTTTTATTTGGATTGATTTCAACACCATCTACTTAAATGGCTTTTAAAATTTTTGTAACGTACAAGCGTCTCCTCAAGAATGGTTTAATTGCACACTTAAAAAGTCTGAAATCAATCTTGAATATTTTGAAAAATTCTTGAAATTTGTTCATGGTGTTTACGCTGAGATTTTTTTTTCATGGAAACTAGAGCTCTTTGCATGGCCTAAATAAGGCATTGTTTGTTTTCACGGCTGGGCTGTGCTTTAAAAAAAAATTTAATTTTTTTTCAATTGTTTTTTTAAATTAATTTGATGTATTAATGAAAAAAATAAATATTATTAAAAATAATAAATATTATTTAAATATATTTTCAAGTAAAAAATATTTTAAAAAATAATTGCTATAATACTATCTAAACCCTGACTGTTTATAGCTGCAAGAATTTGACTGTTTATAGCTGCAAGAATTTGATGAGTTGTTCTTCTTTTTTCTTTTTTGTCTCTTTTCCTTGGATTTTTCAAATTCATGCATGCTTTGGATAATCAAATACGTGGATGCGCACCTGGATGAATAACGTATTGATGAGCTGGATTGCTATAGGTCTTGACTTGGGGCTAGTCTTGACTTGGGGCTAGTCTTGACTTGGTGCTGATGTTTTTGGCTGACGGCAAGACCCTCCCTGGGTTGTTGGGGTTGAAATTGTTTAGTAGGGAAGTGTCGTTATAGTTATTTTTTAAAGTGTTTTTTATTTAAAAATATATTAAAATAATATATTTTTTTTATTTTTTTAAAATTATTTTTGATATCAATGTATTAAAATTATCTAAAAATACATAAAAAATATTAATTTAAAAAAAATTAATTTTTTTTAAAAATATTTTTAAAATATATATAAAAAATAGTCTATGAACAGGGAGAAATGGAAGACTCCCAATTTACAAGTTCTTTTTTGCTCTTTGAATTTCCTATCCTAAAAAGGAAAAAGTGTGGGGTCGGAATCATGGGGCCCTTCCAACCTAAGAGAACAATGAGTAAAGACTGTAGTCCTCTCCAATGTCACCACAGCATGCAAATTGCTTAACATCTAAGCTATATCCCAAGCAGGAACCTGAAGACATCACTCAGTTAACCCCTTCTACACGCTTGCAAATTGGTTCAGACCATTGCTTAATTCCCGTGGCTGTAGATTAGCGATAGTTGGGATCTCCAACTGCTGATAGACTGTTGATGAGTTGTGGATTTGTCTCCAGACAGAGACAAGCTCCGCAATTCACACATTTGGCATTTATCAGACCTGCTGCCTGTGCTCTGTCCACTAATCCTTTAGGTAGCGTTGGATGCTGGGGACAGGGACAGCAGGTATGAGACAGTGTGAGACAAACCAAACACATCCCACTTCTGTCTCGTACCTGTCCCAGCATCTTGTACTCCGAACCAAAGGCTAACTAAACTGAATGCTCTCTAATTGTGTGTTTTTGCTCTCCCAACTATTGCGAATGTTGTGTCAAGTATGAAAACTTCTTACACGTTAACCTCCTTATTCTGAATGAAGTGCTGAAATCCAAGTTTTACCTTAAGATTTCTCTGTTTTTTTTTGCCAACTTGCAGGATGGAGTCATGGAAGCCGTAAAGATCCTTAAACAAGAGATGAATTGTTCGTGTTAAAAAAGCTTTCAGGTTTGAGTTCTCCAAAATCTCAAAATCTTCTGTTCTCTGTGACTGAATGAGCTTCTGCTGTAGATGTTTGGTGGAGTTAGATTTACAGTGCCTGACTGGTTTAAGACTGCTATATGTACAGTTTAACTGATAACTTCAGTAGCCTTAAAGGTATGAGCTTTGAGACGGAAGAAAACTGTAGCCAC
>Ga0325404_1007878_pt1 | contig 11060 bp, 5 predicted proteins | sample PopdelMetagenome_18_FD_205664 | JGI IMG/M metagenome (GOLD analysis project Ga0325404, IMG submission 205664) | Populus deltoides microbial communities from Bellville, Georgia, United States - Xylem-Control-R1 | ecosystem: Host-associated > Plants > Phyllosphere > Stem > Wood/Secondary xylem...
GGTTTTCGTATTATTATAATTACTTAATGATCGCTTTAGATCCACTTAATTATCCCTACTTTGACTATATTTTTGTGCATCATACACTCAGTTTTATCGTGAGATAGTTATTGTCTCTACAACAGATCTATCTAAAAATATTTTGTTTTGCGTTTGACAAATGTCGAATAGGACATAGCAATAAGGACATTAATACCCTTATGGTTTTTCATATATATATATATATATATATATATATATAAGGAACAATCCAATTCTTTATTTATTATCTTCAAGAAATAACTAAGTTATTATTTTAATATGAATAATAAATAAAACTGAAAAATTACTATAAATATTACTGTCACTATTTACTTACCAATAAAATAACAGATGGTCAGTTTGACAGTCATATATCAAATTCATTAACAAAACAAAAAAAAATCACTAATGAAATGCATACGGTTTTTTTTTGTTGGTGATATGTTATATTCATCCATCGAAATACCGATAGAAAGAAGTGAGTAATTTATTTTTTCTACGCTTTGTCCGTCAGTAAATCCATCTATAAAATTATTACTAACGAACTCATTGACAAACCACAAATCACCGACGATAGTTTTTTCGATAGATTATTTTTATCTATGAGCCCATTAGTAAAATTCATGCCGATGAACTGCGAGAATAAATACCGATAGAAAATTTCATTAATAAATTTAAAAATTCTAGTAGTGGATTACACATACCATTATAATACATTACATCATACTAAATATGTCGCAACATTCATGCTTGATCATCCATGAAGCATTGGTGTTGGCAATTCATGCTAGATAGTATTATGACAGCTCATGGAAAACTAGATCCACCAGACTCCTAGCCGAGAATCATATATATTAATGCAGACAAATAATGCAACAACATTATAGGAAAACAATTGCAAATCATTCTATATTTAACTTACTGTAATTCCTCTGTAACTCCTTACATTCAGCATACATTGTGTTTAAATCTATGCTCAACAACAATAATAAAATGTGTGGAAAATTTCTGTTGAAGAACTCTGCTATATCTCTCTTTGTTACAATTTGCTTTATGGTATCAGAGCACCATAACTCAAACGAGACTACGATCCCTGCTTCCAACATGTTTCTATCTCAAAATCTGACCACCCAACCCACCTCCCACACAGAGAATCCACTGATTGCTCTCAACATTACAGCTCAAATCAACAAGAAATTAATTCCCTCCACCTTTCCACAATGGCGTGCCCAATTTGAAGCTCTTCTAATTGGGTATGATCTGCTGGACTACGTCACTGGTCTCTCAGTGTGTCCTTCATCTGATGGCACTTCCTAATCTGCGTTGAAAAGAACCCTTTGGGTTCGGCAGGACAAATTAATTCTCAGTGCAATCCTTGCTTCCACCTCCACCTCAATTACTCCTCTCATCGCCACCACTAAAACATCTCATGAGGCATGGAAAAAAACTAAATCACATGTATGCTAGTCGATCTCGACTGAGAGCTATGCAACTCAAGGAGGATCTTACCTTGATTCAAAAAGGAAATCGATCGATTCAGGAGTATCTCCACGCAGTAAAAGCGTTGGCTGATGAAATTGCTCTAATCGACCATCCCATCTCTGATGATGATCTAACTCTTTATATTCTTCATGGTCTGGGTTCTGATTTCAGGGAAATTGCTGCACCAATTCGTGCGAGGGAGAAATCCTTAAATTTGCAAGAACTTCATGATTTGCTGGTTGGACATGACAGCTACCTTCGACGAATGGAATCGATTACCCAGCAACTTGTGGCATCGGCGAATTACATAAATTGCAAGAACTTGTTTGGTAATTCTTTCCAGAAGAATCAAAAACCCAATGGTTTCTCACGAAACCAGGGTCCTCACAGAGAGAACCGGTACAATAATAAGCCATTCGATTGGCCCAATACAACACAAAAAAGGTATTAGCCCAAATGCCAATTTTGTGACCAAATTGGTCACACGGCCAAAACATGCCCCCGATTGAATTCTCATGCAGTCACAGCAAACTGCACTTCTATAGCTAATGCCACAGACAATAAATGGCTCATGGACTCTGCTGCATCCCATAATATTACTGGTGATTTCAACAACCTTTCAATTCACTTAGAATATGATGGCACTGATGAAGTCGTGCTTGGTGATGGTTCAGGTTTGACTGTCTCACATATAGGATCCTTAACCTTAAAATCAAAACACAAAAATTTCATTCTCAAAGACATACTTTGTGTTCCAGATATCTCCAAAAACCTTATATATGTGCACCATTTTACTGCTCAAAATAATGTCTTTATTGAATTTCACTCGTCTTATTTTCTTGTGAAGGACACGAACTCGGGGGTGATCCTGGCAAAATGTGCATGTGAAAATGGTGTTTACATCTTCCCGAATACACTGGCGGCAGCTCTCCTCCCCATGGTCGCCAATGTGCATGAAAAAACCTCTCTCGACGGGTGGCACAAACGACTTGGTCATCCTTCCTCCAAAATTGTTCACAATGTTGTTCGTCAGTTTTCACTTCCATTCACAACCACTCAAAAGTCAACTCTATGTCCTTCATGTTCTATTAATAAAGCACATCAACAACCTTTTCGATCTACTAGTCTATCAAGCATTGCACCTCTTAATCTCATTTATACTGATGTTTGGGGTCCTGCTCACCGTGTTGGTTTAGATGGCTCTCGGTATTACCTCATTTTCATTGATCACTACACCAAATACATGTGGTTTTACTCTATGGAAACAAAATCTGGGGTTGCAAAAACATTTCCACAATTCAAAAATCTCGTGGAAAACCGGTTCCAAAGTAAAATCCAAACCATATACTCAGATAATGGGGGTGAATATATGAGTTTAAAACCTTTTCTCTCCATTCATGGCATAAGTCATTTCGCTACCGCTCCACACACACCATAACAAAATGGTGTTTCCGAGCGTCCTCATCGTCACCTAGTGGAAACTGGTCTCACATTACTTTATGATGCAAATCTTCCTTTAATATACTGGCCATATGCATTTCACACAGCCACGTACCTTATAAACCGTCAACCAACACCACTGCTTCAAAATATTTCCCCATATCAAGCTCTTTTCGCTCAACAGCCCAATTATCTCAAACTGTAAAAATTTAGGTGTGTGTGTTACCCTCTCACCAAACCATACAACAAACACAAGATGGAACCAAAATCCAGATCCTGCATTTTTTTAGGCTATCCCCTTACTCAAAATGCTTATCGGTTTCTTGATCCATGCACTTAACGTGTTTACATTTCACGCCATGTTTTATTTTATGAAGATCAAATACTATTGACCGAATCTGTTTCCTCTTTACTTTCACTAACTACCTCAACTATCTCCACTGTTCCTAATTCGGTCCCAGTTACTGTCCTGCCTTCTTCGCCACCGGTGTCTTCGATTAATGCTCCCGCCATGGTCACTGCACCTCCAGGTAACCATCCAATCTCTACTTCCTCTAATTTATCTTCTCAATTGGTTTTGTCCTCTACTGGTAACACCCTCGCACCTACAAATCCTACCCTTCCACCCTTCATTCACCGTGTCAATCATACCCCAGGACCTAGACCCACTACTCAACCTGCAACTGAGCCACAAATCACTTCCCACCACCCACAACCATCAATCTCTCGACCCCATCAGATGACCACTCGATCTATGAACAAAATTTTTAAACCCAAACAACTGAACAGTGCTACCAAACATCCCATGCCTGATACCATTGAACCCACATGTGTCAGTCAAGCCGTTTCTGAACCTCACTGGCGTGAGGCCAAGTCTCATGAACTAACCGCTCTCATGCAACATGGGACATGGGAACTAGTACCTCCTCCAAAACACTGCAACCCGGTCGGTTGTAAATGGGTTTTTAGAGTCAAACGTAAATCTGATGGGACAGTGGATAGATTTAAAGCCCGTTTAGTGGCTAAAGGGTATCATCAACGTCCAGGAATAGACTATACAGAGACATTCAGTCCCGTAGTTAAGCCTGCAACAATTAGAATCATTCTTTCCATTGCTGTGATGAATGGTTGGGGCTTACGCCAACTGGACATTAATAATGCTTTCTTACATGAGGCGCTCAGTGAAACTGTGTATATGTTGCAACCCCCAGGTTTTAAAGATTCAAGCAAGCCTGGTCATGTCTGTCGTCTTTGAAAGGCCATTTATGGTCTCAAACAGGCCCCTCGGGCATGGTATTCTACCTTAAAAAATACCATACTTCAGTTAGGTTTTAAGAACTCCCAGGCAGATTCTTCATTATTCATTTTTCAGCATAAGTCAATTATCTGCTATTTTCTGGTATATGTGGATGACTTAGTGATTACTGGAAATAATTCAGACTTTATAAATTTTATTGTTAAACAACTTGGCTGTAAATTTTCATTGAAGGATATGGGGTCCTTGCATTATTTCTTAGGAATGGAAGTTGTCACGCGGCGCGCGACGGCGGAGGCTCTTGTCGTGCCTCCTGGTGTGAAGTGTTGTGTGTTGAAAATGGTTTTTAATCATAGAATTATGATTAACGTTTAGGAGTCGCCAACTAGTATTATGGTCACTAGGAACCTATGGTCTGCGAGAGTCTGGGTAAGGGACTGGTTGTGCAGGGGAAGACACATCACCCTCAGTGCACCCTACCTACGGTAAGCTACATTGTTGTTTGATTGTTTTTTCTAAGTTGAGTTTCTATTGGTTGGTCTTTTCTAAGGTTCAAGACATATCTCTCTTCATGAGAGAGTTTCTACCTTATTAGGTTAAATTCTAACCGTTCTAAAGTCTGACTATTAGCACTGCATTTCTACACTTTGTATCTTTAATACATGAGGGTGTACTTTATCATGTAATTTTACACCCCGCCAATATTAAAGTCTACATCTAGATCCTAAAAAAGGATTGGAAAAAGATTTTTGACATATTGGCCAAATCCTAATGGATAATCATAAACTGGTTACGATATCCATTTTTGGATTTTTTTAAACATGAAAAAGATGCAATTTTTGTTTGAAAAATATGCTTGGAAAAATTTTAGGATTTGGCCGTATGCAATAAAATATTTTTTTGCTTTTTGCAAATGTTTTGAAATTTTTTTTTGAAATATTTCCGATAAAACCAGATAATTTAATACCGGATTTGTATTTTACAGTGTAAATATACAACCCGATATTATGCAAAATGGATAGAAAAATATTTGAGAAAATCATGATTTTTTTAATGATTTTTGAAAAAATTTTGGATTTTTTTTCAAAAAAAAAACATTAGTGGGCCGGGCCAGACCAGCCCAGCCATTTGGGCTGGGCCAAAACTGGCCCGGCCCAATGACAAAGTTAATTATTCTGTCACTGCATGCAGAAATGAATTCTGCATGCAGCGGCCTCGACGAAGAAGAAGGAGGCGACGCAGGGAGGAGAACCACCTGAGGTGTTGAGGGTCTGCGGTCGTGCTGGGGATGTCTGTCCGGCGGCTCAGGGGACTTCGGCTGAGGTGACGGTGGCCGGTGGCAGAGGAAGCAGAGAAGAAGAAGAAGAAGTTGCAAAGGAGAGAGAAACGCTGGAAGGAGAAGAGGAAGAAGGCCACGGGGGCTGCTTGGTGGCCGGTTGGTGGTAGAAATGGTGGCTGAGATTAGTGGCGGCCGAAGGTGTGGCTGAGAAGGAGAAAGCAGAAAATGATGAAAAACAAGGGAGAAAGGCTGATTTTTTGTCAACTTTACACTCGATTTGTTTCTTGCTCCGAATATGAAATTTGCTCCTATTTATAGGCGGTGGAAGAGTGTAATCTCGTCTTCACCGGGGTAAAATTTCAACCCTTGATTTGGTTGGGAAGGATCCCAACCGTTGGTTCAAAGTAGCTTCTCTGAGTTGTCAAATCTGCAGGAAAAGGCTGCCTGAGTTGACCTCTTCATGCCGGCGTCGCTGTGCTCATCCTGAACCGTTCACATGGGGTTGTAGACGAACTGTAGGGGATCCTTTACGTGCAAGTTTTGTTCTATTTGATGGAGAAATAAAGTAATAAATGCACCTGCAAACAAGGCTCCAACGCTGTTTCTTTTGGGTAAAACGGGAAAGACAATGAACAGTGACCAGACGACGCGTCGTCTGGTCCCCTCCTCCTCCTTTTTTTTTATACAAAACGGCGCCGTTTTGACTAAATTAGGGATTTAATCTGATTTTCAATTCAGTCCTCCAGCTTTCAATTTCTTGCAATTGAACCCCTAATTGACCATAAACTTTGGATTTAATGCAATTAAGCCCCTGATGAACTTCAATTGCAGCCCCGAAGTTACGCGCCTTTTACAATAAGGTCCTTGGTCTTGGATTTTGTCAATTTAACCTCTAATTGACCATCAAACTTTCAATTTCTTCAATTTCACCCCCGGTTTTTTGTCAATTGAATCCCCATAGTTTGCCACCTTTTGGAGATTGGTCCTTGGCCTCGGATTTCTTCAATTTAGCCCCTAATTGACACCAAAACTTCAATTTTCTTGCAATTTGACCCCTAATTTCAATCAATTAACTTGGTAAAAATTAAATTTGGTCTCTTAAAATTCCAATCTCCTCAATTAAGCCCAAATTAGGCTCCTAAACTTAATTTTTCACCAATTAAGCCCCAAATAAAATTAATTTGACCAATTTAAAGTATAATTAAGTCCTTGCACTTAATTAAATCCTTCAGTTGGACCCAAATTAATTCTTAAACATAATTAAAATTTAATTTGGCCCATGATTAAATCAAATTGGCCTATTAAAAATTTAATTATGTCATTAAACTTAATTTTTATGCAAATTTATCCAATAATCATTTAATTTGACCTTGAATTTGTATTTTTTTCTCCATTCTTGGGCTTAATGGGGTACAATTAGGCCTTGAATTTCCTCCAAAAATTACAGCTTGATTTCCCGGCCTGCTTTCTCCACGTTGCCAGCTTTTATTTTATTTTTTGATTTTTATTTTGAAAAAAAAAATTGATTTTTGGGGAATAACCCAGAATTGGGTTATGACAGAAGTCATACCCACTCCAGGTGGTCTTTTCCTTTCCCAGCATAAGTATATTCGTGATCTGCTCTCCAACACCAATATGCTTGGGGCAAAGGAAGTGTGTGGCCCTCTCTCCACTAGCGCACCTCTGAAACTCAATGATGACACTGCTTCTTTTGACAGCACCGAATATAGAAGAATAATTGGCAGCCTCCAGTACTTATCTCTCACCAGACCGGATATCTCATTTGTTGTAAACAAGTTGTCTCAATTCATGCACAAGCCTACTCAGACTCATTGGGCAGCAACCGAGCTCCTCCTACGCTACTTGAAGCAAACCATCTTTCATGGTATTCGACTGATCAGTCATACCCATCTATCCCTCACCACTTTTTCCGATGCAGATTGGGCAGGCAACCTTGACAATCGCACATCCACGTCCGCATACATCATCTTTCTTGGCTCCAATCCTGTCTCATGGAGCTCGAAGAAACAACGTGTTGTAACTCGATCTTCAACAGAGGCTGAATACAGGGCTCTTGCAAATGCAGCTTCGAAAACTGTTTGGATACACTCTCTCCTGCATGAACTTGGATTCAAACTCAACACCACTCCATCACTACTATGCGATAATCTTGGAGCCACACATCTAAGTCACAATCCGGTACATCACTCTAGGATGAAACATATCCAAATTGATCTTCACTTTGTTCGTGATTTGGTTCACCGCGGGGCTATTCGTGTCCGCCTTGTCCACACTCAAGATCAACTTGCCGATTTGTTAACAAAGCCTCTCTCCAAGCAACGCATAGAGCATTTGAGAAGCAAAATTGATCTTGCTGATGGCAACTCAATTTTGAGGGGGTGTATTAGGACAGCTCATGGAAAACCAGATCCACCAGACTCCTAGCCGAGAATCATGTGTATTAATACAGACAAATAATGCAGCAACATTATAGGAAAACAATTGCAAATCATTCTATATTTAACTTACTGTAATTTCTCTATAACTCTTTACATTCAGCATACATTGTGTATAAATTTATGCTCACCAACAGTAATAAAGTGTGTGGAAAATTTCTGATGAAGAACTCTGCTTTATCTGTCTCTGTTACAATTTGCTTTAGACAGCACTTCCCACGAATAAAAGTCTTTCGGTTGTTTTGTCTTTGACGGGATATATATGATTTTTATATGTTATAGTCGACGAGTTGAAAAGACATCTACAGTGTAAATCAATTTGTTTTTGGCAATAGCGCAGACAGCTTGGGATCAAAACTTTGATATAGCACATGGTCGTGTGTGTGTGTGTGTGTGTGTGTGTGTGTATTATAAAAGGCTATCCAATACCCAATACCCTTCGAGATTTTGAAGGTTACAACTTTGCATTAGAGCTGGACAGGACTGTGGGGAATTAGTTTACAGTTGTATTAATTTGCTGGTTTATACGTTATTCTGGTTTTCTAGAAAATACACCAGGAATTGCTAAGAATTGATTGTGCAGGAGACTACTAATGGCCACGCTGTTTCTATTTTGCTATTGGTTAACTTGTTTATTTAGGTTTTTTGGTTTCATTTTACTAAAGAAAAGCTGATAAAATATAGTATTTGTTTTCATGAATGAAGGGATAATTTTTTTAATTATCAAACTCTTATCAATACATAGCAAGTAGATATGTACTTGTAGGATGGCCACTTAAAATTTATATTATTATTAATTTTAGGGTTTGTGAGATTAGTTAAGATATATAACTCAAACATCTATACTCATAATAATAAAAAAAATTATATATATAAACTCGAATTAAATCTGCTTGCAAGAGTAGGATCATAAATCCAATATTTTTTAACCCAAAATTTGACATGATTCGAATTAAATTTTTTTAGGTTGGATAACCGACTTGGTTCATGGACGAAGCCACTATATTGAAATATAAGTTTACAGAACCAGTTAATGATGTAATAAATAGAAAACGTCACTTGAAGTCTCTTAATCTTTTCCTCCCTAGTAAAATAAAAAAGCATAAATTATCCTTCTTTTTTTCACTCTTCTTTAAGGTTTGTATTCTCCTATGTTATTTTTCTGGGCATCATTATTTTTTTTAATTGTAAATATCCGAATCAGCTTACACATATTAATAAGTAATTTGTACAATTATTATTATTCAACTTATAAAAAAAATGTTATATCAAACTGTCTTCTTATTCCTTCTTACAAGATAATTTTTATATAAAAAAGACAATACACAAATATGTTTTTGCTTAACGTAAGGAAATCTCGTCCAACTCAGCTTAAATCGCCATGTCTGTACCTGGATTTAAGGAGAGGGTAAGAAGAGAAAGTGAATCTTAATTATTAATTAACTGGGAAAAACGGAATGCAAATTCCTATAGTTCTGCTTTGTTTTTCAGACTTGGATCTTCCCCATTCTAAAACTTTATTGTCGTTATATGATCGACATCATCTCCATGCTCTATTACAAGACATGAAAGTTCTGCTCCCCTCGCATGCTTATTTTGCTGTGCTGATAGCATTTTGTTTTGGAGGTGTGTGAAAGTGATGTTTACGGCCCAAAATAACTTGTTTTTTTCCGGCCATGTTGAAGGAGGGTTGGGACACATCACACACTACAGTAAAGGGTGTACGTTTAAATCTGTTGTTTTTTATTAAAACAAATTAATGTTTTTATTTTTATTTTTGATGTTCTGTGTTAAAAAAATCTGAAAAAATTATTTTAATATATATATTTTTTTAAAAAAATAAGAGCAAATGGAGTGTATTACTAGTAGCAGACTTCAAATGGGTCCAGATATTTCAACCCCAGAAAATCAATAGCTTCTCTGTTTTTATTTTTTAATGTCGAGTAAAGATAAAATCAATGATATTTTCTTTGCTGGCAAGTATAATTATCCGTTCGCATTTCTTTTTTTTTTTTAATTTTTATATCATTTTCTTTATTCAATAGGTTACTGTTGTCTTCTTAACAATAAATCAGGATTTCCTCTATTTTATTAGCCTGAACGGGACTCGTTGGTTACCGTTTGCATGAGCCGATTCATCGCTACGGTAAGCTGGTCGGAGTGATGCACCGCTCGGGGTAACAAAATTACTTGAACTAGCTAACCGATTCATATCCAGTTAAAAGAGTACAAGCCGTAAAAAAATCAATATAAAATTCAAACAGCACACTGATATTTTCAGTTAGTTTCTAAGAATTTTCAAAATTTTGTTTTAATGCTTTCATTTTATTTTTATATTACAAATTACTCCCTATAAGAAAAGTCTTTGGCCCTTATAAATTTTTAATTACAATTTCGTCTATCGTTAAAAAAAGTTTTTCAATTAAGTTTTTGGATGTCAAATTGTAAAAGTTATCAAAAGTAGTCAAACATTTGAATGGACTCATAGGTGAGTTGAGAAAAGATCAAGTGGGTGAGGGCAAAACATGACTCATACCGACATAAATAATATTATAAATTAAAACTCCTTGAGAAATTAACATTAACAAAACACCAAAAGGGCTCAAGTAAAACACTGTTTCATGTACAAGGTACGTAGATCCACTGACCTTAGAGAGCTCCTAACAATTGTATTATAAAATTCTAATTCATTAAAATAGAAAATGGAAATCAAGTGACCTCCTTCAAAAATTAACAAAACATTAAGAGAGATTCATTGCAGATATGAATTTGAACAATGTTATTTTTTTTTAATTCATGTATTTTTTTTTAATTTGATCATTTTGACATTGTTTTTTTTTTTTAATTGAACTTGATGGTTTGTTTTGGTTAACTTGCTATATAGTTTATGCAGAGTTAAAAAATATCATCATTGGATTAACGCTTGGTTTTACAAATTTTTATTTATTTTTTTGTTTTTTAAAAGATTAAAAATAAAAAGAATACAATTGAAGATTAGAAAAAATAACAAAATCTTTTTTAGAAGATTAGAAGGAATTATGCATTGAATATGAAGGGAGGATATATAAAGAAAAAATAAAGAAGAAGAATGGCTTGTCAAAACCTGATGAATAATTTATAGATATAT
>Ga0325404_1007881_pt1 | contig 11057 bp, 4 predicted proteins | sample PopdelMetagenome_18_FD_205664 | JGI IMG/M metagenome (GOLD analysis project Ga0325404, IMG submission 205664) | Populus deltoides microbial communities from Bellville, Georgia, United States - Xylem-Control-R1 | ecosystem: Host-associated > Plants > Phyllosphere > Stem > Wood/Secondary xylem...
AAGGTTTAATAGTTTTACTTTGCATGCTTGGCTGCGCCTTTTCAGTTTGTTCATGTCTCCTTCTCTTGATTACTAGTTTTTCCTTCCTTAATTACTAGTTTTTCCTTATCTTAGTTTTTCAATTAAAAAAATGGTACATCAATTTTAGCCAATTTATATGGTTAGGAAGAGAGCGTACCCTTTTCTTAAAGGTGGCTAAAATTAAAGGTACCCTTTTTTAAAAAAATAAAAATAGGTATAGGAATAGGAATTAAAGGTCCATATGATAGTTTTTATGTTTTTGGTAAAAAAAAAACAAATGTTAAAATTCTTAAACTTGTAACTTAATTCTTAGGGTGCATAAACTTGTACCTTAATTTTTTTTTTATCACTTGAAACACCTTTAATGATTGAAAAATATGACAGGTAGGTAATGCATAATTTGTCTATGTGAAAGACATATTGTTCATGCCATTTAAAAAAATATATACAGGCAAAAGATATATCATCTATCTTTTTTTAAATAAAAAAAACTAGGCAAACGAATTTGGCCTTCCAAGCCCAAGTGATCTTGGATTTTATAATTTTGGGTCAGATACGGATATTATTTTTTTTAGGCTAGTCACACCTATCTTTTTTTTTAAAAAGGAAATGGCCCTAATTTGTTTTTAAATTTTATAATAGAATTAACTTTAAATAAATTTATTCAAATGATATTAAAATAATTATATAATTATGTCACAGTTTTCAAACTAGTTATTTGACTCACACTTCGTTGCGGGTCATATAATTTTTTTCAGTAAAACAAATGAATATGCAAGTTTTTCTAACATGTTTTTGGATATAAAAAATTCTCAATTATAAATTGAAATGATTTTACATACATCTAATTAATTAAAATTAATACTTGATCAAGAAATAACTAAGATTAAGATATTTGACCTCACAATACAGGTCATGTACTCGGTCATGCTTAATAACTTTGTTTCCTATGATAAATATTTTATTCAATTAAATGATTATTTGTGTCAGTAAAATGTAAAAACAAATCATTAATGAAAGCTATTTAAATAAAACTGTGAAGCTTAACCATAAAACAACTCAATGTTGAATAGCCAAAAAAAAAACCAATCTAATATTGGAAGATAAAAATATATATTTATTTAAAAAAACCAAGACAAACTGGGTGAGCCTCTTAAACACAAGTTAATTTCTAAAACTAGCAATTGTGAAATCTTAAACCCGGGTTCAACCAAGAAGCTTGATTTCAAACCAATTTCATGTTGAATGATGAAATAAAAAAATTAATTTAAAAAAATTGTTAAAGTGAAAAAAAAACAATCAAAAGAATAGAGATTAAATTTGATAGGAAAAAAAAACCTAAGGAGGATGAAATTATAAAAAATTAAATTTAAAAATTATTTTAAGCTAAATAAATAGTAATCAAAAGAATGAGGACTAAATTTGAAAGATAAAAAAATTAAAAGGGGTGAAGTTGAAAAAGAATTCCAATTCTATAAATAAATCAAGATAAAACAAATAGTTATATATAAAAAAGAGAAAAAAATCCAAAAAGAAAAAAATTTGAAGGGCCTCTCTGATATTTTGAAAGGGCATACATGAAAATAAAAAAGGAGAGAAGGAAGAAGAAAAAAGAAAAGGCCTTCAATGCTAAACCGAGCGGCCTTTGGCCACATGCACCACCTCTCTGAGGAGGTAATGCCAAGACGATTCAAACGTTATCATTAAAGACGGTATTTGACCATCGAACAACCCCTTATATGCCGCCCGAAAGGCGCGAGGGCCATCACTCGCTGATGCGTGCAACACACGTGTGAACAATTTTTTTAATAATATTTATATATTAAATTACACTATTACCCTTAAATCAATTTGATAATTACAAAAAAGCCTAAGTGCAAATACAAAAATATCCCTGAGCTTAAGTTATATAAAATCCACTCTCAAGTGCATGTGAGTTATTCTACTATTCATTAAAAAAAATGAAAACACCCTTGGATGTAAGCGTTTTAAAAAAATGAATTTAAGGGTATGAAGGTCTTTTCCTTGTACATTACAAAAACAAAATTACCCCATTTAAATTTTAGAATGCCAAATGGACCATTGTGAAATCATTGAATTACCCCTAATAAAATGGTTTCTTGGTTTTTTTAAGAGAAAAACAGGAATTACCCCAAATTCTAAAAATGCCACCTATTTCCTTCGCTTCTTTAACTTTGGTCACATGTCTTTTAATCTCACCCTCCCCTACAAGATTAGCCTAAATTAGCCTACAATTTGGTTCAATAAAAGCTAAAAAAAAAAGAAAAAAAGAAAAGGAATGAAAAAAAAAACATTGTAAAGAATCTGTCCATAATGTCTTGCAATGGGATCCACAATACATTTTTCACAGTGAATACTCCATACTTTAGATTTACTTATAATAATAATATTTTAGCTTTTAGGGTAATATTAACAATTACTTTCTTAATAATTATATATAAACCTAACATGCTTCATTGTTTTTTAAAAATCCCTTATAAAAATTTAATGCAAATAAAAAAAATATATATTTTAAATATTTTAAATATTTTTCTCATATTTTGTATTTTTTTTATATTTCGTATAAAAATTATTGATTTAAGATGCTTTTTAATTATTGAAACTTGCTTTTAAAATTATAATAAGTTTTAATTTTAAAAAACAATACTTCTAATGAAAAAAAACATGTTATATATATAAAGGTAACATATGAATGAGAAAACAAAGCTTTGATTAGAGGGATACATTTTTTTACTTTGTATTTCCAACCAATAGAACTTTTTCTAATTTGTTTTCTCATGTTTTGTTTTATAAATCATATTGCTAATAAAAAAGTATTTGATTTTTTTAAATAAAAGAATACATGAATAAAAAAAGAGATTTTTGACTAAAAAATATATTTTCTACAAAATTTAAATCATTGTATTTCTTATGAATATATGTTTTTATTTTCACACAATTAAATAAAAAATTTGAAAAGCTACCCACATCATTAGGTTAAAATATTTACAAGTGCATTTATTTTTTTGCTTCTTGCAATGAAGATCAACTTCTTACTCTAATCTTTAATTAATGTTAAAAATTGTTTCTATGATTTATGAGTTCATATATTTTTCAATTTGTTTTATAAAATGCAAGCATCATCTTTTTAATTTTTCAATTAAAAATGTTTATCTTACCGAAAAACATATCGATAGTGCTAAAACCTTCTAATTTTGTGTAGGAAATTAGCTAGGAATCTTACCAGTAATGTAACGCGGGATGTACTAACTAGTTAGTTGTAACTAAATAATTTGTTTGGATTAACAAATCGCAATCTACACAACATGCTATGTGCTAAAGAAAACTTACAGAATTTGACTCAATTTTAGAAAATTAAGAATTAACAAATCATATTAAACAAAGTGATGACAAAAAAGGGAAGTTTTTCCAAAAAAAATATATTTCGTAAGTCATTTGTGCTTGACCGAAACGATTGGAGTTTAAACCTAAAAATCTATCAAAGACTCAGTTTGTCCAATCCTACCTAACATGCCTTTTTATGGATTTTTTTGGTTTCCATGAGTCATTCCCACGAACGTTTTATACACATGATTTTTTTATGCACACGAGTTTTTCTATTCAGACCATACACCATTTTTTGAACCAATAACATTCTCCACCACCAACATTTTCATCACTTACATGTGTGGCACAACAACCACTATATGACACATCAACTAACAAGAAACCATGGCTGGCCAATGGCGACATCGAGAGCACTAACAAATCAGAGCAACTTAACAACCAATATCAACACTAATTTTTACATGAATGATACCTATTTTTTTGCCATGAAATTGTTTTTGACACTAGGTATATAATTACACCTAGTCACAAAGGCAAGCAAGCCAGAGCACAACCAAGCCTACAAGTTAGGGAGAAATTTCTAACAATACAAGTCCCATTTAGCCAAAGACCTTAAAATCCAACTTAAACTAGACTAGGCTATACAATTTATAGGCCAAATACACACTCCATTACCTTCATTTTATTTTTCTTTTTTTGTATATTTTTTTCTCTATATACACATATTGACTTAAGCATCAGGAAATTTCCTATGCCTTACAAGACTTTTTTTTAAGCAAATCAAACAACCACCAATTAAGCCAATCAACTCAGCCATGGAAAGCTTAACATTTTTTCATGATTATATCAGTGGTGTTGTTTATAGGAATTGTTATAACCTAAATTTTGAATTTTTTTAAAATAAAATAAATAAAAAATAAAAAATAAATGAATTAAAAATAATTTGAGAATTGGGTCAAGACGACACAAATTGAAAGTTTGAGGAATAATAAGGATGAATTATAAAATTGAGAGTCAATTTGATAAAAAATTAGAAGAATTGATAAGTTTATGGACTTAATTAAACTATAATTTATTTAATTAATGCAATCAAAGGCTTAATTGAAGAAATACTAAAGCTTGGGGCTAATTTGGGTCAAAATTACAAGAAATTAAAGTCCAAGGACCATAGTGAATAGGTGAAGATACCATAGGGGGTTAATTGATTTTTCCAAGGGTAATTTTGAAAGAATTAAAAGTTGAAGAGCCAATTAAGGATTGAATTGATTAAATTAGAAACTAAGGACTGTTTTATAAATGGCATCAAATCCAGAGGTTCACTTGCAATTGATCCAGGGGTGAAATTAAAAAAAAAAGGTTTCCATAAGGTCCCAATTGCTAAATGTCAGAAGTTCAGGGGCAAATTTAAAATATCCATTTTAGGTGAAAATGGTGCCGTTTCAAAATAAACTATTCATTTTTTTCAAGCCACCGATTCAACAGAAACTACAGCAGATCATCTGTCATGTCTCAGTTGCCTATGATCTCTCTTACGGCCATGATGTATGTCGTTACCGAGGCACGAACGCATGGCATTCTTTGGCTTTATAAAAGCTAGAGAAAGGCCACAAAGAAGGGAGGATAGAGAGAATGAAAATGGGGAGGGGGATCATATGTAGAGAACAACGAAGATACACATAGAACAGAAGAGAAGAGGGAAAACGAGCAAACACAAGGGATAAAAAAAGAGAACAAAGACAAGAGGCACAAGACAAAAAGACAGAAGAAAAGAACATAGACACATAAAAAAAAACAAACAAAAAACAGAGAAGAAACAAAAGAAGAGAGAGCAGTATTAGCTAGATAGATCCATAGAGGAAAAAGGGAGAGAATAAAGACAAAAAAAACTAGAAGAATAAAGGGAAGGTCGAGACGGTTGCTATGCTACCAGTTTCTAGCGTCACCCAATCAGACAGAAAGAGCTTCACCATTGTCTTCATCCCCAAGCATCAGCTTCATCTCCAATTGCACCAGGTGAGTTTGTTTTGTTTTCCCCGCTTGCAAAATATAATTACCCTATCACTGTTGCAAGGATGCATGATTAATTCACGCATGCTTGCTATAGTGACTAGCTCGGTCTTGAGCCCGTGACTAGGTCGGGCTGGTTGGATCCAGCCCAACTTGTATGACTAGCCTAAATCCAAACCCTACCCCCCCCCACAAAAAAAAAACAAAGAACAGCTGAGGTCGGGATGTGCCTAGGCCTCTGGCCCAACCAGCTCAATTTGTTTTGGGTAAAGGGTCTGTTTGGCAAAACACACCTTGATGCTTTACCCTTTTTATTTCATCCCTTTTTGTTTTGATATCTAGCCAAACAGAGCTTTTTGAATATAAAAAAAAATCCAAAAAAAGATTTGTGGACCCTTTTGAATTTATTTGTGGGTCCTTCATGTTTTTTTTATGATTTCACTGTATATTTGATTTATGAATTTTACTATGAAATGCAAATCTATTATGCGATACATGCATGTCTTGTTTTATTCACAAAAAAATAAAAAAATAATGTAAGCTTTGTGCTTAATTCATTTTACTGGTTCATTCACTAGTGTCAGAGTCAGGAACACCGTATGTTTTTTTTTGCTACAAAATATTTACCAACACCAAAGTTGGAAGTATCCGTAGTCGAATATTTATTGACGCCAAAGTCAGGAATATTACAAGTAGACCATTGATAGCCTAATACAATAAACCCTTAATAATTTAAGACAAAACCACCAATACAACCTAGTAGCGTACCTCAGGTATAATGCTTAAAGGGTGATAATATCTTTCATTTTGTGTAAACAATCTCGTACCATAGAATCTCTGGTGATCATTTAGGGTTTTTAGTGACCATAATATTAAGTGGTGACTCCTTAAACAAGACATTTCTCATCCAAGAACAAGATGCTAAAAAATTGCTATTTTTGCAATTTAATTTTTAAAGGTCGTCGCGACGTCGAGTGCGCAAGAACAAAATAAAAGCTTGTTCATTATCTTTCACTCTCCATTATAAATAATTTTTCATGACTAAGAAAACTCTAGGACAATAAAGAGTAATTGATCTCCTTACCACTAGGAACTAGTTCCCCTAGGTCTCTAACAAGTGCAGGTGCTCAACAATGTCATTCTAGCCATACAAGAATAACTTCATACCCTTCCATTCCATCAACATGAAATTCAATAGACAACTCCATTATGTGTACAAGATGCACAAAGATAACTTCAATTCCATAAATAATAAGACAAAATGATATACAAGTATACATAACACTTCAACTCTATGAAGAAGCTTATTTTTTCCATGAAAAGCACTCGTTCATAGATTTTAGCCACAAGTGTAACTATCTCCATCAATCCTCTTCTAACTCGCACTTGTATGTTCCCACCAGATGCAAGATGAGATTACTTCTAAAATTGAACATCATTTCCACCAGGTGCGAGACTCTCCACTTTGTCATATATCATTACATTCATCTCTCCAAAAACCTTATTGCTGAAAAGGCTAATTTAGATAATTATGATGGGCTTATCGATCTTAGAAAACACATACAAAATATTAGAAGCATCCGAGAACTCGTAACATAAAAGAGTGATGGCATGTATAAAACTCTCCTCACAACCTCTCATAGATCTACTAGGGTATGGTATCATAGCCTTGAACCTGGCTTTATCATTGACCTTCATGATCTCTGCATTAAGTTCATCTCTTGTTTTAGCACTGAATTCCAAATATTAGGAAGACCATTTAGAGATTGTGGTTATTGTAAAACTGAAGGGGTTTTTTTTTTACCTAAAAATCCAATTTCGATTCATTTTCATCTAAAAACACCTAAAAAGTTAGAATTGTCAAAAATCAATTTATCAACCTAAAAAACAAAAAAAAAATCCAAAAACACAAAGTTATACTGAGAAAGTTTTTTTTCTCTCAATTAGATTTACTTTTTTAGACAACTTTAAGGTTCAAAAAACATTTCAATGAAAGTTGCTAAACTAACAACTTTCTCTCTCTTTCTTTTTTTTTCAAGTTATTTTCTCTTTTCTCTCTTAAACTCAGAGGCTGAAATATTAAGAAAATGAATTTTTTGACCAAAATTAAAATTGCAAAAGTTATAAAGACTATAGAGGAAAGAAAATGAAAGTAAGGAACTAAACCAAATTTCTTTTAGTGAATTTGAGATTGGTTATGAGATTTCTTATTGTTTAATACTTTGATCTTTTTTTGTCAAATTTCATCTTTCTTTAAGATATTTTGACAGATTAATCATTAATTTAGACATAAAAAGCAAAGTTGAAAAAAAAAGTTTCAGGGTGATTTTTTTTTTCATGGCAATGATGTATTCCTACAATATTTTACCTAAGCATTTTAGTTGTAGTATATGTTGTAATAGATGTTTGTTGGGCCACTAAAGTTATTTTACATGTCTATGATTTAGGTATAAATTTAATTAAGGTTACGCCAAATTTTAATATCAATAATGTAACGGAAGATATAAATTATATATGAATAAAATTGATGAGAAAAAAAATCCTTTACAGCTTATAACCTCAAAACTTAATATTTGAAATATTTTCTCATATATCATTAACAATTTAACGTTTCATTTATTAATGTAACTCACCCAAAATTTATTAATGTACCTAATATTTTTTAAAAATAATTTTTACACCTTTAATAATTTTCATAATAATTAACCTTACAAAATTTTGCATTAATTTTCAATCTTATATCAACGCATCTAAGTATCACGGAAGCTTGAAGGATTTAGCTCATGTAACTCACCCAAAACCAACAATTAATCATTATTTATTTTTCATGAAAAGCCTACAAATCTAGCCCAGCTTATAAATGTAACGTGGTAATCCATTAAATCCATTTGTTTTATATAATGATATCAAAATCTATAAATATGATGATATCTTATTACATAAGTGTCCAACACTACGTGATTAAATCTTTCCTTACACAAAAAGAGAATTCCCCATGTGATGATAACGTTTTTAAAGGAGTAAAAAAAATTTAGTATCCAAGTCATTGATTTTAATGAATTCAATAAGTTTGGTTAATTTAATAATATAATTGTCGTACATATATGACATCGCGGTGAAAAATCCACTCTCATATAGTGTATTCTATTTATCTGGCAAACATGGAGAGACAATGAATTCTTGTCTTTTATCAATGGAAAAATGGAATGGGAGTCGCCACCAAGTATTTGGTCACTAGGAACCCTAACTGGTCTCAGAGATCAGGTACGAGGACTGATTGCGTAAAGAAAATGTATTAGCACCCCAAATACATCTTACCTAAAGTAAGCCGCATTATTTAATTGTCTGATAAAATCTAAAGTATTATTGTATTTCTAATTGCTGGTTTGTCTATGGTTTAAGAAAAGTTATCCTTGATAAGGAGATCCTTATCTTATTGGGTAAAACCTAACTGTTCTAACGTCAACCAAAGAAAATGATTTTAATATTAGGAGTACGTCTTACGTGTAAGTTCGTAATCCCAGATATTAAAAGAAAAAAATAATTTTTTTGGATTTTTTGAAATGTTGGCCTAGTTCTCATGACTTTAATAAACTGGTTATTAAAACCGAAATGCATGTTAACACATATTTTGAATTTTTTTGTCGTATGAAAATACAATATGACTTTTTTTATTTCTAGACTTGGCCGTATACATGAAAACAAAACATTTTTTTTGCAACATTTCAATGAAAACCGAGTATTTTAATATCAAATTTATATCTTTACAATCACAAAATAAATACACGATTAAAAAAAACACCAATCTCATTTTTATTTATTTATTGGATTGGGTCCAGCTCGACCCATGTGGCTGGGCTGGACCCAGCAGGCCTAATCGGGTCATTGGCTTATAATGACCCGGATGGGCAAACAAGAGGTACGTGTGAGCTTCCTCACGCGTGCTTGCTCAGTTACTGTTCAAATGAATTATAATTCACTTGAACAATAAAATGCAAATGGAAATGCATGTATAGAGACGAGGAGAACAAACCTAGAGGCGAAAACAAAGTCGAAGACGATGGTAATAGCGTGCTCTAGACAACGCTTCCATCTTTCTTCTTTGTGTGTTATTGATTTTTTCTGTTCTCTCTAGTTTCCTTACTTCTTCGTTCGCTCGTTCTTGGTTCTCTGCTTTCTTGTTTTCTTTATGTCTCTCCTCTGTATTTTACTTTTCGTCTCCCTCTCTCTCTACTGGTTTCTTTCACTTTGACTCTCTGTTTTTATTGCTCTAGTTCTTCTCTGGGTTCTAATTGCCTTTTCTTTCTCCTCTACTCTCTTCTCCCCTATACTCTCTCCCCTCCTCCTCCTCCTTCTTTTTTTTTTCTGCCCCCCTCTGTTCGGTCCCTTCTCTGGCTTTTCTAGCCAGAGAAAGCATGTGTTTTCCTTGATAATAAAGACATTAAGGACCATTATTGCAAGAGTAATGGTAATGGACGGTGATGGCAGGGGCGTACGTTTTTTCTCTGGTTTTATAGCTGAATAAATGCCATACGTTTCAGTAACGTATTGCATCGTGGGCAGCTGAGGCTAATTGTTTCTTTCTGCTGAAACGACTTCCCTAGTGTAATGAAGAAGGTGATGAACAATGTCTTTTGAAACGATGCTGTTTTGAGATGTGAAATGGCCATTTTTAGTTTGGTTACCCAAATTCTGAAATTTTGTAGTCAAGTCCTTGGATAAATTGTAATTGGACCCCTGAACTTTAATTTCTTCCAAATAAAGCCGAAATTGACTAAACAATTTTTCTTGTAATCGAACCCTCTATAAATTCAATTAAACCTTCAATAAAATTTAATTGAGTCCATAAACATCTGATTTTGGACTTTTCTTCTTCAAATTAAATTTTCCTTGTCAACAAGGCTTTCATCAGTAAAAAATATACTGTAAAATTTCAATCCTTGTATTTTATGAACCTTCTCAACCAATTTCTAGCTATTTTATGGGCATTTCAGCATCCTTTTCTCGCTGCTATTATTTTTTGGATTTCTTCCGAATATCTTTTGATATATATTTTTTATTTTCTCATTTTTGTGCGGGAACCCAAAAATAGGTAACAACATGATTATAAAAAAATTCAAGGAAAAAAAATAACAATGGCTAATCGAGAAAAATGAATGTTTGTCAATATTATAAAAAGATACTCTTTAAATTTTCTTAAAAGGTCTCAACAATCTCATTTGGTTACAAAGCAAAAATTTAATGAGAACAAAATAACCTCATAAAAAGAAAAAAAAGAAGCTTAATTACCAGCAAATCAAACGCTGGAGGACAGATTGAAAAAAAATCAATTTAAAAAAAACAAAAAAAACTATATTCGAGTTAGCATGTCAAATTTGCAACCAGATTGTGAGGTTAGATAACCTCATATAAAATAAATTGAATAAAACAATGGAAGTCAATTATTAAGCAAACTAAATAATAAAAGGAAAAATTAAAGAAAAAAAAACCCAAGTTAACCCGGGTTAACCCAACTACCCGCACCCTTATGAGATCATAATAACTTAATATAAAGGAAAGTGATAGAAATCACGAAGTCGAAGGCCTAATAACCTAATGTCGAATGATGAAAATGAAAAAAAAATCAATTTAAAAAAATATCGATGACAAATTAAGGTAATCTTCAAAACTTGTAACTTGAA
>Ga0325404_1007883_pt1 | contig 11053 bp, 8 predicted proteins | sample PopdelMetagenome_18_FD_205664 | JGI IMG/M metagenome (GOLD analysis project Ga0325404, IMG submission 205664) | Populus deltoides microbial communities from Bellville, Georgia, United States - Xylem-Control-R1 | ecosystem: Host-associated > Plants > Phyllosphere > Stem > Wood/Secondary xylem...
CTTTTTTAATTGGACACATTAGAAACATAGAAGAAAAAGGATATTCCGGAGGAACAAACCCTATTCAATCGGGCTAATCTTAATAAAATAAATGGTTTCTTGTTTTCTTGTTTCATTAAGATCAAATAATACGACATATATATATATATATATATAACCATAGCTTTCTATCAATCCTACTATTAAGGCTTTGAAACTGTGATTTAAAATTAGTGGGATATGATTTACTCTAATTTTGAGCAAGTAATGATATTACTAATATTTACAAAGATATTTCTTAATACTCCTCCTCAAGTTAGGGAGTGAATATCATGAAGTCCTAACTTGTGCAATGTCACGAATTGATCCTTTCCCAAGGCCTTTGTAAAAACATTTGCCGATTGAAAGCATGTAGGTTCATATGAAGGATTAATTACTTCGGCTTGTAGTTTTTCTCGAACTATATGACAATCAATTTCAATATGCTTTGTATGCTTATGAAAAACAGGATTAGCTGTAATATGCAAAGCTGCTTGATTATCACAAAACAATGGTGCATGAGCTGTCTATGGGGTTTTTAAATCCTGTAGTATAAAGAGTAACCAAGTTAGCTCCAAACACGTGTTGGCCATAGCTCGATATTCAACTTCTGCTAATGATCTTGAAACATTAGCTTGTTTCTTGGATTTCTATGAGATGAGTGAATTTCCAAGAAAAACATAATATCTTATAACCGATCTCCTTGTTGCATAACAACCTTCCCAATCTGAATCACAAAAAGCCTTTAATGTAAGCTTGTTGGTGGTAGAAAACAACAAACTCTAACCTGGAGTCCTTTTGATGTATTTAAGGACTTGTATGATGGCATCCTAATGAGTTTTGAAGGGCTGATGTATGAATTCACTTAATGTTCAAATAGGATAGACTATATCAGGCCTTGTGACAGTAAGGTAGATCAATCGGCCAACCAATCTCCTGTATTTGGTTGGATCATCTAGTAATTTTCCATTTGTAGGAGTGAGTTTCAAGTTCTATTCAATTGGAAACTTGTCTGGACATGCAGCTAGAAGTCCTGAATCTTGCAAAATATCAAGTGCATACTTTTTTTGAGACATGAAAATACCTTTTTTGGAACAAGAGAATTCAATACCCAGGAAGTATTTTAAGTCTCCGAGATTTTTGATGCGGAAGCGATTGAGAATGAACCTTTTTAAACATTCCATTTCTTGAAGATTATTTCCTACAAGAAGTATGTTATCAACATAGATAAGAACTACAGTACATAAAGTGCCTTGAGCCTTGGTAAAAAGAGAATAATTAGCTTTGGATTGTTGGTAACCAACCTTTTGAATGGTATATGAGAAGGTGGAAAACTAGTTTCTGGAAGTTTGTTTGAGGCCATAGAGTGACTTATTAAGCCGACACACAACATTCTTCCCCTATCGGCGAAGACTAAGAGGAGGCTCCATGTACACCTCCTCATATAAATCACCATGGAGAAAAGCGTTCTAGACATCTAATTTGTGGACGAACCAATGATGAGTAGCAACAACAGTGAGAAGACAACAAAGAGTAATGATCTTGGCATTAGGGGAGAAAGTCTCATGATAATCAATGCCCTAAACTTGAGTGTAGCCTTTAGCAACAAGTCGAGCCTTATAGCGCTCAGTGGTGTGGTCAGACGTGTATTTGATTTTGTAGACCCATTTGCAATCGATCGGTTTATGACCTATAGGTAGTGGAACTAAACTCCAGGCGTGGTTATGTTGCAATGCCTTTAATTCTGCAGTCATAGCATGACGCCAATTTGGATCAAGAATAGCCTAAGCATAGGATATGAGTTCTGAGCATAGGATATGGGTTCTGTGTGACCTGTAATCTTAGCAAGAAATGCACAATGGGTAGAAGATAAATGAGAGTAGGAAATGAAGTGAGAAAGAGGATACTGAGTACTTGAGGCAGAACGAGGCGTTGAGGTTGAGTGATTGACGTGGTTGGACATGTATGCACAATGGATGCTTAGGGCGAGTGGATTGCCAGGGAGGAGGAAGAGGAATGGGGTGATCTGTTTGTGTAGGGGTAGGTTTGATGGATGGTAACAACACAAGCGAAGGGAACATAGATGGGGTAGAAGAGTGGGTATGTCAAGTGCTTATGGTGGGTCGGCATTTAGGTTAGGCATAATGATTGGTGGGTTGGGTGTATCAGTTGGTGGTGTCCAGCTCTCATGGAAATCAAAAGAAAAGTGAGGCGAAGGGGTTTGTGAGGTAGATGAGGCCGAAAATAGAGAGAAATGGATTTTCACATAATAGAATATCACGACTGACAAAGAATTTATGTGTCTCCAAATTGTAAAGTTTGTAACGCTTTTGGCTAGTAGGATATCCAGTAAAGACACAATGTGTGGCTGGGGGTTAAGTTTTTAAATATGATGGATAATAGTTGCATAACAGAGACAATAAAAAAACTTTCAAGTGGTCAAGTGAGGGGGAATGATTGTATAACAATTCATAAGGTGATTTATTAGAGAGTAATAGTGAAGGTAATTGGTTAATGAGGCAGACAACGGTGAAGACACATTCACCCTAGAAAATAATGGGTAAATGAGATTGAAAAAGTAATGCACGTGCGACGGTGAGAATATGGCGATGCTTGCATTTGATGACTCCATTTTGTTGGGGAGTGCAAACACAAGTGCGCTGATATGCAATGTCATTATTTTGAAAACAAATTCCTCATGGATAAAAACTCGGACTCGTTATCTACCCAAATGGTTTTAATGTTGACTTGAAATTGAGTATAAGCAAAAGTAATAAAAGATTTGAGGAGGTTTTGGGTTTTAGATTTATGTTGCATAAAAAATTCAATGTGTACCTAGTAAAGTCATCTACAATGGTGAGAAAGAAGCGTGCCCCTGAATGTGTGGGAATTTTGTGCGGACCCCAAATATCACAATGTAACAAATCAAAAGGAGCTTTAGTGGATATTGAACTTAGAGAAAACATAAGTCTTGTTTGTTTGGCCATGAGACAAAACTATAATTATTATCGAGAAAAATAGTATTAGAAGGCAATAATGGACAAGCTAATCTAATATGAGAAGGGGACAGGTGTCCAAGTCGTATGTGTCATAAATAAAAGGAGAGGGAAACTTGATATGAGACAGGTGTCCTTTGCAAAAGAGACATGTAATAAAGACCACCACGCTATTTACCCGAGCCAATCATCTTCCCCGTAGCCAATTCCTGCAAGATATAGAAGGTAGGAAACAAAATGGCACAACAATTTAGAGAATTAGTGAGTTTACTAACATACATGAGATTTAGATGAAAATATGGAACACATAAAACTTTATCTAATGTGATATTTGAATTGAATGTATGGTGCCAATGGAAGTGATTGGGGCTCAAGAGCCAGTGGGTAAATTAATAGTGTGAAGTCACAAGTGATATGATCAGTAGCTCCATTATCTAAAATCCAAGGTTTGGTGAACACATAATTGATGGAAGAGATAAAAAAGGAAGTCAAACCTACAGCATTTGCATAAGCATTGCTATTATCAGAGGAATGAGTTGAACTTATCATAGAAACAGCTTGTGCTAGTTGTTGGAGTTGCTCTGTAGAGAGCCCATGTAAAAGATTGGTTTGAGGAGCCAGTTGGGTTGGTTGGCTGAAGCCATATGATTAGCCCCCATGCACTGGAGTTTTGTCTACTGTGTGGGCAGCAGGAAAGGCCCATGCGGATTGGTGTTCCCATTCGACCCTAGACGTTGTTGCTTAGATTGATTATGCCTACTGTAATGTTTGTTTATGGAATTATTCGACATATTGTTTGATCGGCTATGAATAACAACTGCAATAGAAAAATTCTTTATTGATCCTGATGTTATTTGTCGCTGTGTTTCATCTTAGATGACCAGTAAATAGTCTTGGTGAACTTTAAGCAATGGAGACATCATAAGGATGTTGCTATGAACACTGTTGTAAGTGTCATTGAGGCCTATAAGGAATTGCATCATTCGATCCTTTTCCTTTCGTGTATTGTGTGTTGTCATCTCGTTACATGTAAGAGGGGTTTGATATGTTTCTAATTCATCCTAGAGATCTTTGAGTTTTTTATAGTATCTGAAACTGTCATGGTGCCTTGTGAGAGAGAGGTGATGGATTTCTGTATCTGATATATGGTTGGTGCATTCTTTTGTGAAAACTGGTCTTTGAAATCTTGCCACACTTGATGAACAATCTTGGCATGAACGATTGCTTTGGCCAAATCATGTTCCACCGAGTGAGCAAGCCATGATAAAATCATATTCTTGCATCGATTCCAGAGAGCATATTATGTTGGTTGTTCAGTTTCTGAAGGAGGTTGGATAGACCCATTGGTAAAGCAAACTTTGTTTTTGGCTGTGAGAGTATGAATCATGAATTTACTCCAAGATGGGTAATTGACCCCTTTAACTTTATTAGTATGAGCATGAGACCGGGGTGATCTGATTGATGAACAAAGTATGGATGTGATGAAAATCCATATCGGGATTTTTGGAATTTTTTTTTTGGCTTTTAGTGGTGTTTGATTGGACATGATTTTTTTTTTAAGGTGTAGAAAGGTTCAAGTACTAGGATGCTGCTCTGATACTATCTTAAGAAAATAAATGGTTTCTTGTTTCATTAGGATCAAATGGTACATCATATATATACAACCATAGCTTTATATCACCTAAGGGTAAAGGAAGATAAAGATAGGAGGGGGATAGTGACACGATCAAAAGATTAATGTCTTATCCCAAGTGCAGGAGTGTCGAAGTAATAAATAACCTGGCAAGATCGGGGTCGAACCATAGGGAGGTTAACTGTATAAACTATAAATAAAAAAATAGATAATAACAGAAAATGAGTTGAATAAAGCTTTGCGATATGATATTCATGTTAGGATTTAAACAAATATAAAACAAATTGTCAAGGTTAGAGGATCCACTAATGATATTTCAAACAAGTATAGTATAAACTCTTTTTATTACTTGACTGGAAACCACACACAAAGGAGGTTCCAATCGGATTATAAATTGTTAACATGATTACATTAATTATCTTATTCGAGTAATGCCAATACTTGTAAATATTATTAGGTATTCATGGTGATAACTTATGTTAACAACAAATCAAGTTCCATTCACAGCACATGTATCGGTTATACTATACAGTTGGGCTATGAAAGTGCCAAGTATTTGTTGTACCAAGAGTTATTCAACACAAATCTAGATTAACCATTTAACAAGTAAGGTATTAAGAGTGAGTAAGATAATAAATACAAAACATGTTAGTATCAAACATTAAAGTCCATGTTGAGTTTATACTATACATATTCTTACACCATTAGTGTAACCTTTTCACCTTGACATAATACAATTAGCTGAACATTATGAATAAGAGAAACATAGATAAACAAGATAAGAACATAATTATATAAGTATAGTAAAGGAAATGAAAAGCATAAACAAGAGATTAAGAAAAATATAACATGGAATAAAATTTTAACATTACAAAATACAAAGAAAGAGAGTAAGAGTAAGATCTTGATTTGAACAACAAAGATACCTAAATGCATGACAAATGCCTCCTTATATAGGCCAAAATTCAGAATTATTGATTTGATAACTAATTGTTAAGTGGGTGGCCACATCTTGACTTGGTGACAATCCTTATCTTCTTGTCTGAACAAAACATCATTGCTAACATCAGAATTTGAATAGATAGTCTTCATGCAAGTTCTAGGAAATTGTCTCAACTCTCCAAAAAAACAAGAATCGGCGCCTTTGGACTGCTAGAACTCGAGATATACACTGAACATTGAACAATGTCTGGGTTGCAGGACAGATTCTGATTTCTCCGTTGTTGCTACCATTTGAACTTGAAAATGGAACTTTTAAATCTTGGACTCTCATGAAAGTTTTAGACCTATGTCTTAGCTTTTCATACATATAAATCAGACTTAAATCCAAGTTCTACAACTCCAGTTATGATCCAATAACCTAATGATGTTCCTGTTTGGACTGAACCAACATCTCTTTTTTAAGCTTAGTCCTCTCTTTGTCTCCTCAATTTCAGTAGTTAAACTCATCAACCAATCCTTTGATTTATGTGACAGACTTGTATTTAAAATGAGCATTTACCATAAATTAAAGGTATCTTATATTATCAGACTTGTTATTATAAAACATACTCTAGTTAAGGAGTTATTGATACTTCAAGTGAAAAATGATGATATAAAACCTTGATAAAAATGCACTTTTAAGTACTAATCAGATAGGTTGAGGTGAGGGTGGATTGGGTCTTCATCAAAATAAAAGAACAATATAAGAATGCTAGATTGTTTCAACCTCCAAGTTTCAACATGTAATCTGACCTTTGTTTCTGTTCAAACTTGATTGAATCGATCTGATTTTGTTCAGTTCAATTGGTTTCAACTTTTTAAAACCAAAACAAAATCAAACCAAGTAATTTTTCTAGTTTCTTAATTGGTCTATTTGGTTTTTTTTTCTTAGTTTAGTTTTTTTTTAATTTTTTTTTTGGTTTGATCTATTGGTTGGTTTTCAAACCCCTACAATTGATTGGTTTATGTAGCCTTTATTATACTCTTTATATATAAAGTAAAAAAATGTGTATGTATGTGTTTTCATGAAGTCATCAAAAATTAAGATAGAAATGGACTTCATACGGACTATGTCTTGGGTTGTGGTGATTGTAGCCTTTTTTTCTCTAGGCTCGATGTTTAAAAATAAATATAAAAATAAAATAAAATAAAAGTTATTTTGCCTATACAATTATAAATCCTGTTCGTTTAGGCTTGACCCAATAGTTGGGCATCCTAGCCATTTGAGCTTGGTCCAAACGACCTCTTTTTTGTCCAATCTTGACTCACCTTGGACTATCTAATACTAACCCAACATGCACCTCAATGCATATTTTTAAGTTCCCAGGAGTCACGCACCATCTATTGATGCATGCACACACCTGCCGCACACAAATTATATGCAAGCACAACACACCTCACATATAAAATTTATGTGCAAGCACAATATACCAGGCACATATGCAAGGCATGCCCACTTCTCTCGCCAATGGACATTCTCTACCTATTTCTAGCATTGCTAACTTCACCGACAATAGCACAATAAACAACACTATCAATAATGAGCACTAACCTCTCCATCAATGATGAACACCACTCTTCACGTTATCTTTACTGCTACCACCACTCCATAGCCACGACCACCACACTACCACCAATTCCCAATCACAAAAGCAAGTTAAACATCCTACGTTTCTTTTAATTATCTGGTTTTTATATTTAATTTGTAATTGATATAATTGTGATTAAATTATTGTTAAGGGTTAGTTTAAAATTCAAGTTTGTTGATTTTTTTTATATATAAATTAGCTATGAATTAAGTGAAATAGGGTTGATTTCATGCAATTCAGCATGAAAATAATATGAATTAAATTGAATTTTGCGTTGTGTTGAATGTTTGTGTAAGTTGTTGAATTTGAAGATTTTATATGAATTGGTTGAAATTAGCTATGAATTCATGCAATTAGAGTTGATTTCATGTAATTGAGCATGAAAATAAAATGAATTAGGTTGGATTTCGATGAATTTTATGTTAAGTTAAATCTTTGGATAAATTGCTGATTTGGAGAATTTTGTATGGATTGGTTGAAATTAGATATGAATTTATGCAATTATGGTTGATTTCATGCAATTAAGCATGAAAATATTGATCTTCGAAAATATTTCCATTTATGTTATTTTCCACTTAATTTATAAAATATATAATATTAACAAAATTTCAACAGGATCTTCTCTATACTAGAACTTTACCCAAAATTTTATCTTGTTTCAAATACCTATAATGACGTAACGAAAAGCTAACAACAAAAAAGGTCACCGTCTTTTTCTAGGAAATACTCGAATCCACGAGTAAAATACAACACCCGAATTCACGAGTAATGGAGTAATGTTTCTAAAAGAAATTCTTATTCAAAATCAAAAGTATCTCCAATGTGTGGGGGTTGCTTGTATTTATAAGTTGTCAACCCTAAGCAATCATACAATTACTTACAAAAATAAATAACAAAATAAGGAAAATTGAAAAATCCCTACTAAAGATATAAATCAAGTCCTAAACTTAAGCAGCAATAATAGCGAAGCAACAAGGACCCCAAATAAGAGTCTATGTTTAAATAAGGAAAGAGTGGCTGGTAATTGTTTCATGGCTGTAATTTCAGTTTAGGATTTCTTCAACAAGTTGTCTTGCATCATACAACAACAACAACAACAACAACAATAACAATCCAACACAATAACTCACACAATCGATATCACATGTAGCCTTGAGTTGATAAATATAATGAGTGGTATGCCTAATGCTGCCTAAGTTTGGTTATATGGATTGAATATGAGTTGGAAAGTTGTGATTGTGTTTGTAGGTACTTTATTTCAGGATAAAATTTTGGGTAATGCTTTCGTATAGAAGAGTTGTTGCCAAAATTTTGTTAAAATCAGAAAGATACACTTGTTGTTTTATGTAATATGTGTTAGAATAAATTAAAGTTAGAGAGGTGATATATATATATATATATATATATATATATATATATATATATATATATATAATTTACCTAATTTTACATGAAAATGGTTAGTGGAAACATCGTTATTGTATTTTGAAAATGCGGATTGTTGCATAATGACTTATAACAATTTATTTATGTGATTATGGTAGTACTATTACTCATGATGTGAACAATAATATCGCTTATAATGACAAAAGTAGTGCGTTATTAAATGCTAATTTAGGCATGTCATTTGCGAAAATGAAACAGGTTATATGTCTTGAACTTGGATGGAATTATAATGATATTAAAGTTGATATAACTTGGAAGTTTCAAGTTAAGGAATATTAGTATTATCCTATATTGATTGCATGTGATGATAACTTTAAGATAATGATCAATTCTTTTATTCGATGTGGATTGACCATGGTGGTATTGTTTATGGGTAGTCGACTAACTCTTTTATTTATCTAACTTCTGGTTGAATTGGTAAAAAAGTATAACAATCCACCTGTTCTTCTATGTTAGTAAAGAACAGGTAAAACATATTATTGATGAATGATTTGCTGCAAAAGGGTGATGAAAGTATGTTTGGCAATCCATTCACTAATCAACATAGATATGACTTATCTGAGCCTAGTATGAAGATTTTAATATGTTAGGCCCGAATGTTACAATTAATGTTGATGATGAAATAATACTTCTTGTTTCTAAATTTGGAGATTTTTTTTAATATAGATTTACTATTTTCCATGATTAGACACTTAGTCATAGACATTTAGTCGAAGGTTCTAATTTGGTGGTTGTTGTTACTCAATTTTGGACCCCACATGCTGGAGACGGTGTATACTTCTTTTGAACAGAGTGTAGGAGTTTAGCTTATATTCGCCAAAAGATTGACAAAGGCACAGAAAGAAATATTTTGAAACCTTGTTTGAGCTGTTTTCTGCTCTTTTTATCCTTCCCCTTTACTACCAAAATCATCAGGTTTTCTTAGGTTGATCAGGAGTCTTCATAATGCTAAATTCGTTCTTTTTTATCTGGTCTTTAAGGTTGAATAAATCCCTCAGTTTCGTACGATATTTGACCATCCTAGGTATATCCTGTCACTCATTACATATTGAAAAATTGACGTACACCTTTATTAGGTCCTAGGGATCATTGTTCTTAGAGCGGATTCTCAGTTAGATTTGGATGCTCAGTATTGTCAGATCAAGAACCTTTTTGACCAACTAGATTACTACCAGTTTCTGTTCTGTAAAAAGATTTTATCTCACTTCGACTCCTTCATCAAAGTTGTAGTCCTAGATGCGTAGATGAATTTGAGCTTTTGAATCACTTGATTTCGATATCAGAGGCTCAAGATGTTCCCATTTGAATATCTAACGTGAAGGTAGAGAATTCTGCCGCGAGAAGGTTATTGACCCGAGTCTGCACTAAAGAAACTCTATTTTTGGCCTAGTTTTGTGATGTTTGTTCTTAGTTCATACTCTCAGTCATATCAGGATTCTCGGCATTCGCCAGTTTTTGAGTTAGACCTAGAGATCCCTTTTGACCAACTAGATTACTGCTAGTTTCTGTTCTGTAAAAAGATTTTATCTCACTTCAACTCCTTCATCAAAGTTGTAGTCCTAGATGCGTAGATGAATTTGAGCTTTTGAATCACTTGATTTCGATATCAGAGGCCTAAGATGTTCCCGTTTAAATATCTAACGTGAAGGCAGAAAATTTTACCGCGAGAAGGATATTGACCCAAGTCTGCACTAAAGAAACTCTATTTTTGGCCTAGTTTTTGTGATTTTTGTTCTTAGTTCATACTCTCAGTCATATCAGGATTTTCGGCATTCGTCAGTTTTTGAGTTAGACCTGGAGATTCCTTTTGACCAACTAGATTACTGCCAGTCTTTGTTCTGTAAAAAGATTTTATCTCACTTTGACTTTTTCATCAAAGTTTTAGTCCTAGACGCGTAGATGAATTTGGGCTTTTGAATCACTTGATTTCGATATCAGAAGCTCAAGATATTCCCATTTGAATATCTAACGTGAGGGCAGAAAATTCTGCCGCGGGAAGGATATAGCCCAAGTTCGCGGGGCTGATTCGAAGGATTTTTTTTGGACCAAGGACTAAATCGAAAATTGTTAAAATGAGGGATTGAATTGAAGAAGGATATTGAAAGCTGGAGAGGGGGCTGGATCATCATAAATGACAGGATTTTTTCCACATCGAATAAGGAAAATGAGATTTTGCAGCTGCACCCTCCATCTGATTTCTTTCCTTTTTTTCGCTGCAAATTCCTGCTGTTTTTCCTTTATCATCATGCCTGAATTTTGGAGCTGCAACCATGTTTTTTCTTGCCTCATTTGAAAGGGAGCAGCTGGCCCTATGGAAGGAAAGAAAATAGCCACACCCTCCTCTAAAACTGGAAAGAAATCAGACGTAAAGCACCAGCACAAAATCAGAA
>Ga0325404_1007885_pt1 | contig 11052 bp, 5 predicted proteins | sample PopdelMetagenome_18_FD_205664 | JGI IMG/M metagenome (GOLD analysis project Ga0325404, IMG submission 205664) | Populus deltoides microbial communities from Bellville, Georgia, United States - Xylem-Control-R1 | ecosystem: Host-associated > Plants > Phyllosphere > Stem > Wood/Secondary xylem...
TCTCTCTCTCTCTCTCTCTCTCTCTCTCTCTCTCTCTCTCTCTCACAGACGTGTACTTTTGCAAGTGTTTCTGTAAAAATGGATTTTGGATGCTTAATCTGAAACATTTTTAGCTTAAAAACACAGTATCGAACACAGCCTTAGTGGCCTTCACTTGCAACCAGGTGCCTTTTAGCTTAGTTGGGCTAAGATCTTCTCTATGCCACAGATAAAAGTAAGGGAAGGCAAGAGCCCTGTACCGAGATAATTACAGTTGCAACTACAACTATAAATTAAGAGAATAAGTCTTCTCCTGCTCATTGAGTAATGCTTTGTTTTTTTCGTTCCTTCATGTTTTTGTGTGTGAGAAGTGTGGAGGAAGATTATTACGAATTAAATATCGATTTTATAAAATTAAATTTAAGATTATAGTTAAATTTTTTTGAAAGATTAGAGATAAAAATAGAAAAAAAAGAGAGAGTAAATTGCTCAAAAGGCATGGAAATTCTCAATTTAGTCGTCTTTTAAGTTTCAATTTACACATATTTGGTCCTAAAGTTTTAAGAGTTTATGTTTTGATCCTAAGATTTTTTTATATATTTCGGTCCATAAGTGTCGAGAGGTGAGAAATAAAATTATAAAAAAATAAGAGGAGATAGAAAGAAATTGGTCAAGCAAATTTTGGCTTAAAAAAAACTAATCTTTATGTTAATAGATTCATCTTATATAAGTTCTGCAGAGGTGTTTTGGAGTTTTTTTTATTTATTTAGTTTTAAAAATTAAATGGAGGCTTAAGGAGTTTTTTTTTTTTAATTCAATCTAATGAGTTTTTAGACTGATTGAAAGATATTTTAAATTAAAAATGAGTTTAATAAGATATTTGGGATATTTTTAGGATGTTTATAAGTAAAAATAAATTGAAAAGGTAGATTTCGAAGGTAAAAAAAAAAATCTTGAAACTTGATTTGGGCAAAAATAATAAAAATTTAAACTAGAAAACAACACATTATTCATTTTTTTATAAAAAAATTAGGATGAATAATATATTTTACACTCCATAAAAAACAAAAGAAAAAAAAAAAAAAGCCAAGCCAAGCAACCGGATGCCTGTTCTTTTTGATTTTAGAAAAGGCATGTTGGCCATCCTCTTATGCCTAGACATCTTTTTTTATTATTATTTATAGATTACTCATCAATTTTTTTAATTTATTTTTTAAAAAAGTTTTGAATAAAATTTACTATAAATAAAATAATGAAAATAATATTTAAATTATTATCCTATTTAACATAGTTTTCAAATAAATCTATAGTTTTTAATAGTAATATTAATAATTACTTAGTGAATTGTTAATTATATATGAACCTAATATAAAAAAGAAATTTAAAAACAATATGCTCATGGATATTTAATAAAAATAAAATAACTATTTTTTTTATTTTTATTATAGATTATGTACATAACGTTTTCAAATTAACTATTTTTTCCTCATGAATGTTTATATTTTATGAATGAAATTTGCTTTAGAATCTATAGGCTTTTATTAAAAAAACAATATTTTTTTATAAAGAAAAACATGTTTTTATCAAAATAAAGAAAGGAAGTTTTAATTAAAGTGATACAAAATAAAAAGAAATACATGAACATTTATTTTGATTACCTTTAACTTTTATTTAAAGAACAATACTACTAATAATAAAAAAATATGTTTTCGTGCAAAAAAAAAAAAAATAAACACACATTCAAAAAATTGCACCTCGCGTGGTAGAAAAAAACTAGTTAGTAACTACATAAAAACTCCTCCATGTTTTGGCAGTACAAGGAAACGTTTGTCAGGCTCATAGACGAGTAGTAACATAATTTTGGACGATGAAGCTTCCATGAACAAAGCTGTCTAAAAAATAATCAAGTCCTTTGAAATAATTCTATAAGAGTCTCTGCTCTTGATCCCTCTTCATCGCCCAAATCATCATCCTCTTCATCGATAATCGGTGGAGGCTGCAATGTAGTATCATTCAAGTACTCTTCTATCCGCAGTGAAAGGTGGTGATGATCCTGGTGTGGATTTGAGGTCTCAGCATCTTCTTCTGCCTCTTCTTGTTCATGAGGTGGGGCTACAGTTACCTCATTCAAAGAACCTAGGGAAGAGGACCGCGATAGAGTCCCGGATGCCACTGTGATTTCATCCTGCTCATCGATCGTTGTATCTAGTGAACATACTGATCTTGTAGCAACTGAGAGTGCTGCCGAGTCGCGTTTAGACCTCTCCTTCACCCTCTTGCACCAGCTGTGCAGAGAATGTCTAACACTCTCAGCAACCAATGCCTTCCTAAACCGTGATCCCATCTGAATGGTGAAAAAGGTTCAATGAACCCTCTTCTGAATGGAGTGTGAAAAGATTTCTTGGCATATCTAACATTGAAAAGAAATTGCACAAAACCTGTGTAATAATGACATTCAAGGGCACTGTGCTGTAGCTGCACCAGAACTGAACTAGAACCCTGCATTTACAAAAATAAAGATGGTCACTGAAATCCAAAGATTAATAATTGCCAACAGTAGAAATTCTCGAAAGCAATTGGACAATGCCAGCAACCTGTTCTTACTACTAACACACTCAAAATCAAAATTACAAAAACTTTGTTTTTGTTGTTGGATTTTCAGAAAAACAAAAGTGCTAATTAATCAGGTTAGATGCACATGAACATTGGTTGGATGCTTATGGCATCACCATGTACAGAAAACAAAAGTTACGACATGAGAGTTAAAAAGAAAAAAGAAAGACATCAAATGAGAAACTTTAATATCAGCCTGTGATTGCTCACCCCCCTGTGAGAGGGAAAAGGTACATCATGGAACCGTTCTCTCTTCAAAAGATTTTCTCTTGTCTGCAGCTCAGAGTCGATAGAAACTGCAACAAGAAGATTTTCTGAAGCCACTGTGGCCTAAGTTGCCGAATTGCTTGAAGAAGCATGTTAGACAGACAACACTAAGGATTAACTTCATTGCTGTCATAGCTATTGGGTGGTGAGCAACAGGGATTTTCGCTGGCCTTGCATGCATGATAACCTCTGGTGTATGGAAGGAAACTTTGATGACAAAAGCCTAAAGTTTCTAGATTTTCTTATGTGTAACTGATAAGGGATTTCATCTTATGTATGTAACTGATTGGATACAATTTCGCACCAGATAGCATACATTTTTTTTCCTGATATTCTTAAGAAAGTTAATATGAGATTATCTTACATGTGCACAGCTGAAAACCGGTTCCTAAGACCAAATTAATATTCTGAATAAACAACTTGAAGAAACAAGGAGATATATTGTTACTGAATCTGTGGTGTCTTTATGTTTGTGGAGGACTAATACAAGGAGATCAAATAACCAGATCATTATATAACTTAGAAAATACAGGAACCTTATGTATTGGCAATACCAGCGGAAGAACTTGAAGAAAATCTGCAAGGTAGGTTCAAAATTAGGAAGGGAACATACCCAGAAGCTAACCGAACAATTATCATGAGATGGTTTTTCATGAAGCACGATCTTTTCTTGAATCCCCACTAAACACAAAGAAATTAGAAAACTCATAATTAAGAATAGATAATATGAGAGTTCATTCTCCTCAAAGAAGAAAAAAAGGACCTATCAGCTTTTGCTTTCCAAAGCCTGAAGCTATTTAATAAATGGACAGTTAGAGACATTTGAGATGTGACAAGAAACAAGCACCGCTAACCCATCTATGTTGTCAACTTATCCACGAGTTCCTTTTCAGAAGTTGCATATGCTATACCATGTTTCAAGAACCGGTTTCTCTCTGACATCTAAAGCCTTAGTTACAATGCGAACCATACCAATTCTCATGAACATATAGACAATAATTTTTCTAACCCCTAGACACTAGAAATACAGAAACCCACAGAAAGGAGAAAAAGGGCTCAAACCTACCAAGGACCAGATAAAGGTTGCCATCTCAAAAGCATTCTGCATGCAGGGCAAGAAAACAAATGAGAAGAACTGTATGAAACACAGAGATCAATATATCTGACACGGGATATAAATCAATATCATCACCTGAAATATGATAAATTGTATCAACCTCAACGATATGTCCGGTTTACCAAACCAAAAAAGACCATCTCGTGGCTTTACTTGATTCCCAATGGATGGACCTGTTTGTTCCCCTATCTCAAGTGCTAACGTGGAAACAACATGCTGAAGTTTTGTTCCAACCAACATCACAAGCTTTGATATGTGAAACATATATGTTAGAAAAATATCATGCAGCAACCGTTACTATTTAGATAAAGTGACAGAATGAATATGTGTACTTACAATAGCAGGAATGAAGGAAAGCCAAAAGTAAATATTTAAACCTGGATCATTTAAAGAATTTAACCTTTCAGAAAGAAAATGGTAGAATCTAACATATACTAAAGAGATATCCTTTTTACATGCTAGAAAAAGAAACGACAAGTTACCATGGATATTGATGAAGATACAAATTATTGCATATCCCCAAAGTGGCCAGCTACAAAATTTAGGAAAATGATTCAGTTCAACTCATTATACTGCTTCTTCACTTGAGGGAAATTTTACATTTACATCCTTCAATATAACAATGTTCATTTCCTTGAAATCTTTGCATTCATGGTAGATTACAGGTATTTAAACTTCAAAGGTTGTAATGGTTACTGTTCTATAAAAATTATATCACAGAATGAGGATTTCATTTCTGGTGTCCATCCGATGTAAAAGTATGTAATCTCATAATTAAGTACATGTTTGCACATGTGCAACTTCAATCATCCAAATGAAATCTATACTTCACCTTCCTCGATGAAATTAGGAACCAGATCCATTTTGAAGTCTTATCCTGCCACTATCAAGATGTTCCAGATGGTAAAATGCATGCATAAATCCTTTATTTTGGCCTACTCGAGAAAGATAAAGGTGGTTTTCTCCATAATTTCTCAAAGCCCCCATCCCCGTTTTATTAGGCCTGTTTCTTTCTTTTGTATATGAAAATTGACAAGCATCGCCTAGGCTGAATGAGTGTTTTTGAAAGATAGAAATTGTTTCTTATTTTCCACCAGGCTCTTCAACAGACAAGACTGAACCATGTCTGACTGGAATATAATATGTAGGGACACTGCAAGTACGTGATCCAAAATGGAAAATGACTGCAAAGAGCTAGTAGTTTTTTCGATCAGAGGAAATTGGTGGAAGAATTAAAATTCATTCAAAAGAGTACATACCTGATCCCCAAGATTCCATGAAACTCGTCTTCCATACTGCGGACCATATATTTATGGAAGTCATAAGAAATTGGCAGTTTGTGCTTCTGCAGAGTTGAAAACATGATAACAACATGCAACATGACTTCAGCACAAAGTTAATGAAATGAAAGCAACAAAAGGAGGATAAGTACATGACCAAAGAGCTAATCAACATAATGATCTGATTCTTTTCATATCCTAAATGAATTAAGATCTACCAGTTAGCAATGAAGCATTTTTAAACAAGGCTTCACAAATAGAATAATATTGAACTGCTAGCACGGTAGAGTTTGCATGCACGAAACTAAACTTGATGATTTTCATCTACAAAAAATTATCCAGTTCAACTGTAATCTGTTGAAAATCTTCCATATTCTTCAGATGCGATTCTGGATCTCATACTACTTTTCCATGAAACAAGAGTATATCTTATTTTCAAATATTAAATAGCTGGGTGCCAGTAGTCTGTCAAAATAGAATCACAATTAATTCACTAGTTCCATTTAAAGTGCATGGAGTACATACGCTGAAGATTCCTTCATGAGGATCAGATGTTGCAAAGGAGAATTTCAAAGAGAAATCACAAGATCAACTTGGAAATGATAAAAGTTAGAATATATATGGTAACTATGATGGAAAAAGCCAAATAGAGACAACAGCTATTCAAGTAACACATCAAGAAAAATTAGACACGCACAGTGATGAAACCCAATCGTAGTGCCAAGTAATCTGATTTCTTTATAGAGCTCTTAAATTGTCGAAAGAAGCAAAGCTGCACAAGCACACCATTTTCATAAGTAAAACACAATCAGAATCCCTCCCAGATGAGGCATGCAATAAAGAAGAGCATAGGGAGAAAAAAATGAAGGAAAAAATAATAAAGCAGGAAAGACAATAAGGAAACACTCAAAGTTCAATCCTGTTCTACAAAAGTCAATTGATCGTCATCCAAAGTAGGATGGGTGGAAGACACACTGGTATTCCTGTGCGCTGTTTCTTTGGAAATGGTATGGCCATTAGACATCATATCTTCATTAAGTCTTATAATACCAATTCCGACAAAAGTCTCGGAATCATTTGATTGCCAGACAACCAAAATCTTCAGAAGAATATCTGGAGCATTGTTCTAGTAAGCTTACACAAAAATGTTGAACAGTATTAATTGTGAGTTTGGTGTAGGTAACATTTTCCCACCAGATATTGATTCATAGGACTGCTCAATTGCATAATACAAGTCCTAGTTGTGGAGAATGCTTGATTTCATGGGGGGGGAAGGTATTTTGTCAATAAAACTAGTAGTGTATGGAATAGCAAATTGTTTGAGATGTGCTATATTCTGCTGATTATTTTGTGCATTCAGGATGTTAGTACTTGATTGACATTAAGTTGGCTAATTCCTGAAACAACAGTTGCAAGGTTGGAGTCGAAAGTGTTTTGTGTGGATTTATTGTACTTTTATGCTCTAACTCATTGAGATGAAATAGCGTAACCATTGAACGAGAAGATAAAACACTCAACCAGTCATCCTTTATGGTTCTAATGCATCAATTTGGTTAAAAACAATAAGCACCACAAAACTCGTGCTACACTTTAAATCTCAATGAGATGATAAGAAACGATATGTGTGGCAATTTGTTTATATCTCAGAGGATTCAGTGCAGTCAAACTTTAACACTTGTCCTTCTAAATCAAGACAGCAGTTCCTGCGGAGCATATTGGAGCAGGAAACAATCAAGTATAGAGGGAATGAAGTTTTAGTTTACCAATTCAATAAAATGTCTTCAAGAGCTTAAAAACAAATTGCTGCTGATATTTATCATCATGGATAGCGGTGGTTTTTTACCATTTGGCATATCCATTTCACAAACTGTCCTTAAGAATAATCGGAGGGACCAAAACAGTATCATCCAACTTGAACAGCAAGACTTTCTTCAACACAATACTGAAGGTTCTGTTTATCTCTCTTTTATATGACTGGTTGACTTGTTAAACCATGAAGTAAAGGCTAGCTCTGAATAATATACTACGTTACTAGCAAAACTAACAGCAAGTTCAGGTTCTGAACATTGATCCATTCACTTTCTGGATTTTAACAAATTGCTAAATAGAATTCTTGATCCCAGTGTAAAATCTTTCAACATCATGAACCTGTAAAAGCAAGTTATTAAGCATCTATCCAGATATAAATTCAGCACAGATATGTAAATTCCATTCAATCTATTTTCTGTGACTTGAAGTTTCAATATATAGCAATATCATGTCTGCTTCAACCCTCTGATTCATTTTCTCTAATTCTAATCATCCCTAATCACAAATTCTCAGCTTACAAAACTGATAAACTTTCACTTCAGGGACTTTCATTCGTTTTCCAATGGGACATTCTACATAAGGAATACCCTTTGTGTGATGAGTCAGTGCAGATTCCTAATGAGACACTAAGGATATGTCAAAGGATTTTCAAACCCAATGCATCCTTATCATGTCCTGATAAACTGAAACCAAAAACTAGACAAATTCCCGTAGTCAATTTAAAGACCTTCAGAGGAATCGTTGATATCATCGATAGCATAAAGCTGCATAGATTTCTCAGCCTCTTATATTGTCAGGAAGTCAAGAAATGCCACAGCAAGATTGTGGAAACTGAAGGTTTTTCAAACAAAATTCCAAGCTACTCAAAGAACCTTAACTTCAAAATAATAGGTTGCCAAGAGTATTGAAAAGGAAAGGAAACCAATGTGTCAACTAAACAATTTTGGTTAGTCCTCCATACATCCTTCAAACACCATTTCCTTGCCAGAAATATATACACAACAATATGTCCATACTAGAGTGGAAGAATGGATCTCACAACAAATATTATGTTAAATTAGTCCACATAACATGTTTTAAAGTAAATGATAGATGCCACCAATATATGCACTAGAGATAATTGCCAAAAACAAGGAAAAACATCACAACTTTACAAAGAGTCATACACATAGAAAGCAAGGAAATTACCATCCAAATGAGAACTCGACTCCTGCTCCATGGATGAGATGCGTGGTGGAAAACAAAGGTGGATTGCCGCCTCATCACCTTGTTTTTCTTTGCTAAAAAAAATGATAGTGAGAGAAAGATAACACAGTGAGATTTTGGATGCCACATAATAACAACTGGATAAATATATTATCAAAGTGAAATTTTTATTAGACAGGGGGGGGAAGGAACAATAGCATAAAAACAGTATACAAGAAGTAAAGGTTCTGCAGTAAGAAGTCTACACACACTTCCAGCAGCCATTAGCACATAACACAGACCATTTTGTATAATAGGCAGATTCTTGTGTTCACTGACATACGATTGATATCTTAAAATTGAAAGGAACTTTCATACATAAGACTAACAGAACGTAGCATTCCTACATTAATGTCTATGTTTGGTCCATGATTTCTGCACAATCCAACTCTTGTTATTAAACTCAGTCCTTTTTTTTCAATTCATATAAGAACGTAAGACCATAATGTGCTACTAACTTAACTATAGATGTGCAATAAGCGATTTACAAGACAGCTTGCGAGGCTTTCTTCTTTGACTCTAAATGCAATCACTGGTACCAGAATGTAGACCAATTTGTCCATCTATTCTGAACTGGAGCTCTCTGAAGGTCATCACCTCAAGTAAATTGGCAAAACTGATTACCATATGTTAATGTTCCTGTGATATAACTATAAGGAGATTAGTTGATCCGGTAAAATGTGGATCGATTTCCCTTTGAATGGAAGATTAGTTGCGCATACTGCTGTATCTCATGGTCTCAAACTAGAATCCATTTCCACAATCAATTATCCTGATGCCAATATCCTTGTGACATAGGCATAGCCATAAAAAGATTAGATTAGGCGGAGTAGAAAGCGGATGATCAATTAAATTTAAATTAGGAATGTGGATGCACATAATGTATCAGATGGCCTCATAACTGAAATCAACTAGTTTTGTATGGTGTCTACTAGAAGAAAACAGGGGAAGCGTGTATCAAATGGCTATCCATCATTAAACAAATGAAAAAGACATGACAGGAGAAGTTTTCATGGTGTGAGATGTCACTAGGAGCCTTCATTAAACTAGTTATCCAATTTGCTTACCTTGTAAATTCCCATCAACCACTAAGTTCGTCTGATTTTCCCATTTCCTCCAACTGTAAATCTAGGAAGACATGCAATAAGAAGAATAATAAGCCCCAGCAGTGTTTAAGGAGGGCCTACAAACTGCATGAAAAGACAACATACAAGCTATGTCTGCAATCCGTACTAGTTTGATTGTCTGCATGCATGGATTCACCTCCTCTATTCAGTTTTGTTAATTACAGGTTGAATTTTCTCTTGACTGTTGTGATGGTAGGTCTATTACGTCCTCTCTAAATAGATGTACAGAGGTCACTTGTTTTCCTATGTTCACTTAACCTCTTTGGAAGAAAGAGTCCCAATAAGCCGCTAACATGATACAGTATGATGCTTTAGGGGAAAAACAAACAGCAGATAATTTAAAGTCTAGGTAATTCCAATTCCTAACAATAATATTTCTTGGAAATGACTTCATGAAACTTCTTCGAGTTGGAGCAACTTGGATTTTTAATTTCTTAACTAAAGAATAAAACCTGGCAGGTATCAAGTATTGGTGATGTTGAGAATCAAAGTATTTACGATATATAGCATACATTAGAAGCTCCATTTTAAACCTAGAGATAAAATAATCAATAAGGTGATAATAGTACCTTGCTCATAGCCAGACCAACTGTCAAGCAACTGTACAGGACATGAGTGATGCCGAGAACAAATAAGAATCGGTGGAGCTGCTCAAGACCCTCTAGTGAGACGAATGGTTCGCGACCCTGCAATCGAGAAAACTATAACTTACCATGGCTTGTTCCCGATCACCACACCTAATAAAACTCAAAAGACAAGAAAAGCAAATTTACCTCACCACATTGATGAGATATTTGAGTAGTTATTCTTTTGGGTGGAATATGGCTCTCATTCAGGAAAGGGGATGGATTTTCAAACAAGACTTTCTGAGTGATGCCATAATCCTCCTCAGAACAAAGATAGAATTTGCTGCTGAAAAGAGATGAATTCACGCATATCTCAGATATCCACCGCGCACATTGTGACAAGAGCAGAGATATAAGCCCAAGCAGCATCAGCTCTAACAGGAAGAAAGGGGACAAGTAGCAAAACAAAAGGCGTATCAAAACCAGAAACCGAAAACCAGCACCTCTTCAGTTCTAGCCATGTTTAATCTTCGAACTCTCAAAACACAGCAATGAACAAGAAGGAGAGAAAGGCAAACACGAAACAAAACCAGCTAGACAGGACACAACCCACCCACATGGATTCGAAAATGCCTCAAAAGCATATACACATAAAATCAATTAAGGATATTAACACATGAACCCTGTGAATAGCATTCTCTCAATCATTGATCAACAAGCATAATCATGCCTTAATTTCTCTTTTCCTTTTCTTTTCTAAACAAACTTGCAGCTGCTATTAATGAAGTAGATAGTAAACACACACCTTCCTTAATCTTCTCCAAAGAAACAAACAGAGCCTTCCTCCTTGTTTTCTCCAACCACTGTGTACAAAAGCAAAACATAAAAATCAGACAAACCTTCACAAAATTGGAAAATCCAAAATGAAGATTTCCTCAAACCTTTAATTTCCCACATTTTCTCAGCAACCAAACAGGACATTTAGCAAAACTGTAGTTCTCTTCAACCTTAAGACTCAACTAATCCAAATACTAAGCACTATAGGCCCC
>Ga0325404_1007888_pt1 | contig 11049 bp, 5 predicted proteins | sample PopdelMetagenome_18_FD_205664 | JGI IMG/M metagenome (GOLD analysis project Ga0325404, IMG submission 205664) | Populus deltoides microbial communities from Bellville, Georgia, United States - Xylem-Control-R1 | ecosystem: Host-associated > Plants > Phyllosphere > Stem > Wood/Secondary xylem...
AATTGTTTCTTCAAATTTTCATGGTATGAATTGTTTCACTATCGGCAAAGGATAAGAATTTATTAGGATGCTTTAACGAGGGGAAGGGAAAAAACGATGGAGCAATTAGTACCATATAATCAAAGTGTCTGTAAGAAGGTTCGATATAATTGAGAAATATTAGATGGTGGTGATTTATGAATTGAAAGTAAACATGCTTCCGTTCACATTTTTTTAAGGGATTATAAGATTCAGGGTAGAACTAGATAGAAAGTGGGTCAAGTTTTATGAAACAGGCAACTAGAATCAAGATTGAAGTTTTAAAGAGTTCATTTGAGTCCTGTTTTTGCTAATGATCGTAGCTCAACTGGCAATTTCCCTCTTCTTCTAAGAGGTCTGGAGTTGGAGCCTCTCCTCTGTTACCAAAAAAATTGGTGCAATAACTCCGAGTTTCATTAAAATCTCTTAGGTCATCTTGATATTAAGCCCCACTCATGCACAGGTTAATGATGCTTTAAGAACAAACTATCAGGCAATACGTTTTTTGAATATCCTAAAAAAATAGAATGTAATGAGGCACAATCTGATGCCAATTAGTCATTGACTAGAGGAGCAAGAATGCAAAGATGTATTTCATTTTATGATGGGGGTTCTGTCTTGATGTCGTTATCTTCTGGGTATGAGTGTCAGTAGAACACATTCTCATGAAGTTCCAAACCAAATTCATTCAGCCACATAGATCATCGTGCACTGTTAAATTCAAAAGTGTCAATCCAAAATTTTTTTGAGGATGATGATACACATGTTACCATGACTGGTCTCATGATGATACGCAAGAAATTTTTGAGGATGATGTTTTTTTGTCATGTAGCTCCTAATTTTCTACTCATGCTAGCAATTGTGGACAATATGATGGTGGTAATGAAGATATGGTGGTGGTGTAGGTCTGATATTTTAATATTAATGAGATCTCTGATGGGGCATATTCATCTGGCCCAGTTAATGTATCCAGCACCATACAGATGGAGACTCTGGTTTTCGGAGTTGTTTGTCTATTAATTTTCTAGGCTGTCACCATGATGATAGATCTGATATGGACATGGCATCGTCACATATATTTTAAGCTTGCCTGATAAGATGTAGATTAGATTAGATTATAATTAGGGTTATGAGAATAGCTTATCTGGAGGAGGTTAAGAGAAATGCATGTCATCCTATCAATGTGATCCTAATAATACTTCACATCACAACTCGATAGAAATTGCCAGGTCCGTATTCTTTTCTGCTATCATCTAATAGATATCTTATCATCATCGAGCCATAGCAATATCTCATTCGTCATGTTGCTAGTGGTAGTAAGTCTTATTGTGGGATGTGCTCTTCAGTTTATCTGACAAGAGATAGCTATGGTTCAGAATGGATTTTCCCAGATTTCACATGTCCAAATGTGTTGACAATAGGAACATTTGAGCTGCAAGGAAAATACCAGTATTGCATCAATGATATGAAACTGCAATATTAGAATAAGGTGATCAAATCATTTGCAATGTTGTAACATTTGTAAGAACTGGTCTTCTAGGTTCATCTACTGAGATGCCTCTTCCTCACATGGAGCAGTGTTATTACAATTAGTCACATGTGCCCATGCCTGTGTTGTAGCCATTACAAGAGGGACCATGCTGTATTTGCCATTCTTATGTGTGGTCTGTTATCCATTACGGACGTCAATTCATGGCAATGCCCATGTGTACATCTTATGGTCATATTCTCCATCGAAATAAATACATGACAAGAAGTGACATCTGTTTCTCATTTCATTCTTTCTACCTTCATTGAAATTTGATTCGTGATGGAGCAAATAAATTTAAGATCCAGCTAAAAATCTGTACAAAGTAGAAGAGTTGATGTGTAATGATATTTACATCAACCATTGTCGGGAAGCTACAGAGTTAGCTTGCTGTGGTTTCTTGTGAGATTGCTCGAGGATTCCTTGTTATTAGCTTGGTGTGGTTTCTTGTGATTTCACGTGCAGGCCAAGATAAGAAGTGGATTTCTTTTGAGGGAAACTGTACAGTGACAGTTGATTCAAGTACTTTTATCTGATATGTTTTGTGCTTTCTGCAGAATGCAAGACCACCATTGTCACCAAAATGTCCTCTGGCTTTTAGTCATCTCATTAATCGATGCTGGTCGAGCAATCCAGGCAAACGACCACATTTTGACGAGATAGTTGCGATCTTGGAAAGCTATTCGGAGTCCCTGGCGCAGGATCCAGAATTTTTCACATCCTACAAACCTCCCACTAATCATACTATTTTGAGATGCTTCCCAAAATTTATTGCAGGCCGTCGGTCCGCCTCTGTACAAGCCTAGGAACTTGAGTTACATTATGTGCAATGAAATATGCACGTACCATATTGTTTTCTAGGTTTGTTGTTGTTAGGAGCTTATGTATTTCCTTGTGCATCAAATATGTTGGAACAAAAGCATGTATTATGGACCACATTTTTCCATTAAACTTGTTTCTTTATATTTCTACCAAGAAGATGTTTATAAGACCTTAATGATTGCTCCCAGTTCTTCATATTTCACTTGGATGTGAGAATTGAAACTTGTTCTTGGATCTTCACGATTCTTGTAACTCTAATTATTCTCGGTTGATCTTTCTATTTTTGCAAATAGCATGATTATATTCACCTTTTATTTTACTTCTCTTCCCCAAAAACAAAAAAAAAAACATCAAGTATGAATTATGTTCCACATGGAGCTCTCTATTCGTTAAATTCACTTGGCATTTAATCTCAAATGTTTGCATGTATATCAAGGTATTATATTTATTTCTTCTTGTCCGAAAGCTTACAACAAGTGACAGTTCGGCCGAGTGGTCTAAGGCGCCAGATTTAGGCTCTGGTCCGAAAGGGCGTGGGTTCAAATCCCACAGCTGTCAATTTTTTGATAATGTTTTGGTTTTTTCAAGAAATAAGATAAAGTTCGGGTATTTATTTCATTCGATGCAGAACTTTTTCACCGTTTTATGTTTATTGAAGCTATGGCATGTTACAATATTTTTAAAATGGAAAATAATAAATTCTGAAATTAAAGATAACCAGTTAGGCACCTCGTGCTATGTTGTGGATTTTATGTTTGGGAGTGTAATAATAATTATTTTTTAAAATATTTTTTATTTTTTAAAAATTATTTTTGATATCAATACATCAAAATAATTTAAAAACATAAAAAAATATATTAATTTAAAGCAAAACAAATTCAACTTTTTTTAAAAAACACTTTCAAAATATAATGTCAAACACTACCTGAACAAATTTGCAATGCAGAAAAAGAAAGCTATGATTTTCTATGATGTGTTTTTTATGTCATAAAAAAATAAATTGAGAATTGAAAAAATAATGTTTGCATTTTATGAGATGAATTGAAAAATATATGAATTGAAAGAGTTTTTAATGCTAATTAAAAACTAAAATGAAAGATTAATTTTTATTATATATAAAAAATATAATTGTTAAAAAATAATTGTTAATATTACTATAAAAAAAACTATAATAATATTGTAAAACTATGGCACAATGAGATAATTTGTTAATATCAATATAAAAAAAACTATAATAATATTGTAAAACTATGGCACAATGAGATAATTATTTAAATATCATTTGAATAAATTTATTTAAATTAAATCCTACTATAAAACATGAAAAAAAAAATTAGGATCACTTAAAAAAAAAAAGGTTCAAACGTGCCTAGGCTAGAGACATTGGCCCAAACGTCTGGTTTTTTTCCTACCTCTATATATATATATATATTGAACAACATGTAACCGCTTACAATATTATTTTATCATTAGACATAGCTCTAGTAACTAGAAAAATAGGGTCCAAGTCTTTGGGCCTTAAGAATCCAAATTTCAAACTTTTTTTATCCAAAACATTGAAAATCATCGTATAGACTTTTAAAAACTCATTCTTAACCACAAAATATATTTTAATTGAACATAAAGATCAAAATCAAACCAAATTTAAAATTATTTTCAAGCCCTCGTCTACCTTATCGGATATCATTGAAGGTAAAAACCACATTCATTAAATTCTCCTCTTAAAGACAAATCTAAATATACTAAAATTACGGTTATCGGTAGAATTTGTTTATCTAAGAGTTTTTTTTTTATGTCTTTCTCTCTTTTCTCGAGATATTTAGGGATTAAAATAAAAAAAAACAATAATTTTAGGACTTAAACATGAAAATCCAAAGAAAGAGGGACCAAGTTGAAGAAAGTTAGACTCGAGGGACCAAATTGAATATTTTCATGCCAATTGAAAAGTAAAAGGGTGGTCAAATGTTCTATTTTGTTTTTGAAATATCAATTTTAGTTCTTGATCTTTCAATTTTAATTTTAACATATTTGTTTTTTGTAAAATTGGTCTATAATTTAATTTTGGAATATTTTCCAACACATTAGACATGCGATAACAAGCAAAATAAAGAAAAAAAAGAGTTACCAAAATGTAAGAAGGATAAAATTTCAAGTACCTGAAAGGAAAAAACCAATCATGAAATAAAATGGGAGAGAAGTTTAGAAGATGAACAGTAAAAACTCAAAATAATTATAATAATTACAATCTTTGTGTATTATAGTAGTATATCTAGATTGTTGGCTTGTGCTATATTGTGGGTTGTATCAATTTTTTTTTATGTAGAAAAAAAATTAAAGATTTGCTAATGTTTTTCTAGTAAAAGAATTAAATTATATAGGGATTGATCTAATATAACTCGGTTGACTTAGCAGGTACAAATACAACCCGAACAACAGGTAAAAATGTTGTTTGACTGAAAAAAATTCAAGATGAATTTTTTTTTAATATTGAGATGACAATATATTATATCAAATGGATCAACTTGGGTTACCTACCAAATAAACTAAAATTTAAAGGATTAAATTAGAGGGAAAGATATAGGTTAAAAAAACAAAGAAAATATAAACATTATTACAATGAATAGTGTTGTGTGAGTTGTTGTATAGTAAAAACACCACTCCTTTTAGTTTTTGGAAAAACTGATAATAAATGGTAAAAATTCATTAATAAAAGAAAATAAATGGAAAAAAGTTATTAATAATAAATAAGAATGAAATTAGAAAAATTGATAGATAAATATAGATCAAAATATTTAATCTCGCAACACGATTCATTTACCCGGTTGTATTTAATGAATTAGTTTATTAAAATCATGTTTTTATGGAATAAAAAGATAGTAGAAATTGACACGCACGTAAAATTAAGTGAATAAAATAAAAAAAAACAATATTATTAATGACTGGAAATGGCTCGTGTGTAGGCCGTTAATCCCGCCCCCCTCTTAAATAAAATAGATGACGCGTCTTTTGGAATTACCCAGATTCAGTGGCTGGAAATTTAGGGTTCTTGGTTTCTTGGCTTAAAAACTCATTTTTTAACTTATTTTTGACATAAAACACCTAAAATAGACCCTAAACACCTTGATAAACCCTATTAAAACAGCAAAAAAAAAAAAACATGAAATTAACTTGAAATAAAAACTCTTCCCAAGCTTATATATGATTTTTTAGACATTTTAATGTTTAAAAACATTTAAGTGGCTGCCCGCTCATTAAATACAACATGTTGGTACCAAGATATATAAGTTTGATGGCTGGAATCATTGTGAACGTCAATTTTTTTTTTCTAATGCTAAAATCCAGCAATTTCTCTCTTTCCTTTCTCTCTCTAAATAGAAACAAAAATGTAAAAAAATTGAATTTTTGGACCAAAATTAAATTGAAAAAAATATTGAGGGACCAAATAAGTATAATATGTGAAGTTTGAGGACTAAGGTGAATTTTTTGTGATAACCTTGAAACCATCATCTAGTTATAGCCCCTTTTCTATTGTGATCACCTGTCTTTTAAATTTTTTCTTAGTCAGAAAATTTGATTTAATTATCTTTTAATATAGTCTAAAAATAAAGTTATCGTGTAAAATAAAGTATGAGGATAAAAAAAAAAAAAAAGAAGAAGAACAAAGAAATCATAATAAAACATGAGAGGATAAATAGTGGATTGTGCACAGTGCTTCATGAATGTTTGAACATTTAGCGGCTGACTTGTAACTTCCAACAATGGTGGGAAACATTTAAAAATATAAACCCTCATTAGGGTTTGTCTATAGATTACTTCAAAAGACACTACTTATTTAAACTTGTTTTTTTTTTTTTTTTTTTTTTTTTTAATCTTTCATGCAAAACACTATTTATTTGTACCGAATAGCAAAACAAAACTTTAATATAAAATTCAACTTTAAAGTCTCTTTTCTCCTTCACATATCTTTCTTTCTACCCAAATCTAATTTCGACTTCGAATTACAATCAACATCAATTGGATCAGAATAGGTTAATTATAGGTGAGGTTGAATTCTAGTTAAATCTTGACATTTCAGATTAATTTTCAAGCCGGATCGGTACTTAAAGTAAACTAGCTAAATTCATAATGCAGGTCATGAATTTAATTGGATTTAAAAAATTATTTTATTTAAAATAATCACTTATAAAACATCAAAATGATTAAAAATAAATAAATCAAAACAAATTACATTGTCTAATTAATAATTAATCAAATATTAAATGATAAAATTAAAAAAAAAATATATATATATATACAATTGTAATGGATTAAAAAACCAAAAGGTCGGGCCTCTTGATTTAGGAAGGCGCAGAGCTCATGGGCCTCCATAAAAGGCCCAGGTTTGCGGGTCTGAAGCAGGCCCCCATGTATGGGCTTTATTTTTTCTTAATTTTCTTTAGGGAAGAACGACGAGTCATCCGTTTTTTAATGATTTGAAAAAAAATATAGAGGCAATGCGTTGCCTCTACTGCCTAGATTAGAGCGATCTATAGTTGTCAAAAAATCAGGTTAGTCTATTTTAGACGAAAAAAAAAAACTCATTTCTAACCATATTTCAACTTAAAAAACCAAAAAACACCCTAAAATATATTGTAAAACATAAACATATTCATAACCTCAAACACCCACAAATTATCTCCAAAACTCACATTCAACCCAAATTAGTATCAATCTAAACTTTTTTTTTACCACTAGAATCTAGTCATTCTCTCTCATCTCTCAAATTAAAAATCAAAAAATAAAAAAAATAAAGTTTAAGACCAAAATTAATTTTTATAAATTATTAAGAACTGAAATCTTATAATCTAAAAAGATGGAGGACTAAAGTGTACATTTAGCCATAATTTTAGCAAGACCATCTCTTTTTGTCATGTTTTTCATTTTAGTTTCCTATCTTAGAATCTTGTCTTTCCTTAATAAATAAGTTTTAATTGACCAACTAAACAAATCACTATGGCAATTCATAATGATTTGTTTTTTGGTGAACAGTAGCAAGACAAATATTATTTTTTCCACGCTTTTTAAATTATTATTTAATGAAAACTTTATTTTGATGTAGTATTATAAAGTGTAAAATTCTATACAAACACATGCTAGTTTCAACATATTTTAATACTTATAGTTTATCAGTTTAGACAAAAATTTTGATATTATTTTTTAGATAAATTATTCTTTTATCTTTTTACTTCTATCACATACAGACTATCAAGTTATGATTTTTTTTTCTTTGTTATTGAAGATATATTTTTATACCATGATATTTGTTTTAAAAAAGAAAGCAATGATTCTTATAGAAAAACATGTTTTTATTAAAAAAAAATTAATTAACAAGGAAAGGAAGTTTTTATTGAAGATATAAATTTTTTTCTTGAAAATCCTTATGAATATTTATTTTATGGACATTATTTTTTTATTAAAAAAACATGCTACTAAAAACAAAAAGATATATTTCTTGTAAAAAAAACTTTCATGAATAAAAAAACAAAAATTTTCATGTGATAAAATTTATTTCTTTTTAAGAATTTAAATGGTTTCCTTTCTTATAAATATCTATTTTAAAACCGTTTCAAAGTATCATGGAGAAAAAAACTTATCATAGTACAAATTCTTAAATTGATTCTAAAGAGTAATAATATTGAAACGGAGGAAAGAAAAAGACTAAAAAACATTCAACCCTAAAGTAAAATATTTTTTTTTTTTTGAAAAAACTCAATAAATTTGGTGCCAAAATAAATATAAAAAAATAAATTAAAGGGAGTTTAAAAACCCCATCTACCCATATGATGGGGCTCTGTTTATTTATTTCCCCGAAGCAAATTTCTTTGGGAAAGGTAAGGCACTGGTCCATTGCATATGGTCACAATAAAATGCTTCGGCCATTGTAGAAAGGGAGCCTACGTGCGGACCGACCCACTTAAAAAAAAAAAAAAACCCTATAATATATAGTAATGTTATCTCCTTGAAAGATGCCAAAATCATTGGATACCACATCAAGTCATCAATCCAGCCTAGATCATTGCAAAAATAACTCATGTATGCCCAATAATTTATCAAAAGGGAGGCACAATTCGTTCCTAAAATCCCATTAATTAATTGAAGTGCCCCTTCTTGATGCTCTCCATGAACTCTCTCTTTAGCCATTTCATGCACCATAATTGAGAGTTACAATCCAAATATTTTATGTATAAAATGCTCATATTCCTACTACTTATTTTATGTATATAAAATCAAATGCCCACATGCACACAATCTTGTACCAATCACAAATTCGCAATCATGCATGGCAATAATCACTTCATTATAATATCAGTATTTAGTAATGTTGTTTTAAAAATCATGTTTTTTAAAATTTTAATAAATTTTTAAATAAAATATACTTTAAACATAACCGTTATTATACTTCTAAACACTTTTAGATCATGAAATAATAGTGACTGCTGAATTGCTAGGAAATAGAAATGACTTAGTTTTTATTTTATTATTTTTTACGCACACACAAGCTTTTATAGTTAAAATGATTCACTCAATTCATCCACCGACAAGAACATAGCTGAATAATACATGAACTTGCTTCATGACCAATTGTTTATCTCTCACTTTATATATATATATATATATATATATATAATAGTCTCATGCCATTGGAGAATATTATCTCCCACCAACTACTAAGTTAGAGGATGGGGAATCTATGTTTCGTGAAATTCTAACCAATTTCTTTGTTGCTTTCTTCGACTAGACTGGACTGGAAAAAAAAAAATATGACAACAACAATTCTCTCTCTCTCTCTCTCTCTCTCTCTCTCTCTCTCTCTCTCTCTCTCTATATATATATATATATATATATATATAAAAAAAATTATTGTTTTGGGCAGTCATATCATAACAAAATATATTCCCAATTTTTATGATCATCATAACACTCAATCATGTTTTTAATTCAATTTTCTTTTAAAGAAAAGAAATGATGATACCGTCCAAGAGTCTGTTTATTTTTATTTTTTTAAATTTTTTTAATATATTTTTTTATTTTTTTAAATTATTTTTAGATTGTTTTGATATATTAATATTAAAAATAATTTTTAATAAATAAATAAATTTTATTTTAATAAATTTTTAAATATAAAATACTTTAACAAACAACTATAATTACAATATCAAAAGAGTTCTAAATTTATTGACAAATTTGTTTACAAAACTTAAAGAGTAGGGTGATGATGCATATGGATGTATATATTTTACAACTTTCTTTTATTTTTACCGTCCTACACAAAAGGAACATAGATGTTAAATTAGTTACGTGTGTTTTGTTATGGGTTAAATATTTTTATTTTTTATAAAATATTATATATGTAGATTTTTTCAATGTATTTTTATAGTTTAAAAAATCCAAGTTCAAATAAAAAATTTTCTATATACATATAATAAAATAAATTGAGAACTATGAATAAATAAATAAAAAGTAATTAATGATATCTAAAAATAAAACTTGAAAAATCAAAAGATAGATGTAAATCAAGATATTCAATTTTGAAAGACGAGACATATACCTAGTTGTGTTTGCCAAATTTATTTATTAAAATAATTTTTTGTTTAAGAAAATAATAATAGAAATGGAGACACAAATTAAATTGATCAAATAAAATAAAAGGAGAAAAAAACATCATGTAAGGCTACACATATTAGAAATGTTATTTAAAAATATTTTTTTTATTTTAAAAAATAAAGTTCATCCATTCAAAAAAAAATATAGATGAATTAAAAAAATATTATAGATGTCAAGGCCCAGGCATAGGCTTGCCCTAGCAGGCCAACACAATTAGGCCCTTATTGTTTTTTGTTTGCAACTGGGATGGACAACATGTTGTCCCAAATTCTTTTGAAAAAAAAAGGTAGATAACACGTTGTTTGATTTGCCTAGATTCCGGCCATTATAGTAGTCGAAAAAACAGGGCTTAAGTTTTTTAAACCCCAAAACCCATTTTTAAACCAATTTTGACCAAAAACACTTGTAAAACACTGTAGATACCGTGATAAACCTATCTATAACCTCAAAAAATCACCCTAAAAACCAAAATCAACCCGAGCTCAAATCTGTTTCTTCAAGAACATTAAAGGTAAAAAAAAAAAATTCTAATATGAACTCTCTTCGTCAAATGGAACCATTCCATTTTGGTGGTCTAAATTGATGTCAATGACATTTTTTTCTCTTTATCACCAGAATTTGACGACCTCTTTCTCCTCTATCAAACAGGAACTAAAAATTTACAAGAATAAATTTTTGTACCAAAATTGAATTAGAAAAATATTGAGGTATTGAAATTATATAATTTACTTGATTTTTAAAGTTCAAGGATCAACGTGTATCTTTTGCGAAGCTTATAGCATGCCATCTATGTTTGATGTCCTTTTCATTTCAGTCTATTTTTTTTCAATTTTATCTTTTCATATAAAATTTAAATCAATTTATCTTTAATTAAAATTAAATCACTAAAAAATTATTCGAGAATCAAATTAAAAAAAAACATAAAATTCTACATATCTCATCCATAATAACACGTGAAAGGATGAAGATTAGAGCCTTTAACAATGAAAAATCCACATATTATAGAATAATACTTAATGATTAAAAAGTGACACCCA
>Ga0325404_1007892_pt1 | contig 11046 bp, 5 predicted proteins | sample PopdelMetagenome_18_FD_205664 | JGI IMG/M metagenome (GOLD analysis project Ga0325404, IMG submission 205664) | Populus deltoides microbial communities from Bellville, Georgia, United States - Xylem-Control-R1 | ecosystem: Host-associated > Plants > Phyllosphere > Stem > Wood/Secondary xylem...
TTCAATTAATATATTATTTATTTGACCTCATCAAATCCAGTTTAAATCAAACTAAAACTAAATATTCATTGTGAAAATGCATCCATGGAGATAAAAATCCAAGGAGTACTCTTTTGATTTTCAATTTAAGGGCCCCGATTGAAAATTTTCAAGCCTGCTCGGATTTGTGCTCAAGCCTCATGCTCTTGTCAATTTAAATTAATATGTCTATTGTGATTACATGTTAAGGGTTTATTTAAACTGATATATTATATTATTAAAGGTAAAATCTATGATATGTAACTAAATTATCTGAGACACGAGCTTTGTAACAAAGCCCAATTCTCATCATTGAAAAAAAGATGTTAGACGCGAGAGGATAATAAATAAATGATACACATAAGCCTTTTTAAAATTATAATTTGTAACTAAATAAATGGTCAATTTCTTACAATTTTAATTAAAAAAACAATTAAAAAATTAAATATCAAAGTATAAAATATGACAAATTATATGTTCAGTCTTAAATTCACACGTAAAAGATCTTTTTAATTGACCTATTTTTATTTGGGTTCTAAAGAGGAGAGAAAAAGTTTTTAGAAAACAACAAACGAGAGAGAAAGTTATTAGTTAGTCATATTCCGACCATGAAAATAATCTTTTTTAATTTTAATGGGTTCCATTTGATAATAAAAGTTTCATTAAAGTTCTTATGCCTTTCATGTTATATATATATATATATATATAAAGTAAATCAAGGTTGAGAGAAAAAAATTTCCTTTCAACTTGATTTTGTGTTTTTAGAAACTTTTTTAGGTATTTTGAGAAAAACTAAATTAAAAATTTTATTTTTTAATAGGATTTCACCAATTTGAATTTTCAATTAATTATTTGGTGGTTGGAAGTTAGGCAGGTAAACATGTCGTTTACCCCTATTTCCAATATATATATATATATATATATATATATATATATATATATATATATATAAAATTAAAATAAAAAAATATATATATATATATATAATGTAAGGCCATGCATCTCACCTTTTCTTTTAATAAGGGAGGGGCCTTAAAAATACAAGATGTTCCGGCGTAGGTGACCAAGGCCCCTCCCTTATTAAAGAAAAGGTGAGATGCATCCCTTATTAAAAGAAAAGGTGAGATGCATGGCCTTACATTATATATATATATATATATTAGAAATTTAGAACAGACTACTTGAATGTATACGTGGGATGCTCAGTCTAGCGGTATTTAATTTTAGTTGAGATTAATTAAAATAAATAAATTAAACAAATTTTTGTGATAATTTTTTTATTAGAATATCATTTAATTTTACTTGGTTTATGAAAAAAAATTATAATATTTGTTTTTTAATATTAGTAGATGTTTTTTTTTTGGTGGAACCTTATATAATTTTTTTTATTTTATTTAATCGAGTTAATATGATAATTTATTTGTATTGTAATATATGATAATAATTGAGAGTGTTAGAGCCCACACCATATATTCTGTAATCACTTTAAAATAAGTCACTTGTTTTTATGGATCTTGACAAGGATGCACTGATAAATGGTGGTGTCTGAGCCCACCATGTGCCCAACGAGAGCACTAAAAAACATTTTACACGCCAAAATATCCACGCATTTTCCTTTTAATTTCTGCAAGAAGGTGCTCGTCAATTTCAAAGGACACGATCATCTTTTTTCAGGAAAATGCTATCGTAATTCGTAGCCACGAGTTCAATCTGAATCTTTCACACACTCATTTCGATCGATATAGCCGTGATTTATGAACGAAAATTATTAGTCAATAATTAATGTTGCACAATCTTCTGGTCATTGAGTCTGCTAATTTTTGAAGCTACAAGATTAGAGAAGATAATTTTTCTTCTTTCTGAATTTGCACCTCCTCTGTAATTCTTCGATTCAAGTCTTTCATATTGAAAATATACTTCGAAGAAAACATACATACAAGGCTAGCTAGATATACAATTTCTTTACATCGCTCTCTATATTATGATCCTGATCACCAAAGCAATTGAAAGAGGGATTGCCTAGGTTTCAATGGGAGACAAAATCAAACACGATGAAACGTTAATAAATATTTCAGATCTCATGGCCAAAGCATGCGAGTATGTCCAGTGCATGAGAAGCGTCGGCTCGGGAGTCTCTTTCCGGATCTCATGGCCTTAGCAGTTGGGCTCGGGGTTTTTTGAGAGTTGGGCTCGGGTTACTACATACGTTCATATTTTCTAAGTGTGTTTTTGGGTTTTTTAAGTTTATTTAAGGTTTTTTTAATTGAACATCCTAAAGTGAGATATATATGGTTTAACTTTAAATATATTTATAAACAAGTTTATGTAATAAATCTATGATCTGAAGTTTAGTAACCATGAGATAACAAGGATGTAAAGAAAAGAAAAGAACAAAAGAAACGGTTATATATACGCGGAGGATATTGAGACTCCATCATCCTTCTGAATTCACTATCCAAGCACAGGCTCAGACAACTTCACCACAGAACACTCCTAAAAGACTATTCTCCTTCCACTAAACATTGCACATGGCTACTCGTCTCGAGTTTCACTTGTATAAGTTGTGGATTTGCTCTATCACTATCCTGCATTTCACTGGAACATTATCACAAACCGACAATTATATTGTTCACATGGATTTATCGGCGATGCCCAAGCCCTTTTCAGGCCAGCATCATTGGTACCTGTCCACTCTTGCTTCTGTATTTGATGTCTCTGATAGTAGCACCGCCAGGGCCAGCCCTGCCACTTATTTGACTGCCTCTTCTAAACTTCTTTATAGTTATACTCATGTTATCAATGGTTTTAGTGCTAGCCTCACTCCATCTGAGCTGGAGGCTTTAAAAAAGTCTCCGGGCTACATTTCTTCCATTAAAGACTTGCCTGTTAAGCATGATACAACTCATTCAACCAAATTTCTTGGCCTTGGACCTCAGTCCCCAGCATGGAAGGCGTCAAATCTTGGTGACGGTATAATTATTGGATTGGTGGACTCAGGTGTTTGGCCAGAAAGCGAGAGTTACAATGACCATGGAATGTCTGAAATTCCAAAAAGATGGAAAGGAGGGTGTCAAAGTGGAGCTCAGTTCAACTCCTCAATGTGCAACAAAAAGCTCATTGGAGCTCGATTTTTCAACAAAGGCCTAATTGCAAATAATCCCAACACCACAATATCTGTGAATTCGACGCGTGACACGGATGGCCATGGGACACACACATCTAGCACAGCTGCTGGAAATTACGTGGAAGGTGCATCATACTTTGGCTATGCCAAAGGAACTGCTAATGGAGTGGCTCCACGGGCACATGTAGCCATGTACAAGGCTCTGTGGGATAACCATGCCTATACAACCGATGTAATTGCTGCAATTGATCAAGCAATTAGCGATGGTGTAGATGTATTATCTTTGTCATTAGGCTATGGTGGAGTACCATTGAATGAAGATCCTCTTGCCTTGGCAACATTTGCAGCCACAGAGAAGAATGTATTCGTGTCCACTTCTGCCGGAAACGATGGGCCTTTCTATGAGACACTACATAACGGCATACCTTGGGTGTTAACAGTTGCTGCTGGTACTCTAGACCGTGAATTCGATGCAGTTTTGACACTTGGCAATGGAATTTCGATCACAGGCTCATCTTTCTATTTGGGGAGTTCATCGTTTGGCGAAGTACCGCTCGTTTTCATGGATAGATGTGACAGCGAATTGATTAAATCTGGACCGAAGATGGTGGTCTGTCAAGGTGCGTATGAGAGTAACGACTTAAGTGATCAAGTTGAAAATGTGAGAAGTGCAGGTGTTACTGCAGGTGTCTTCATAACAAATTTCACAGGCACTGAAGACTTCATTGGTGATAGTTTTCCAGTTGTGATTGTGAATTTAAAGGATGGAAAAACCATCATAGATTACATCAAAAGCAGCAACAGTCCACAAGCAAGCGCGGAATTTCGGAAAACAAATCTGGGGATTGAACCAGCTCCGAGAGTTGCTAGTTACAGTTCTAGAGGACCATCCTCGAGCTGTCCATTGGTCTTGAAGCCTGACATTATGGCTCCTGGTGCACTAATCTTAGCAGCATGGCCTCAAAATGTTTCAGTGGATTTGAACGATTCGCAGCCTATTTTCAGCAATTTCAAAATATTGTCAGGGACATCCATGGCTTGTCCGCATGCAGCTGGAGTGGCTGCACTCTTGAGGGAGGTACACCCTGATTGGAGCCCAGCTGCCATTCGATCAGCCATGATGACCACTGCTGATATAACGGATAACACTATGGAACCTATTAAAGACATTGGTTCTGGTAATAGAATAAATCCAGCTAGTCCTCTAGACATGGGAGCTGGACAAGTTAACCCCAACAAAGCTCTAGACCCCGGTCTCATTTATGACGCGAATTCAACTGATTATGTGAGATTACTTTGTGCCACAAACTTCACCGAAAAAGAAATCCAAGTTATCACAAGATCATCTTCTACCGATTGTTCCAACCCATCCAGTGACCTCAACTACCCTTCTTTTATCGCCTACTTCAACGAGAGATTTTCGCAATCAAATTTGACAACTGTGCGTGAATTTCATAGGACCGTGACCAATGTTGGAGAGGGAATTTCTACTTACACAGTAAGTGTGACTCCCATGAGTGGGTTAAAAGTCAATGTCATGCCAGACAAGTTGGAGTTCAAGACCAAGTATGAGAAGCTAAGTTACAAACTGACTATTGAAGGTCCAGCACTTCTGGACGAAGCAGTCACTTTTGGTTATCTCAATTGGGCTGATGCTGGGGGTAAACATGTTGTCAGGAGTCCCATAGTGGCTACAAGTTTGATCCCAGATGATCCAGAAGATGAAGAAATCAAAGGTTAACAAATCATGCAGATAATGTAGTAGATATATTGATGTATCAATAAAAGGTCCACAAGTTTATGCCAAACTAACAACTTGGTGTTAAAAGACCGTAATTATTTTGATTCAATTTTTGAATCATTTTCAATTATTTCTAGGTGATTCTAAAGCCCAGTTCTATAATGGTACGATATGCTTGCATTAGCTCTTCTATGGAAGGCTCCCAAATTAGAGTTTGAAGATGTTGTTTCAGTTAATTTTATAATATTTTCATGATTTTTTTGGTTTTTGTGTTAATTCTAGATTTTATGCGTTTTTTTCCTTTATGTTTTATATAATTATGATTTTATTACCTTGTAAAGATCAATTTCTAGTCTATTTAAGGAGACTTTAACTTTTTAGAGAAACAAACTAGGTGTAAAAATTATCTTTCAAAATAAAACTTTGAAATTACGACTTATATATAGTGCATAAGTTTGATGATATAGAAGGGATTATAAGTACTGTCATCATAAAAGTTAAATTTTTATTAATTACTGAAAAAGAGGGGGCTGCAAGGTTTTTAAAAAAAATCCCCACTTCCCTTAGTAATGGAGTATATTTAGTACTTTAGAGAATTCTAATTTAATACTTGGAAAATTGAAAATAATTTTTTCTTTAAAAGTCATTTTCTTAACAAGTTTAGCTTCAACAATAATGCATGAGAAGCATGCAGCAGGAGCAATACTAGCAAAAGCAATAGGGTCTTACACAATGATTTCAGTTTTCTCTCTGTTTTCCTTCACTTTTGGTTTGTCTTTTGACGACTTCGAACCATGCTCAATTGGGTCACATGTGAACAACATTTTTTTTCATTTGGGTTAGATATGGAAAACGTTAATTTTTAAAAGTGGTGCGACTTTTATAATACGGTTTTTTGGGTGGTTGCGCTATGCTTGTATGGAGTAATTGGGTTGCCCCTGTGTGGAGGTACGTAGATTTGCGTTTGTTTGATCTTTGAATGAGCATTGATTTGAATAGATTGTACGTATTGTTGGGTTTGAAAGGATTTTTTAGAGTAAAGATATATCAACAAAAATGATGAATCGAATGTATCACCATTTTCTTTCACTTATGATAGGCCTTAATTATCTATGTGGATGATTGGTCTGCTGAGCCAAGTTTGCATTAGCACGACATGGTCCTTTGGAAAACATATAATCGAGCTGAAGGCAAAAAAGATTCGGGTAATATGTCATTTATTCTTTGGAAGGAATAAATCAAGTTTTATTATCCAGGAGGTTCATGTGCATGGACAAATGTTAGAGCTTAGAATTTGATAGCCACTACTGGGCTGGATACTGTGTGATTATGTTGATCGATCCATTTGAGATAGCCATACGTCACGGTTGGAGCATCCTCATCAATGTCGATACTGATGACAAAACCTTGCTTTTGGTTTTTCTTTGTGAATGACAGGGTTCTTGGCTCTACCTTGATTCTCATCTCTTTAGGAATTTCTATAGTTGCTTGGTAAACACTGTCATCATCTCCCACATTCGTCACAACCCTGCTAAATGTCTTTGTTGTTGGAGAGCTGGTTTTGTTGGTAAATATGGCTGTAATGGAAGGATAATTCAGGTCCGTTGGTTCTTGACTGCAGCTCCATTGATTACGTCTGAGAACAGCACTCATCTGCTTTGCAGTATAGCCAAGGCCACATAAGAAGTTGACATAATCTTGAACATTCATGTCATAGATAAGTCCAGGGTCCATAGCTTTGTTTGGATTGATGTGTCCAGCACCAAAGTCCAAAGGTGTAGCTGGAAGATTTATCATCTGGTTTTTCATGGTAGTGCGAGTGTTGTCTTTGGTATATGCCGTGGTCATAAGAGCTGATCGGATGGCTGCAGGGTTCCATTCAGGATGAATATTTTTTAGTAAAGCTGCTACTCCTGCAACATGTGGTGCTGACATTGATGTGCCCGAGTATAAAGCATAATCTGTTGTCAAATCATATTTCCCTAATTCCATGAAAGGCTTGTTTGGTGCAATTGCTGCAAGCACGTCAACTCCTGGAGCAAGAATATCTGGTTTTAGGACACCTGGGGTGATTGGATCTGGGCCTCTTGAAGAAAAATAAGCCACTTGAGGTGCCGGTTTGACACCCAAATTAGTGGACAAAAATGCCATGCTCTTCACCTTTGCTGCAGTCACGTTAGCCACATACTCTCTAACCAAAGCCCCAGAAACAGTTGGTAGAACTATGCTGGGAATGCTGTAGTCTTCTGGATCTAAAAGTGAAAAATCTGTCATGAATATTCCAGCGTATGCACCTACCCTTTCAAGCTCCTCCTTTTGCCCTTCAACATCTATTGTGGTGCTATTATCACAGAGTACTATCTTTCGATGAACCTCACTTCTATTCAATGCTCCGTAGTTGCATATTGATTTGGACCCGTTACTTTTGCCATAATATAATGGAACATCTTCGATGTAAATGCTCTGTGGAAAGTAAGATGTTCCTTCAAATGTCAACCCATTTTCTAGAGTCATTGTAGCAGTGAAACTCCGATCAAGTGTGCCAGCTCCGACTGTTGTGATCCAGGGTGCACCATTGTACGTGGAATTATAGGCTCCATCATTCCCAGCTGCACATACAACAAAAATGTTTTTCTCCATTGCTGAAAGTGAAGCTATGGCAATAACATCATTGAAGTATGGTGTTTGCGTAAAACCCAGAGACAATGACATAATGTCAACCCCATCAGCAATAGCTTGGTCCATTCCAGCCAGTACATCAGTTGCCGCACTCTCTTCAGTATCTGTTGCAAAGAGTACCTTGTACATGGCAACATGTGCGGCAGGTGCTACTCCTCTGGCTGTGCCTCTTGCATATCCAAAGTGATTTGCACCAAGAACATAGCTACCAGCCGCGGTGGATGATGTGTGTGTTCCATGACCAAAGAAGTCTCTCGCGGAGTCATAGTCATACTCTGTAGAAATTTTTCTTCCTGCAGCTATGAGTCCTTTGCTGAAAGATCGAGCGCCAATGAGCTTCCTGTTACAGGCAGAAGGGCTAAATGCTGTGCCATTCTCACACTTGCCCTTCCATCTCTGAGGAACTGGTGGCATGCCTTTGTCATGAAAACTTTCACTCTCTGGCCAAATTCCTGTATCAATGATCCCTATGATCACTCCTTCACCACGAGATGCAGTGGGCAATATTCCAGAGTTTTGTCTCAATCCTAGAAACTTGGGGCTGTGGGTGGTGAATAGCTTCCCAAATGACTCTCTATATGTGCCAATGTGAGCTGGGGATTTCTCGATTTCAGCCAACTGAGAAGGTGTGAGCCTGGCACTAAACCCCTGCATGACATGACTGTAGGAGTACAAAAAGGTTCCTTCGCCATCGGCTGGATTTGATAAAGATCTGAGCGTGAACCGGTGCCATGATTCGTGGGTTAAGAATGTGGCAGGCTTGTGAGAGCTGTCCATGTGGACGATGTATGTTTGGTATTCTTCACTTTTTAACTCCGCATTGCTTATGCCAGTTAGCAATAACAAGAGGAAAGACAATGCCTGGAGTAAAAGAAAGTCTGAGGAATTCATTGCTTTGATCATGTCTGATCAGTAGATTGACAACGAAGAATGATACATACCTGCATGTAACTCGGAGAATTTATAGCTAATTATGTCATAAACGAAATCAGCGAATGTGAAGATCATTTCATTGTTAGTTTCACGACGTTGATTTCAAGTCTCTATTCATTTGCTGGTCGATAATTACTAGAGGCAGTGATCACTAAGCAAATACAAAATTTTATGCCGTCTTGTTCATAGTTGTTAAATCTTGTTTTTTATCTGGAAAAATTAAGATTTCCAGCTAAGTATTTAATTAAATTATATAGGTCATTGAATTAAAAAAAAATAGTTAACCTGATATTTTTAGTGATCAATTGAACCAATTAAACTCAATATAAACCCAATTAATTAGGTTAATATCAAGTAAAAAAAATTCTTATTTTAATAAAAATAATTAATTCAAATTAACCAAATAATATATAGATTAGTCTAATAATCCAACGATTTAAGGATTTTTTTTCTTATCAATAATTGAATCTAACAGCTGTGATCTCGTTGCTTTATTTAATGTTTTATTATAAAGTTGTTTTACAATTTTATCGTTATTTTGACAATACATCGAGGACTATGATTTCTCCATAAACATTAATTAACCTGTGAGACACACACAGCAAATGGCCTACTAAACTCAGGTGTTGGTGACAATTCCGAGGTGGTTGCTCTTTGCTCAGTGGTCTATTGAGCTCCTGTATGCATTAATTGCTTCATTCCTCTCTACTTCAATTGTAGACGTCTTATCTTTTAATAGTAAAATCTAAAGAAAACAAATTATAAAAATTTCTATATAAAAATTTAAGCATGTTCAATAATTAAATAAAAAATTATATTTTTTCTGAACTATTATTATGATACGATGCGATCAGTATTTGGGTCAGCCTTCAAAGCCAACAACTAGCGTAATAGTATATTTTATGCGACTTCTGGATCTAGATAGTTCAAAGTTCTTAACATCCCTGTTTGATGTAATCGCTTCGTCTCATCCCGTTTCATCAATGTGAACATATTTTTTCCCGAAAATTTCCATGTCCTCGTGTGTGGAGGGCTCAAAGAATGCTGCTCCATATGCCTGTCATGCATCGTGAAAATGGATCCCTGGAGATATAAACCCAAGGACTCCTATTTTGATTTTCAATTTAAGGCCGCGATTGAAAATTTTCAGGCCTGCTGGAATTTGTGCTCAAGCCTTTTGCTGCTGTGATTCCCCGACCTTGTACTTTCTGGTAAACATCAAAGAAAAAGTAGAGACACTAGGAAGCATCCACCAACTAGACAGAATTTTTGCCCCATCTGCTAGATCATTGGCAGTAGATTTTCTAAAGCATGCTTATCCTAATGTTTTGGTGTCCCTTATCTCTATTCTTTGTCCCCGTCATCTGAGTGGTGCTATGTGCATTTGAGTTTCTCCCTCTTCTTGTCAGTCTTGGACTCCTGTATATTCTTTCGTTGGTAGTTTGTAAGTCAATAAGAAGAAAAAAAAAATTATATCCCACAATGAAACAAAAACCCTCCTATTTAAATTTTCATAAGTATGGATTTTTATATCTTGTGTAGTAAATTAAGTGTATATAAAATCTATAATGGATAGGATTTCCTAACGAGTTTTCTAATATTATTATATAGATATTTATAATATCAAAATAAGGTACTTGATATTTAATTTATCGGTGATATTAAATATTTTTTATTTAGTTTAATTCAAAATATAATTATTTTATTAACAATTATATAATTTTATTAGTAGTCATATAATTTTATTATAAAGTTTCAAGTCTATATAAATCTAGAAAGAGCACAAGCTCGGCGTAGTCCACTAGCGTCTGGGCTCACAGATATCATAGATTTAGCAACTTGTCGGACTCACATATGTCTTGGCTGAGCCCAAGAAAGATGATGGATTTGGCATCATGGGTCAGACATCTCACCACACCCATACACACTAAGACTCAGAGCTTGGCTAAGCCCAGAAAAATGGGTCTGCATAGCATTTAGCTTGCGAGAACCACGCATGTCTGGGTTTAGTGCTTGGCTGGGCTCAAAAAAGATGGATTTGACATCTCTTTAGATCCACACACGTTTGGACTCAGAACATGGTTAAACCCATAAAAAATAAGTCTGGTAACTTATCAGACTCATAAACATCTAAACTCAGCACTCGGTTAAACCCATATATTAGAAGTTTGGTAATTCATTGAATTCTTATACACATGAGCTCAACACCAATTATATGTGTTACATCATCCTTTTGAATGGCAGTTCCGGAAAGAAAAACAATAAACATTGATCCATCACATGCTACATTAACATCACTCAAGGGTCCGTGTACATTTTTTATGAGAAGGTTCATTTTGGATTATTTATATTCTATTTATTATTTATTAGATGAAATATTAATTTAAAAAGAATTTTGAGTTAAATTCAATATTTATCGACTTTAAGTTAAATTAACATCATTAAACCACCCTCAAACTTGGAACTAGCCCGCCTTTCTAGGAGATATTTGGCATAATAACATTTTCATATAATTATGTATTCATCAGAAAAATAAAATTCATAAACATTA
>Ga0325404_1007893_pt1 | contig 11046 bp, 8 predicted proteins | sample PopdelMetagenome_18_FD_205664 | JGI IMG/M metagenome (GOLD analysis project Ga0325404, IMG submission 205664) | Populus deltoides microbial communities from Bellville, Georgia, United States - Xylem-Control-R1 | ecosystem: Host-associated > Plants > Phyllosphere > Stem > Wood/Secondary xylem...
TGGATTAAAAAACAAACAATTTTCTAACTAACAACATTATATCACCATCACATCATCCTATCTTCATTATATCTATATCAGGATTGGAATTTAAAGATATATATTTTTTAAGATACATCAACCGAAGTTGAAACCAGGTCATGTTAAAAAAAAATAAGATAAGAAAAAATATGGTATGATCTGGTTGACCTGGCAGGTTAACCTGGTAAGACCCGATCAAAAACCCGGTTGCAACCCATTGACTTTTGTTTTTTGTTTTTATCAAAACGATGTCGTTTTGATTTTTTTAAAAAAAATTAACCTGACTAACCAGGTGATCCGGTCAAAACCCAGAACCCAGACCTTGGACCGGACTGGCCACCAAGCCGGATCTGAAAACTATGCTATCATCCTATATAAATATATTGATACACGGCCTCTTATAGGCTAGATAAATAAGATAAAATTAGAATTTTTAAATTCACATATAAGTGTTTTTATAAGTTTTCATATGTAGTCGGCTAAAAAAAGAACTAATCTATGCAATAAAAAGACCTAAAAAAATAACAATTCTTAAATTCACATGTAAGCGTTTTTATAAGAAGCTGTAATCTTTTGTTGTTAAAAAAAATAATTAAAATAAAAAGAAAAACTAAAAGGTATTAGTAAAGTCTTGTTGATTGTGAGGCAAAACATTGTAGAGTACACAATGTTTTGTTTTGTTTTTCATTTTGGTTCCTTAATTCTTTTTTTATTTGGTCCTTTAACATTATTTTGATTTCAAATTAGTCTTGGTTGTTTATTTTTTATTTTGCGTACGGGGATATTATAGTGTCGAGGGAATGTTCTATTGTTTGGTTAATGCTTGGTTTGGCAAAATAAAATCTAATTTCATCAATTTAAAAGAATTAAAACTTCAAGGACTGAATTTGAATCTTGAACAAATATATAGTCCTTTTTGTTTGCTAATATCAAGGATTGATTTGTATAGTCATGGAAAGATTTTTTTGATCACTTAATATTTTTTTTAAATTAATCCTTTCACATTGTTTTCATTTGAGATTTGATTTGGTATTTTGTTTCGATATTAGATATAGGTTTTTTGCATTGTCAATAAAAGATTTTAACATTTGGTTTAGCAAAATAAAATAAAATTATGTTAATGTAAAAAATTTAGATGTTAAGGTACCAAAACTGAAACTAACATAAATATGATAGGTGGGCAGAGACAAAGTGGTTAGGACATGCAACCCACACACTAACATATGAGGGGAGCCACTATGTTCAGTTGACGTATATGGCTTTCAACGACGACCTAACATCGGCTTCCTTGGTGGCAATGAATGAGGCGTGGTAAGGCCTCTCCAATAAGGTCACATGCGTTAATAGTGGAAGGGAAATGAGGCTTCGACAACCTCTTTTTTCTCTACCCTTTTTTCTCCTTTACCCTTTTTTTTTCCTCTTTCATTTCATTAGGATTCAAGTTGATATGTCAAAAAATATGTCCTATATATATATATATATATATATATATATATATATATATATATATATATATACTTTTTTGCTAAATTTGGTTCTCATTCTTTTTATTGTAATTTTTTGCTTTGGGTCCCTTTTTAAAATTGATTTTTTTTCAATTTCACCATTCAACATTAAGTTGGTTAGGAATTGAACTTCGTGATTTTCTTTGGTTTGTTTTCTATGGGTTTATCCCAGTCTTATGACCTAAGTTGCAAGTTTGGTGGGTTAGCTTACGTTTACTTTGGTCTTTTGTTTAGATCGTTTTTTATGATTGAATATTTTTTTTGTTTTATCCTTCAACTTTAGATTAGTTTGAGATTTAGGCTTCATAATTTTTCTTGTTCTGCCTTCTTTTAGGTTATCTTGTTCGCATGATCCGACTCACGGGTTTTAGCAAACTTACCCGAGTTGTCAGTGTTTTTTTTCCTTAATTGATTTTTTTATTTCATCCTTTCATATTTAGATTGTTAGGAATAAAGCATTGTAATTTACTTGTAATTTATCGGGTGTTTTTCTTGTCTAGCATAGTTTTTTTTTTAAAGAAAAAAAAAAGCTAAACTAACACAAGTTAATTTTTTTAAAAAAAAAAGTAGCATGATTTGATAAAAATATCAAGTGAAAAAATACATTTTATGATGATTTTTTTTTATATTATTGAATTTATTTCGTCAATATTTTTATTATAATACAGAAAACATCATTATTAGAGTTTTGATGTATTTTTAAGATATTATTCTTTTTTTTTTGTTCTTTTATCTCTCTTCTTTAGAAAATTTGTTGGCGCATTTGAATTATTTTTAAAAATATTGCTACTCTCAATGGTAGATTTTTTAAAAAGTGTAGTTTTTATTAAATTATGTTATTTTTTTCAAATTTAAATGTTCTGATTAAAAACAAAATCCTAATTTATCATATTTCAATTTTGATGTGCAAATAATTACGGGCTTTTCTATTTTCAGTATGGCAATGAGATCCACACTTTTATTCAAACTAAGAATCCGTTCACAATCCTCGTATGATATTTCATGTACCAAACAAGATTTGAAATTGGTATTAGTAAAGTCTTATAGCTTGTGAGGCAAAACGCATAATGTTTTGTTTATTTTATTTGGTCCTTTAATATTATATTGATTTGAAATTGGTTTTGGTGGTTTATTTTTTATGTTTGTGTATGGGGATCTCATAATGTCAGGGAATGTTTTGTCGCTTGATTAATGTTGACGAGATACAATCTAATTTCATCGATTTAAAAAAATTAGAACTTCAAGGATTGAATTTGAAGCTTAAATAAATATTCAGTCGCTTCTGTTTGTTAATATCAATGATTGATTTGTATATTCTGGGAAAGAGTATTTTTTATCACTCAACTTGTTCTTTTTTTAAAATGATCATTTCGCATTGTTTTCATTTGAGATTTGACTTGGTATTTTGTTTTGATATTTTATATGGTGGGTAGGCAGGGACAGATTGGTTGGGATGTGCAACTCTCACACCAACATATGAGGGAAGTCACCATGTTCAGCTAGCGTATATGGCTTTCAATGACAACCTAACAACGTCTTCTTTGGTGGCAATGAATGCGGCGTGGCAAGGCCTCTCTAGTGACTTTGCGCGTGTTGATAGTAGAAGGGAAAATGAGGCTCCGACGACCTCTTTTTCCTCTACCCCTTTTTTCCCCTTTCATTTCATTAGGATTCACGCTGATATGTTAAAAAGGTGCCCTATCATATATATATATATATATATATATGCGCCAAATTTAATTCTCATTCTTTTTTATTACTATTTGTTGCTTTGAGTCCCTTTTTTAAATCGATTTTTTTTCAATATTGAGTTGGTTAGGAATTGGACTTCGTGATTTTCTTTGCTTTTTTTTTATGGGTTTATCCTAGTCTCATGATCTAAGTCACAAGTTTAGTGGGATAGCTTAGGTTTACTTGGGTCTTTTGTTTAGATTGTTTTTTAAGATTGAATAATTTTTAGTTTACTTGGGTCTTTTTAGTTTGAGATTTGGGCTTCATAATTTTTCTTGTTCTGCCTTCTTTTAGGTTATCTTATTTGCACGATCCGACTTACGGGATTTAGCAAACTTACCCGAGTTGTTGGTGTTTTTTTTTTCTTAATTGATTTTTTTATTCCATCCTTTCATATTTGGATTGTTAGGAATAAAGCACCGTAATTTTTATCCATTTGTTTTTTATGAGATTATTTTAACTTTACAACCTAGGTCCCAGTTGAAATTCATAAACAAGCCCGTGTCGAGTGAGCATGCATGTGTGGTTCAAGTTAAATGCCACATTATTTATACATGTTTATAGTTTTTTTTAACACAATCCATTTACCATCGTTGCTTTTTCTTATTATATAATTAAATAAAACTAGCTTATTGGACACAGTCGGGTTTATAACTTGAATTCCAGGTTTTCTTACTTTTATGAAACACACTAAAAATAAATAAATATTTTTTATGCTAGAAAAATCTTTTAGTATAGCATGCGGCGTAACACAAGACATTGCCTAGTCTATACACTAAAAAGACCTCTACAAATTTAGCACCCAAAATTAGATTGGTTGGTGTTCCAAAAGGTACCATAACCATCAAATTTATTATGTGTTTGAGATTGTAATGCAGAGTGTTTTTCAAAATATCTTTTCATTTGAAAATACATTAAAATAATTTTTTTAGGATTTTTTTCATTATTTACATCAACACATCAAAACCATCGAGAAACACTAAAAAATACATAAATTTGATGTCTTTTTATGCCAAAACACTTTTAAAAAGCATCCAAAAACAATTTCAAACACACTCTCAAACATCCCCTAAATAGAAAATCAATATTATCACATTGGTCCCCAACTTTAACTATCATTGATTGAATAGTTGCAACAACAACAACAATAATAAAAAGCTTACAAGCTGATCGATTAGTGTATTACTTACTATATTAATTATTTACCATATGAAACTAAAAGACTGAAACTAAACCAGGTTTTTGATAATGTGTAATTGTGTGCCAAGTAATGTTCAAAAGTTTAATTTAACAACAAATTTGTATGTGTTTGATATTATCATGCAGGGTATCTTTTAAAAATAGTTTTTAATTGAAAATGTATCAAAATAATATTTTATTATTTTTGACATCAACATATCAAAATAATCCAAAAACACCTATAAAGCATCAAATTATTACTTTTTCAAAAAATAATAATTTGAAAAGCACTTTAAGAAGCAAAAATTACTGCAAAAAAAATACTCATAAAAGATATAAAGACAATCACGAACCTTTTCTTTTCAATCAAAAAAGGCCCCTTCACATATTCAACCCTTAAAAAAAACTTGACATTGAAGTTTTTTTCAAATATGAAACTAAACTTAAACGAGGTTAATTCAAAATATAATTTCAATGTTTTATTTTAAAGGTATTTTTTATAAATCCATAAAACCTTTAAGGATATTTACAAAGCTAAAGGTATGTTCAATATAAAAAGATTTTTTTCTTTTTCTTAGTTTTTTTTATTTTCATGTTTTCCATTTTCAATGTATCATAACTCAAATTTTTATGCCCCCCTCAAATATCCTAAAAAAGAAAAAAAAACATGTCAATAAAAAAAGAAAAAAAATATTTATAAAAAAGAAAAAAAATGCAATTGTGGATGAAATTGAGAAGAAATATTGAGAAAATGGTTGAAATTGGCTAAATAATTGAAAATTAGAAATCCAAAGACTGAATTGGAATAGGCGGTAACATGCAAGGACCATTTTAATACAATAAGAAATGAAATCGTTAAGAAACACTGAGAAAATGGTTGAAATTGACTAAATAAAAAAAATTAAAAATGCAATAACTGAATTGAAAAAGGTGACAACAAGCAAAGACCATTTTAATGCAATCACAGATGAAATTGAGAATAAATATTGAAAAAATTGTTGAAATTGGCCAAAAAAATAACCAATGACCAAATTCAAAATAGTAAAGAATTGAGGGACCTTCTTGAAAACATAAAAAATTGGTTTAAGTCCAAAACAACATCATTTTATTTTAAGTGAAACGATGTGTTTCACTTATAATAGTTAAGAAAAAGAAAAGGAAAGGAAAGCACTAAAACAACATTGTTTTGGTGCATGGCCAAAATAATACCTTATTTCCAATGCATGGATTCTACAACATCTTTCTTTTGCTTTTGTTTTTCATGTGTTTTTGCTATAATTTAGACTCACCTTTTTCTCTCTCACACACCTGTTATAAATGTTAAACAACACGTTATTCTTCTCCCTTGTATATGCACCACATGTTAAAAAAAAAAAAACATTATAACCCTTTGAAGCCATTGCAAAAGAGGTGCAAAAAGACCAACAAAAATAGCTTTGGCCAAAGTGTACAACTATATTGAGGATTGAGGTCACAACCAAGAATATTTGCATATAAATGGATGGTTGAAGCAAGGGAAGAGGGGATCCAAGTTAGAAAAAGAATGTTGAGATAGAAAGAGAAAGAAAATTGAGATTTTAAGTTGAGAAAAATGAGTAAGTTTGATCTAGGAGGTGAGAAAGGAGAAAGGAGAAGAGGAAGAGAAAGAAAAGGAGAAGAATAATAAAACTAAAAAAACCATAAAAAAGAGAAATAAGGAAAAATGAGTTTTTGAGCTAGAAATTGAGATGATGTGAGCTAAAAAGTAGCATAGGGTAAAGGGAAAGAAAAGAAAAAGAAAAACAAAGAGAAAAAAATGAAAAAAAATGAAAAGAGAAAGAAAGATAAAGATAGAGAATAAACTTGAGAAAAACCACAATATTGATATCACTGTCATTGTCTCTGTCACTAGTAGTCACCATAATATTTTTTTTCTTATTGTCATATTTTTTATAAAGCTTTGGCTTTAATAGTTAGGTTGACATGTCTCCTAGTTTTTAGGAACAGACATATGCCTAGTGCAAAAATTTTAAATTTAAAATGAGTTTTCATCAAGTTAATATCATGTCTTAATTAAAATTGGATTTTAACGGTTATGTCGATATGTCTCCTAGTTTTAGGGATTAACGTAGGTATAGTGTGATTGTTTTAGCCAAACACGAGGTCAATAATAAATTAGTGAGTCTCTTTAAAATAAAAACTAATGTGGGTTGATCATAATGTTTCATACAACTTTTATTTATAATAAATTTTTTTTTTATGATGTCTATACAAATATCCACCAATTACAAATGACTTGCAGATAAGCTTAGAAAATAATTTAGACGGTTAATGACATGTATAAAATAAATTTAGAAGAAACACATAATTAAGATAACCTTTTCTTGGAAAGAATACAGTAAGGATGATTTTTATCTTCCTGTAAGCATAATCAACCATTCACTTAGATCTTTGAAACCAATGCATATTATAAGACACTTAGTCACCTTAGAAAAACTAGGTAATGACTCCATTTTTTAAATTTTCTTTAATTTTGGAGGTTTCATTTCATGTCAAGTGAAACACAATAAAATGTTAGAAAATGTATTCATTTATTGAGAACAAAAATGAATTTTTCCAAAAAAAAACATTAAGATTATAATTTGTTTTTAAAAATCAAAACCATAATTTGTAATGAATCATCTTAATATTTTTTATTTATGATAATCTAATTATAGAATATTAATTTTGTTTCATACAGATTAAAAATTATCACGAAAAAGTTACATTGTTAATTAAAACAATCTTTTATATTAGATTTATAATAAATGTTAAATTTATGACACTAATATGTCATTCATGGTTGTTTATTTAAAAAACCATGAAAAACTTGTATTGAAAAACTGTAGAGAACCTTAAAAATATGTTTTTCAAACTTAGTATGAAATTGAAAAACTAGAAAACTAGTTTTATAATTTTCTAGATGGAGAACTATTGCTTTTGAATAGGAATTTTTAATTTTTCTTGACTTTTTTTAAATAAGAAATTCTAGTTTTTAAAAAAATTAGAGTATTAATTTATTTATAAATAGCTCCATATCATCTAAGTTATTTTTACATAAAAGACTAAATTATTAAGAACAAAACACATTAGTTATTTTTGAAAAAATAATCCAATACCTTACTTATCCTTTTCTGAATGGTTTTTAAGAATAATACTCCCATAAAAAAATTGAAAAATTAGCATAAGTCGAGAAAGTTTATGGAAAATAGTATATTTTAATCGGTTACATTTATCTTAACACAGTAACCCATTAAGCTGAAAAATTAAGCCATAATCTAGATCCAAACTCTAAACCCTAACTAAACTCGAAATCCAAATTTTAACTCTAACTAAACTTCAAACATTAAGCTCTAAATCCAAACCCTAAAACAAATCTCAAATCCAAATCCAAAACAAAACCATAAACATCTTTAAATCTTAATTCTAAATCCTAAACTTTATCCTAAACCTGTAAAACAATAATTGATCACATAACTATTTTTTAGTTCTTTTACTTATATTAAAGTCATTTCCACAATCTCCTAAACATTTATACTCCAATCATTTTTTTTCCGTCACTTTCTCTTTCTTTTTCCTAACATGTTATACAAGTTTTAAAATGTTTTATTATTCAAGTGATTATTTGAATAAAAATGTAACCTAACTTGTAAAATGATAATTGGTTTAATATTCTCTCTTAATATCATTCTTTCACTCAATCATGTTGTCTTTGTTCACCTGAAAATGTCTTGTTCTGAATTCTAAACAACTTATTTATGAAAATTCAAAATATATTCAACAATAACAATTTGTCAAATTAGTAAGTCTATAAAACTAGCAAGGCTAAAACAATAACAATTTCATCATTTCGCTCAACTATGTTGCCTTCGTTCACCTAGAAATGCTTATTTTGAAATTCTAAACAACCTAACTATGAAAATTCAAAAATACATAACAATAATAATATCTCAAAGTGACAAGTCTAAAAAATTATTAAAGTAGAACTAAATAAAAGTAAAATAAATACAAACTCACAATTTAAAAAATAACAAAACAACATTTAATATCTACATTAGCCAACTCTATCTAGGCCAATTGCTTAATGATGAGCTAACTTCATTGACATTATATTGTCGGTATGTCCTCATCTTTGAGTGTTGTACTCATTTGTACCACCTTTTGTTTGAGTGGCTTTTTCCTTATCTAAGACATCCAAATAGACGTGAATCCTCCAACCATAATTACTCTCAAATTGGATAAAATTTCTAATTATTGCTATTAGTCCCAAAATTCAATTTAAAACCCTAATTTATATAATTTATACCTAATTGATGTAATTCATAGCATCAATTATCTCAAATTATATCTAATTGCATTGATTCAAACCTAATTGATCTCAATTGAACTAAACTTTAACATAACAATATCAACACAAATGATTATCAATTAAACCTTAACATAATCATAAAATAACAAATAAACCCATAAAATTAAGAGTGAGGAATGAGATAGTGTTTACCTTAATTTGTTGAAGAGGAAGTGGCGGCAGTGATAATGGTGGCAAAGCTATAATGGTAGAGGGTGAATGAGAGGGAGGGGGCAATGGTTTTGAGTTAAATAACAAAGAAGACAATAAGAGAAAAAAAAAACAAGATAGAGAAAATAAAAATTAAAAAATAGCATAGATTGGTTATAAAGAGGGAGGGCAAGATCACCCATGGTTACTAAAGGAGAAGGGATTTTTTTTGCATAAGGGGAAGAAGAGAAATGGAGAAAAATATGTAGGGCTATTATTTTTTTAGGTTGCAATGTTTGGGCAAATCAAATTGCACTACCTCATTAATTGTATTATTGGGAACAACATAATCAATTAGGTTAAGTTGTTAGCAACAACATAACCCATTAAGGTATGATATTTTTCAAAAAAAATTTCAACCTGTGCTATTTTTCTAATATTTTTGTAGAAAAGTGCTATTTTGGAAAAACACAAATCTTTCCAAGTTTAGTTTGCTTGGTAAATGGAAATGATTTTTTTTTATATAAAAAAGGTATAAAAATTGTTGATTTTTATGAAAACACCAAAATGGATGTGGTTAATTGATGATATATTTAAAACTCAATAAATTAAGAAATTTATTGATTTTTTTAATAAAATATATAAAAATCAACTATTCATTATATTTTTGTTTGGAAAACCAAACAAAGTGGTTTAGACAATTATTTTAGTATTGTTGGTTTTACTTTTTTCAAAAAATAAAAATAATAATCAAATGATTGGATTGTTATGTTTATTTTTAACAATTTCAAAAGATAATTAAAAAAATAAAAATAGATTATTTAATATTACATTATTAATATTATCATTATCATACCATGACAAACACCACCAATATTATCCAAATTTCATAACCATGACCGCCATAAATTTTATAATTCAGTTATTAAACCACAACTTTAATAATTTTAATATTCAATTATTAACAACCACCTTTTATTTTATTATTATCACCATTATTATTAACTCTACTATTACAATTGCTTTATAACCTTTATAGACATATTTAGATTTTTTACCTCTAACTATTTTATTATAATCATCTTTATGGTTTTATTATTACTTACAATAATTATCTCTATTTATTAATAAAATATCAATTATTATTAATTTAATATTACTATAATTATCATCATTATTATTAATATCATATAAATCATTATTATATTACTAAAATCACCACCACAACTTTCATATCACCACCAATGCTACCATTTCAATACCATAACTAAATCTATCATAATATTAGTCTTATATTTCAGTAACTTTTATATGACCATCAATACTATCATTTCAATACCATAACTAAATCTATCATAATATTAGTCTTATATTTCAGTTAATAATATATTTTATATTTATTACATTAAATAATATATATATATATATATATAAAATAAAGTTTTGTATTTTGTTTAAAAAAAATTTAAAACATAAGCCACAAATAGTGCCAAAAGACCATAAATAGAGTTTTTTTCAAACTCAATTGGTGTGACCTTTTAATTAAATATAAAATAAATAAAACATTGTATTAGAGTTTAGAATTATAAAATTTGATAAAGGAGTTTATACATGTTTGAGATTGTGATAGCTTTTATTTTTATGTCTTTTACAATTATATTTATCTTAAAAAGAAATATCAAATTGATACTTTTTTTTGTTTGTTTTTTTAATAATTTGGATGTACTGATATAAAAAATAAAAATTATTTTAATATAATTTTAAATAAAAAATATTTTTAAAAATTACCTTGTACCACGGTAAAAAACTTACATTAATATATACACCCTAGATGATAAAAAAGAAAGGAATTTCTAATTTAAGGGTGTTTGATATTGAGTTTCAATCTATTTTTATTATAATTTGAATTTGTTTTAATATTTTTTATCATTTTAATGTATTAGAATAAAAAATAAATTTTATAAAATAAAAAAATATTATTTAAATATATTTTTAAATAAAAAAATACTTTTAAAAATAAAATTTACAACACTAAAAAAAACCACGCAGATCCCACGATAAAACTCAAGCTGTGAGCAGTAGAGAAACACCAAC